>Ga0181399_1000179_pt1 | contig 22847 bp, 26 predicted proteins | sample 22SPOviralmetaG_FD_130128 | JGI IMG/M metagenome (GOLD analysis project Ga0181399, IMG submission 130128) | Marine viral communities from the oligotrophic San Pedro Time Series (SPOT) site, San Pedro Channel, CA, USA - 22 SPOT_SRF_2011-05-21 | ecosystem: Environmental > Aquatic > Marine > Strait...
AGTTGAAATTAACTTTCGCCAGATTCATAATCAAAGCAATGGCAACAGCAACAACCCCAGCAACACCTATGGAACATACTGGTCTGGAAAAAGGACTTATTAAAAATCTATCTAAACGCAATGGTCAATTGTATTTTGAACAACAAGCACACAAAAAAGCAATAAAGAATGCGTTGGATATGATTTGGAAATTATCCACCGACGAAACGGAAGGAAAGAAAAATATAATAGAATATTTAGAACTTTGTGGATATATGGAACAAGCATATCTACCTACTGAAATAGGTGAATATGAAAATAAAAAAGGTGTTAAAAGTATGGCACATTTTAATGAAAATGGTAAGTATATTGCGTCCGTAAGAGCAAAAGGCGATAAACCATTTTATGTATTGACTTGGACAGCGGTGGTTGAAGGCAAAGAGGATTTATGGAACATAAGAACAAATGCTCAAGGTAATGTATATTTAGAACCAGTTAAAAAGGAAGGAATTGTTGAGGAATAAAAAATATAAAATAAATAGACAAAAAAAATTAACAACTTTTTTTAAATATTACATATGTAATCGGCGATCTTAAACAATAGAAAAACAACACACACATATGTAACTTTTAAATTTGAAATTAATTTTTTACATATGTAACTTCTAAAAAAAACAATAGAAAAACAACAAGTTACATTAATTACATTACTCAAAAATAAAGTTGAAATTAACTTTCGCCAGATTCATAATCAAAGCAAGTGATAATAAACAATAGAAAAACAACAAGTTACATTAATTACATTACTCAAAAATAAAGTTGAAATTAACTTTTGACAAATCTACATACCAAAGCAACTGATAATAAACAATGCCAACTATCTTTGATAATAAGAATAATGCTTGGAAATTAAAAACACTTGATTGGGCACAATCTCGTGCTGAAATTATGCGTGCTGAATTGGAAGAAAAAATAAAGGAAGTAGATAAAAAACAATTAGAATTATATGGTAGTCCTACAAGTATGTTTTATGGATTAACCTGTCCAGGTAAATATAAATGTATTACATATATTGGAGAAGAATATAATATTTCACCTGATATAATTAGAACATTACAAGATCTTATTATTAAGGCACAATATGAACATAATATTCAAAAATATATGAAAATATATTCGTGCCCACGCCAGAAAGGAGATTGGGAAGACAGCAGACACCCTATGGATAATAACGGAAGAAAAATAAAGTGCTTAGAAAAGTTTCAACCTCAAGGCAATTGGCGTCGTGAGAATCACCCTATAGAACGATTTACTAAATATTGTGTAGAATGGGGCGACCGAGCACGATTACCAAATAGTAAGTGCGGTGCTCTTAAAATAGGTGGTATAGTATTTAACGTTGAATATCAATGGTTGCCCTATCAACACCCCCACCGCACGAAGCACGTGTCTGTCTTACAACCAGTATTGAAAAGAACTAGAGATAATGGTTATAAATACGATAATGAGGACTGTGAGGTTATTGATAAAAAAACATTGTATGAAGCGTGTGTTAATAATTGTATGTATGGGGATATAGTTAAAAAATCTTGGAGTAAAAAAGAATTATTTGCTCATTTACTTAAGTATGGATAAAAAGTTAGTATTTTGCGATATTCAAGTATTTTAAGAGTTTATAAATATTATTTAGAATTAGAATATATAATTATTTTTTATTTGTATAGAATATATTTTCAGAAAGTAAAACTTAAAAAAAGTGTTGAAATCGCAAAATACTAACCTTTTTTTTATATTAAAGAAAATAAAATATATAAATATAAAAATGACAAAAATGGACGATTTTACAATGGAAGAATTAATGATTTTTTGTGTTTCAATATTAGGAGCATTGGGTGGATTTATGGTTATTTTACAAAAATCTAAATGTAAAAGTATATGTTGGGGTTGTTGTGAGAGAGACGTCCAGGCGGTGCTTGCTGAGGAAAGATTAGAAATGACTGGGCATACTGGTGAAACACCTAGAAGAAGTGAAAGATTAGCACAAAAAGATTTAATATTAAATGAACCTGAATCTGAAAAATAAATATTTATTTTTTTATATTTTTTTTATATAAAATATATAAATGGAAAAATTATCTGAATTATTAATTAATTATAAGTTTCCTAAATGTTCTACTAGAAAAAATGTATTAAATGGTAGTGATACTCATTATGAAGGATTTAATTTAGGTTATATTAGATTAATACCATATCAAGCAAATCTATTTGGATATTCAGTGCAATTATCTAATCAAACTAAAAATTATAAAAAAACTGGAGATATTTATGAAATGATTAATAAAGTTGCTAAAGATAATATACCTGATTTTAATTATTCAACAGTTCAGTTAAATAAAAATTATAAAATTGCTTTACATAAAGATAGAAGAAATATGGGAATGTCTTATATATGTGCTGTAGGTGATTATACTGGAGGTGAATTATTAGTATATTTTAATGGTAAAGATAAAGATCCGACAAAAATAGATATTAAGAATAAGTTTTACACCTTTGATGGAACTAAATATTATCACGAGGTTGCTGATTTTACTGGAAATAGAATTAGTTTAGTTTATTATAATATAATTACAGATACTGATATTTCAGAAGTTGCTTGGAGGGAAATACACGGACAAAAGAAATGTGATATAATTTCTAATAAAATTATATTTGAAAATGATTATGTTATAGCAATACCTACATATCAAAGATATAATGAATTATTAAAAAAAACATTACCTACTTTAATTAATGGTAGTGTTTGTCCAGATAATATATATATATTTGTAGCAAATGAAGAAGAAAAAGCAAAATATGAAGTAATTTTACCAAAAGAATGGTATAAGTGTATTGTAGTTGGTGAATTAGGAATAAGAAATCAAAGAATATTTATATCTAAATATTTTCCAGAAAAAACTAAAATAGTTTCAATGGACGACGATATTGAAAAAATATTAATGAAAGTTGAAGATAAAATGGATACTGTATGTAATGTAGATAAATTAATTAGAAATAATTTTGATTTATTAAATATGGAAGAGTTTAAAGGAATACATATGTGGGGAGTTTATCCTGTAAATAATTCTTTATGGTTAAAAGAGAAATATATTACAAGTGATTTAAGATTTTGTATAGGAGTATTTTACGCATATATAAATAGACATAATGATAATTTATATCCTAATATATTATCTGAAACTAAAGAAGATATTGAACAATCTATTTTATTTTATAAAATGGACGGTGGTATTTTAAGGTTTAATAATATTACTTTTAAAACAAAGTTTAATGCTCCAGGTGGTTTAGGTATGGATAGATTTGAAAGAAATAAAAAAGCACAAGAATATTTATGTGAAACTTATCCTGAATATTGTAAAAAAAAGTTTAGAAAAAATGGGACACCTGAAATATTTTTATATAAAAAAAAAATGTCTGTTAAAAATAATGTCTGATAGAATAAAAGATATAATTAATAATTATGATATATGGATTGTTAGTTGTGGGGGAGTGGGTAGCAATTATATCTGTGATTTATTATTTGATAACCAAATTAATACACATTGTAGAAGAACTACAGGACACGGTGAAATCTGTCATTTATTAAGCAAGATAATACCAGATAAAAAATGTATTTATGTTTATGGAGATTATGAAAATGCTATTAAATCACAGGAAAGAAGAGAATTATTAAAAACTAATTTAGATAAAATTATAGATAATTTTAAAGGTAAAATACCTGTTGAAGATCCTTTTTTATATAAATATCAACTTGAAAACTTTAAAAATACTGAAAATACTTATTTATTAAAATATCCATATTCAAAAGAAGATTTAATTAATTGTTTTTTATATTTAGATTTACATTTTGATTATAATAAAATTGAAATAAAAAAAAGAACAACTGATAAAGATTTTGAATCTAAATATAAAGATAAAATTAAATATTATCTAAACTTTGGATAATAATCAAACTTATTTTTATAAAATATTGTTCTGTCTTTTGCGTTCCAAAGAAATGTAGTATCTTCTGGAAATTGTTTAGTATTATCATTATATAAACATTGTATATATATATCTCTATGAGGACAATAATGATTATAATATCTTAAACAATGAGTTTTACTTGAAGATATTTTACTTACTGTTGTATTTAAATGTTCAGCAATATTTTTCATATGTTTAAAATATTTCCATTCTCCTGATTTTGTTATCACTAACCAATTCATATTAAAAAAATCATTCATACAACTATTTAAAGTTTTATGTTTAAATACTATAAATAATGAAACAAATAGCAGTTTTAATTCCAGTTAAATCTAAACCTGAATATAATAATCAATTTTTATTAAGTGATTTATATATATATTTTTATAAATCATTTTTTCAACATTATTGTCAGGAATATAATTATACAGTATATTTAGGATATCAGAAAGGAGATAAATTATATGATAATGAAAATCAAAGAAAAGTTATAGAAAAACATTTTAATATAATGAAAAATACTAAAGTAATTTTTAAAGAATATGGAGAAAATATGGTTGGTAATGTAGCAGGGATATGGACTAGTCTGTGCTATTTAGCAATGACAGACGGTAATAAAAATGAATATTTTATTCAATGTGGTTCAGATATTTGTTTTGTAGATAATGAGTTTGTTAAAAAAGCAATAAGAGTTTTAGAAAATAATAATAATTTAGGAGTTGTTGGATTACAGGATAGAGGTAGATTAGAAATAAATCCAAATGATAAATTATTAACTCAAAGTATAGTAAGTTATGAGCATTTTAAAATATTTGGATTTTATTATCCACCTGAAATATTAAATTGGGGTTGCGACGATTGGATTACTGAAATATATGAAAAAGAAAATATGGTATATAGATTAAATCAAGGATTTTATAATATGGGTGGTAAAGAACGATATTCAATTGATTTTCAATATAAAAATGCTATAACATTTTGTTTAGAAAAACACAAAGAAGACATTAAAAATTATTTAGATTTTTTAAAAATTGTTAAATTAAATGGCAACAAAAAGCACAATGTCTAATCAACAAATGTTAATTGATATGAAAAGAATGTTGATTGATATTAAAAATATAGTTATTGATTTAAATAAAAGAAATAAATTATTAACTCTTGAATTAAATAAAACAAAAGAAGAAATTATTGAATTAAATAATAGAATGCCTGTTAGAAAACAAGGTTTATTAGGAGGATACTGGGAGGTATCAGATAGTTTAACTAAAGGATATGAAAATATTAATATTAAATAATTAAATATTTTTTTCTAAATATATAAATAATATGAAAATAATTGTAACAGGTGGTACTGGTTTCATAGGTTTTAATTTAATAAAAGAATTAATTAAAAATAATGAAATATTATCAATTGATTGTATTAATGATATAAATAAACAAATAAATAATGAAAATATTACATATATAAAAGATTATACTTGGAATATTTGGAAATATAAATATTTTAATGCAGATATTATTTATCATTTTGGAGAATATTCAAGAATAGAACGCAGTTTTCACGACCCATTAAAAGTATTTGAATTAAATATTAGAGGCACAACAAATATTTTAGAATATTGTAAAAAATATAATATTAAATTAATATATTCAGGATCTTCAACTTTATTTCATAAAGATAGTAATATATTAGCACCATATACTTGGAGTAAAAAAAAGAACTGTGAATTAATTAATAATTATAAATTATGGTTTAAATTTAATAATTTTACAATAATATATTTTTCAAATGTTTATGGAGAAAATGAAATAAGTGAAGGTGAAAGAGCAACAGTTATAGGTAGATTTTTATTATTAAAAAAACAAAATAAACCATTAACAGTTGATAAACCTGGCACTCAAAAAAGAGCATTTACGCATATTAATGATACAATAAATGGTATTTTAATAGCAAGTAAATATACAGGTGATAATTTTGTAATTACCTCAGATAAACAATATTCTATTTTAGAAATTGCTAAATATATTTCAAATGATATAATTATGTTAGAAAAAACTAAATGTGAAAGGTTTTATTCAACTAAAGCACCTGGTGAAGATAAAATGAAATTATTAGGATTTAAACCACAACATAATTTATTTGATTTTTTAAATACACAATTAAATAGTATTTAAAAATAAAACAATAATAATAAAAATGAATAAAGTTTATGAAGACGAAGTTTTAACATTATATAATAATAATTTTAAAGATATTATTGATAATTTAGATTTTGATTATATTATAACAGACCCTCCATATAATATAAATTATAAATATCCTGATTTTAAAGATAATATTAATGAAGAAGAATATATTAATTTATTAACATATTTACAAGGTTATAAATCTGTGATTATACATTATCCTGAAGCAATAGTAAATATTGTTGCTGAAGCATTGGGTAGAGTTAATAAAATTATATCTTGGTGTTATAGTAACAATGGTTCTAGTAAAGCACATAGAAGTATAGCATTTTTTAATTGTAATCCTGATTTTAAAAAAGTTAAACAACCTTATAAAAATATTAATGATAAAAGAATTAAAAAATTAATTGAAAATGGTAGTAAAGGAGCAAGATTATATGATTGGTTTAATGATATTCAATTAATTAAAAATATTAGTAAAGAAAAATGTAATGATTTTACTAATCAAATCCCTATAAAATTATTAGAAAGAATTATTTTATTAACTACTAATGAAGGTGATACAATTTTAGACCCTTTTTTTGGTTCAGGTAGTTTATATTATGCTTGTAAAAATACTAATAGAAAATGTATTGGAATAGAAATATCAAATAAACATATTGATATTTGTTTAAAAAGATTAAATAATTAATATTTTTTTTCTAAATATATATATATATGGAGAATGTTTCAATATGTATGCCAATTTATAATAGAACTAATTTTAAAAGAATGATATTATCTAATTTAACAAAATTAGATTATGATAAAAATAAATTAGAGTTTTGTTTGTTAGACGACGGAACTGAACCATTTTTTAAAAATAAAAAAGAAGAAGAAGTATTTATTGATTTTATTAAACCAATAAAAATGAAATATAAATATAGTTCTTTTAGAAAATCAATAGGATATAAAAGAAATACTTTAGTTAAAATGGCGACACATAATATCATTTGCTGTATGGATTCAGACGATTTATATATGTCTTCATATATTAAATATTCATTAGAAGTAATGAAAAAAGATAAGGTTGGATTAGTAGGATCTCCACAAATGTTATTTTTATATCCACATTTAGATTGGCGATTAACTGCAATAGATTGCGACGTAAAAAGAATGATACACGAAGCAACTATGATTTTTACTAAAAAATATTGGAAATCTATGGGTGGATTTAACACAGAAGGAAATGGGGAAGGAGTTAAAATGATAGAGGGAATGTCTGATAAAAAAATAGGTAAAACTGACATTGTTAATTGTATGATATGTATTTGCCATAAAGAAAATACTGTGCCTAAAAAACTATTTGAAGATAAACCTAAAATTGAATATAAATTATCTGATTTTGATATTGATTTAATTAAATCTACACTAAAAATAAATCAGGACTAATACATAATAAATTATTTGAATAAATTGCGTGTTTCGTATTTGATAAATTATCTCCCCAACTTTTTTGCCATTGATATTTAATTTTATAATATTCTTTTCTTTTGGACTCATATGTAAATCTATAAGTTAGTTTATTAATACAATTTTTTGAATTATTTATCCAATATTTTTCTCTTTCTATTGGATTATTTGTTATTTCAATTATTTCATAATACCAATCTTCATTTTTTAATATTTGTTCTGAAGAACAACATTGTTTTTGGTGTCTATGTGAATATCTATGTTGTCTCATTCTATGATTTATATTTTTAGTTTTACCTATATAACAATTATCATTTGTGTTATCAATTATTTTATATATATATTCATTCATTTATTATACTAATAGTTTTGTTTTTAAATACTAATAATTATTTAATATGAAGCACTACAGTTGTTTTACCCTGTAAGCATTCAGCAAGTGTTTCGTCAGCATAAACAATATCTATTTCAATTGTAGATAAAAACAAATCTTCAGTATTATTTAATTTTAAATAAACTCTTTCAGAAGGTTCAAAAAATAAAGCACCTACTCTATTACCTGTATTACCAAATGCTGGTAAATGATATAATATTTTAGATTTAGCAGACTTAGCAAGATTAGTGCTTTCAAAAGACATATTTTTTAATCTAACAAATAAAGATTGAGTGCCTTGTATTTCGGGTGCTTCGTCTGATATAAAAGTTTTAGTAAATGGTGTAGTTGCTGAAGTAGTATTTGCTACATTTACTAATGAGCGATTATGAAATCCTAATAAAAATTGTGTATTACAACTATCTGTATTATTATATCTACTATCTGGTGCTGTTATAAATGTTACTTTATAATCACATTGTCCAGTACTATTTAATCCTACTAGATTTACTTTATCAGACATTTTTTCAACATTCAAGTCTAAATCCTTAACTATATCGTTGTGGTTGCCTTCATAATCTAACATATAATTATAAAAATCGTGATAAGTATAATTTGGTTGAAGTTCGTCAAAATCAAAACCAGTGTATTTACCTCCATTACCATATACGTGATTAGCAATATTTACTCCAAAATATTCGTGTATTATACACGTTTCATTTTCTTCTAAATCTATTTTTGGATATAAAAATCTTGTAGTCATTCCAACAGGTTTTAAATTACTACCACTTGTTGCGGAAGTTCCACTTGTTAATGTAGTTTTAACTCCACTAGCATTTTCTACAATAACAGATACTTGTTCATTTTTAATAACAAATGAAATATATTTAATATTTGCCGTAGCAGCATTTACAGTTGTGCCATAATCAAGTTGTAACATTGATAACTCGTCGCCATACGCATTCGCCTCGTATATATCAATATCGCCGTCATTTGCTATTTCAACCATATAATCATAAAAATTGCCTCCGTCGTTGTCGTCAAAATAACTAGGCACTCCTTGGGTATAAATATCTCTCTCACCATTTGTAGCACGAGTTAAACCATATCTTTGGTATATTCCTTTTTGAGTAACTAATTCAACAGTAAATGAACCGTGACATAAACTTAATGGAAATTGAGTTCCAACACAAGGTGAATAATTATCATTAGGAGCAGTTAAAACACGAGTCTTAGGATCGTATGTATAATCTTTGCCTTGTGTGTCACCATTTTTCGTATCACCTATCCAGGAAGCAGAAATATTTGAAGCATTTGTGCTACTACCATTATTACTTACTTGAATATTCCAACCTAACCAATCTACTCCTGAACCATTGCGTTGTGGTGTTACTTTAGCACCTGGATTAATTGTATTAGAAGCATTTTGAAGCAACATTGGGTGCCACATATTTCTATTTAAACTTTTTTCAAAACGCCTTGCTATTCCATTTACATTATCTGATACTCCATTTACTGTGCTATTAGTATTAGCAAAATTACCAAAATTATCAGGAGTTGCTACAATAGACCTTGCCCAAGGGATATTTACTGACATTTCTTGTGTTATTTCTTCACTCAATGCATTAAATGTTCCTAATTCTTCTCCAAAATAAAAAGCATATGTGCTATTGCTTTCGTCTAGAGTTACATTACCAGACCTATTTAATTTTATACTTTGAACAGCAATTTCTGAATTAGCAGGTATTTTAAATGTATCTTGAAGATTATTTTGATAAGACCACGATTTATTTAAACCTTGTTGCGATCTTCCTGAATTGAAGTTATCTCTATGCTCACTATTACTTGTTATTAATAAAGACATTTTTTATTATTTAATATTTTTTTATTTTATATAAAAAATAAAAATAATAGATTAGTATAAATATGCCTAGTAGAACTAAAATACTTAAACCTGTTGAAAATAATGGAAAACCTAATTCTAAATTACAATTTAATGTAGCAAAAGATTTAGATAAAGCAAAAAAAGTAAAACCAACTGAAGTTTTTAAAAAAGTTAAAGGTGGTAATCCAAATAAACCTAAAAAATAGTTTCATTATCTATATTATCCATTCTACTTTCATAATCGTCTTCTGATATATTTGAATTACTATCTACATTTGTATTATTATCTTCTTCTTGTTCTTCTTCACTATCAGTAATATCTACGTCTAAACTTGTTTCTTTATTTCTTGATTCATAACATTCTTCTAATAATTGTTTAATATCGTCTATACATATTTCATTTAATATTTCACAAATAGACCTAAATGCTTGGTCAATATCTCTTTGTGTTGTTTCTTGTATTTTTTTAGACATTAATATTTAATATATTTTATAGTTTTATTTTTAAATACTAATAAATTGTTGTAATTTATCAAACATAATATATTCATAATCTAAAATATCAGGATTATCTGCTAACATTTTTTTCTTTAATCTAAACTTTTTTTGTTTCCAAACACTCGCATTTTCTTTAGTGTGATATGGTTGAAATACTTGTTTATAAGTTTCTTTAAACAATTCTAGTTTATTCATATTTACATTATTATTTATTGTTTTATTCTTAAATACTTTAAAATATTCAATCATTATATAATAAGTATCATTTTTATCTTGTCCATATCTTTTAATTAATCTAGTTTTCCATTCATTTTTTCCAGGAAATAAATTATCTAATATTTCTTCTTCTTCACCTTTTATTCTATTTTTATATAAAATATTTGATTTATTAAAATCAAAATGTTCTCGGGTTTTTTTATAAATAAAGTTTTTTAAATCTTCTTCACTTAATTCAGGAAAATCTTTAGATAATTCATTTAATAATTTATTTTCTAATTGGTTACTCATTAATTTAAATATATCATTCATTCTATTAATATTGTTTTATTTTTAAATACTTTAAGAAAAAGGTTTGTATTTTGCGATATCGGGGTATTTTTTACTTGTTTTAAATGAAATAAATATTGTATAAATATTTTAAAATTATATTAAACTAAATTGAAAAAAAATGTAAAGAACTAAAGAAAATCTCGGAATACAAACTTTTATAAATTATTTAGATCTTCTGGTAATTCACAATCACAACCTATTAGTTTTCCGTCTTCAGCAATCACTTCCTCAAAGTTTTTAAGTGCTTTACCTTCTTGAACTTTTAAATATAAAAAGTTATATTTACCTTCAACTGCTTTGTGATATATTTTAAGGAAGTTTTGAATATTACCAAATGCTGGGTGGAACTCTTCAGCAATCTGAATTAATTGTTTATTATTAGTTTGTTTAAAAATAATTACGTCAGTAGCATTATTTCTTAAAATTGTATCAACTGATTTAAAGTTTTGAGTAAATACTCCCATTAATCCAATATTATGGTGTCTGTATCTGGTTGCTAAAAAACTAATTTCATTATTTCTTTTCATATTAGAACCTAAAATATCGTCTAACAATAAAGCAATAAAAGGCATATCTTTTTTTTCTCCATAAGATTTTTGTGTTTCAATTAATTTAGTAATCAATCCGTCAGAATAATAATCTTGTACGTCAAATGCTTTTCTTAAAAATCGTGCTGTAGGGTCGTTTAAAATAGTGTTTGAAATTATTTGGACATTATCAAAATACTCTTGTCCATAAAATCCTTCTTCACGAGGACGAAGTAATAAATTATTAATTAAAGTAGTTTTACCTGATTTAACTGCACCAATACCTAAAAGTAATGAAGGTGGTTTAGGAATATTAGGGTGAGTAGGTTTAATACGTTTATCAGGTGCTTCTTCAATAACTGGCATAATTTTAGGAGCATTTAAAAATATACTTTCATTATCTTCATTTTCACTCATTTTTATAATTTAATATATATTTTTATTTTTAATAGAAAATTATTAAAGTTTATATAAATATAATAGAAATGGATTTATTACCAAATGTTGAAGAATCTAATTTAGAAGAAGAAATAATTGACGAACCTATAGAAGATTCTATAGAAGACGCTGAAGAAATTGAAGATATGCCAGAAATAAAAGAAAAAGAAAAAATACAAGTAGAAGAGGTATTTAAAAAAGCAGAACTATTAGAAACGGCACCTATAATTAAAAAAGTTAAACGTACTAGGACAATGACACCTGCTGCTAAAGAAAAGTTAGCACAAGCAAGAGTTAAAGCAATAGAAACACGTAAGCGTAATGCTGAATTAAGAAAAGAAGGAAAAATGAAAAAACCTAGTGAAATTAAAGAAGATAAGATTAAACAAGAAGAAGAAAAAAAGAAACCAGTAATTAACAATATAACTCACGCTACAAATAATATTACTAATAATATTACACACGAAGATATAGAAAAAATAAGTTTAGCAGCAACACAAAAAGCATTAGACGGATATGAACAAGTAAGAAAAGAACGAAAAGCACTTAAATTAAAAAAAAAAGAAGAAGATAATCAAAGAACAATAATAAAAAAGAAAATAGAAACTGCAATGGGTATGGGTCATCCGAACTTTTTTGACCATTGCTTTTAATAATAAAAAGGTTTGTATTTTGCGAAATCCATATAATTTTAGAAGTCTTTAACATTTTTTACAATTTTAAATCTATAATAATTTTATTTTTCTACTATGTTTTAAAAACTTTAAAAACCTTTAAAAAACCCTTGAAATCGCAAAATCCAAACCTTTTGTGAAATCATAATAATTTTTTGTATTAATTTATTATAATCTTATATAAATAAATGAACTCTATACATTTATTAGATTGTAACCATAAATCCTCAGCGGAGTTTTTAGCAGGAAATACAAATAGTCCTAGTTTATTTACAAATACTTTAGGTAGTGGAATATCAGTAAATGCGGGAGATAAAGTATCAATACATAATGCTTTTATATCAGAAGTAGGATCGGACGATAATGCGATACAAATAACAGATACATTTATAGAAAATAAATCATTTACATATACAGAATTAACAAAAATAAATGAAATAAATGGTTCAGGTAATAAAATATTAGGATATGAAAGAATAACAGCAGAAAATATAACAACAATAGAAGAAGTAAGAGCAAATAAATGTAATTTGTTAATAAATTATTATAAAACTAATAATGGAGAAAATCATTTTAATTTACCAAGAAGATTTTGTTATAAAAATCAAAGCACAGTATTAAATGATTGGGAACAATATGATAGTACAGCAACAGGACAAATGAATGGTTCATTAATTTTAAATACAAGTTTAAATGCTTCATTTAATTCTTCAAATATGTCTCAATATTATGTAGAGGACGATTATTTCTTTTTTGGAATATTAGCAAGAGATTTTGGATTTAGACCAAAAAATAATAATGCTAGATTTCAAATAATGATAGCAAAAGATACAAGATTTGGAAGTCAAACAAATACATTACCTAGATTAACAAATGGTTCATTTAATACACCAGCAATATTAGATTATATTGAATATATTGAAAAAATAAATATAGAAATAGATACAGGATTTAAAAGTCCAGAAGCATTAGCAAATAATATAACAAATCAGTTAAGAAAACAATCACAACCAAAAATTAATTATATAAATAGTAAATCTTCATTATATTCTGCTTCATTAGTATTACCAAAACAAACAAATGTAGAAATTAATTCACCAACATATCATACATTTTATGCGGGGAGTGAATTAACACAGAACAAAGATATATTTGACGATTATGAAACAGCAATAACAGTAGAAGACGACGATAATGCTTCAACAAATACATATTTATCTTCATATCAATATATAGGTGTAAAAAGACCAGAATTATGGTTAAGAGGAAGGGAATGGGCAAAATATTATATGGATAAAAGAAATAGTGAAGGTGCTACAATAAAAAATATAACTGGAGCAGTATTATTTAATAAGTTTGATTTAAATGCTTCAGAGTTTAGAAGAACAAATACTTTAGATAGAGCACATACTATAGTATTTTCACAGAAATGGGATAAAACAATTTTAGAAAACTTAAATAAAATATTTTTAGAACAAGGAAAACACCCTGAATTATTTGAAAATAGAAATAATCAATTAAATGGATTTACAAATGTAAATAATTCAAGATTTTTACACGCAAATGCTTTAGGTGTATCACATAGAGTAAGTTTAATTAAAGATATATTAGGTAGTGATTATATTTTTCAAAATGCTTCAAATAAACCATATTTAATGTCAGTTCCATTATTTTTTGATTTTAATCCAGAATATGAAAATATATATACAGAAGGATCCAGTTGGGAAACAGGATATGCTTTTGGTTGTTTTTTTAAATATAACGACGGACTGAATGATTATATTGCTATAACAACTTCACATTTAGGAATACAAGGAGATAATACATTAAATATTAATTTTACAACAATACCAAATCATTTATTTAGTACTGTAAATAATGGAAGCACTTTAAATTATAAAATAAATAGTGGTAATTGGATTTTAGGTTGGGATTGTCATTTTAGTTCATATGGGAATGTTTGCATTGGATTATTAGACGGTTGGGCAAATAAAGGTTGGGAACCAGCACAAGTAGTAAATATGTTACCTACTCAATTTAATACACAAGAAATACAATCAAGTAAATATTCACAACAAATATATTTAGGTGCTAATGAACCATTAATAGAATATAATACAACTTCAAATAGATTTGAAATAAGTAATTTACATACACCTGAAAGAGTTCAAAATAGATATAATGCTGGAGGAGTTGCTCACGATTCTAAACAAGACGTAACAATTGTTAATGAGTTTGCTACAGCAGGAGATAAAGTTTATAAAATTAATAAAAGATTATATAATACTAATTTTACTCCAAATGTTTTACCATATAATTCAAATAAAATAGACGATTTAGACGTAACAACTGATAGATATCAAGTTGATTTTTTAAATCCTAATTTAAGTCCTTGGACAATATACGACCAACTTACAGGAATAATTATTAAAGATTTTGGATATTCTAAAAATGTATTTGAAAATGGTATATGGGGTGTATTAGGATTTATTTTTAATCAATTTAATGCTAGTAGAACTGCTAATAATGATTTAACAACAAGAATTGGTAATGATAATAAAAATAATTTACCATATGCTTTAACTAATGCTAATGTAGGTCAATTAGCAACAATGGATTTTGTTACTAATATATTTGGTGCTGGTATGTATTCTTTACAATTACCTTCAACAATGTGTTTTAATAAAATTAATACTGCTTCTGGTGGCATTTTAAATGATTATTTTAGAGAAAATACTAGAATACAACAATATCCAGCAATTACTGAAAGTGCTCATTCAATTAAATTAGTAGCACCTAATTTACCTAGAAAATTAATAAATCCATATTTTACAATAAGATCCGATATATTAGATAGTGCTGAATATTATGGTGGAGCAGAAAGTGGCGATAAATACCCAGTTATTGGTGTTGTTCCTAAAAGTAACGATTATGGAGACTTTTTTGTTAATACTGACAGCACCCTTGAGTTTATATTTACTAAACCTAAAACTATTACAGCAGTTAGAACTGAAATTACTAATCCAGACCAAACATTAGCAAGTGTAAGTGATAGTTCTGCTGTAATATATAAAATAACTAAAGCAATACCAGAAAATAGATTTGATATTATTGGACAAATATTAAATAATAAAAAATAATTACTTCTTTTTCTTCTTTTTCATTGCAGAGTTTTTCATTAATTTCCCATTAGGCATATAATGAAATCCAGCAGGTGCTTTTTTTTAGGTTTTTTTAAAGGTTTATTACCATATCCAGATCCTTGAGGCATTTATTTAATAAATGAAATTAAAATATTTTATAAAATAAAAATATGCCTTTACAATGTTGGACAAGACAAGGAGGAGCAACTGGTCAATATGTAACTTGTAAAAATACTGGAGGAAATAATAATTTAAAAAATAATTCAAAAAAAAATATTCCCACAAAGAAAATGCCTAGACCTAAAACACCACCTAAAAAAAAAGCACCTGCTTTAGTTCGTCCCACAACACCTAAAAGAACAGCACAATCCAAAGTACCTGTAAGGACTTCTACACCAGTTAAAAAAAGACCTGGAACACCACCTAGAACTAACGCACAAAAACTTGCCGACGCTGTGCCTAAAGGAGTACCACCTGAAGTATTAAAGAAATTACCACCTGCTAAAACTGAAAAAAATAAAATGTTTTTAGGATATGTAACAGATAATAGACCTATTAGTTTTAAAAAAGACGTAAATAAAAAAGGTAAAGCAGGTGAAAGATTTGATAAATATAAATCTGCTAAAACAGTAGTAGCAATGTTAAGGTTAGGAGGAACATTTTATGATTTTATTAGTGATACTGAAAAAGGTATTATTACTGTAGGTGCTAAGAAAAGACCAGTAGTTCAAGCAAAAGTAACACTTAAACCAGGTATGAAATTAACTAAATCTAAGTTTCAACAACAGGAAATGCTTGACAAAGGTAAAGTAACAATTAAAAAAAGTAAAAAGAACTTATTAAAAAAAGGTGAAAATATTTAAATTATTTTTTTTAAAATATTATATATTAAAATGCCACCTAAAAAAGCACAAGCAGTATATAAAGATACACCTAATAATCGTAAATTAAATAGAGTAGGAAAACCACTTGGCGATCCTCAATTTAAAGTATCTAAGTCAGCACCTAAAAAAGCACCAGCACCTAAAAAAGCACCAGCACCTAAAAAAGCACCAGCAACTAAAAAGTCTGCTCCTAAAAAAAAAATGAGAAGCAATGATTATCCTGACCAAATAATATTAGAAGGAGTTTTAGGTAGAGATAAAGTTGCTGAAATATTAACAAAACCTAATAGTGAAGATAATCTCCCAAAAAATATTACAATAAGTTTAAATAGTAAATATGATAGTAAAAAAGGTAAATATGTTAGTAAAAAAAAACAAATACCTTCTTCTATTTTAATGTATGATGGAGGGCAAAATGTTAATCCAAGTCAAACTGGTCTTGATTATCCTGTTTATTATAATGTATATGAAATTAGTGAAGAAAATGCTGAGAAATATGGTATAGACTTTTAATTATTATTTTCGTCAAGTATTTAAAAAGAAAACAATATATATAATATAATAAAAATGAGTTTAACAATCAAAAAAGTTAAAGAAGATATTAAAAAATTAAGACCAAACTTAACAGAAAATAGTTTAAATAAATATGTATCAGATATATTTAATATTTATAATAAATATACAGGAAGTTATTCAGAAGAAATAACAGATATAGAAATATTTGAAAATATAGAAAATATAGAAAGTTTAATAAGTGATTTAGCAATAACAACACAAAGGAACTTTATTACAGCAATATTTACATTATTAAAAAGTCAAGGAATATTAAAAGGTCAAGATTTATATGGAGCAAAATTATATGAGTTAAATACAAAACAAAAACAAGCATATGAAAGCAATACGATTTCTGAAAAAACAAAATTAAAATTAGATATACAATTTAAAGCAATAGGGGATTTTGTAATAAAATTAAAAAATGAAGAAAAATATGAATCAGCATTAATGTTAGCATTAATAACAAAATATTTATTTAGAAATGAAATAGCAACATTAAAAACAATTGAAGAAAATGAATATAATAAATTAACTGCAGAAGAATTAAAAAATAATTTTATTGTTTTGAAAAGTAATAAACCATTATTTATTAGTAGAGGAATATATAAAACTGATAAAAAATATGGAATAATTAAAACAAAATTAGACGATAAATTAATAAATACTATATTTAAAAAACATTATGAAAAAATGACAGATAATATTGTATTCAAAGATAGTAATGGAAATCAAATGAATACAAAAAATATATCTAAAAAAATAGCAAGATTAACTGAAAAAGAATTAGGAGTTCCATTAGGCACTTCTTCAATCGCAAAAATATCTATTGAAGAAATTAATAAAAATCCACAAGCATTAGAATTATTAAAAAAATTAGGTGAAAGTAGAGGCACAAGTATTAATGTATTATTAACAAGTTATTTTAATAATTATAAACAAAAATAATATTTAAAAATGAACATAAAACTTACCTTGCTTAACTTGAAGTTTAGGCACACTATCTTTTTTAATTTGATTTTTTTCATTTAAAACTTTTTGAACTTTTTCAGAAATATTTAAATTAATTGTTATATCAAGAGATTTATTTAATAAAGTTATTGCTTTTCTAACTGAAGATATGTCACCATATTGAGAAATGTAAATACCGTCCGCAATAACTTCGTCAGTATTATTATATAATGATTTATTATTATCACAACCAGATAATACATAAGATTTAATCTTTTTAGCAATTAAAATAACTTCGTCTTTTTCTTTAATTGATAATTTTTTAAAAATATTACTTTCATATAAATATTCTAAATTATAAGTTTCAATACATTTTAATAATTCTTTACATATTTCAGAACGACTATTTTTAATATTAATATCTATATTATATTTTTCAATAATTTTACATAAATCTTTTTTAGTAAATGTGGAATGAATATCTTTTGTTTCTAAAGTTGCCATATTTATTATACATATATAATAAATATCTTTAGTTAATTAAATGGATAAACCAACTTTAAATAAACCTTTTAAAAGTTCAAAACCTGGTAAGAAAATGTCAGTATATGTTAAAACAAATAATAAAAAAGGTTATAAATTAATTCATTTTGGTGATAGTTCAATGAAAGATTTTACACAACATAAAGATCCTAAACGCCGTGCTTCATATTTAGCAAGAGCAAAAGGTATTAAAGATAAACAAGGTAATTTAACTTGGAAAAATAAAGAAAGTCCAAACTACTGGTCAATTCGCACCCTCTGGAACGGATAATAAAAAGGTTAGTATTTTGCGATATTCAAGTATTTTTAAAGTTTCTAAAGATTATTTAGAATTAGAATATATAATTATTTTTATTTTTATAGAATATATTTTCAGAAAGTTAAACACCTAAAAATGCCTTCAAATCGCAAAATACTAACTTTTTATAAATAAAATATTTGTTTAAATAAAATGGTAGATACATACAAAATGAAGTTCAATCGTAAATATAAACAACCATTAAATAAATCTAATAGTTTATCAGATATTTCAAGATTAACTGGATATAAAAAATCAGGATTACAAACTATATTTAATAAAGGTGTTGGTGCTTTTAAAAGTAACCCAGGTTCAGTACGTCCTAATGTTAAATCACCAGAGCAATGGGCAATGGCAAGAGTTTATGCTTCAATAAATAAAAGTTCAAAAGCATATAAATTAGATAAAACACATTTAATAAAAAAATAATTAAAAAAATAATCTTTATATTAAACAAATGGAAAGTATGGGATTCAACAGCGTTTTAGGAATGGGCAATGCTCACAATGATAGTATTGTAAGTTTAAATAGACAAATACGTTTTAATAATCAACAAGAAATAAATAAACATACTAATGATATTACTCAAGCAAAAGCAGGTGTTGATAATTTAAATACAAATACAAATCTATCAGAAACAATTGGAGAAGGTGTATTAGGACAAGTAGCAAGCAAAGGTAAAGATTTTCAAGCAGTAGGTAATGTAATTAAATCAGCACCAAAAATAGGAGAAGCAGTATTAAATACAACAGAAGATTTATTATTTGGTAAAGAACAATTTGCTATTCAAGGAGTAAGAGACGAAACAGCAGGGACAGATTTATTAAACAGTGCTAAAACATTTTTAACTGATAATGTAAGTAAAGGTTTATCTATTGGTGATAAAGCAAGTTCAATTGGTAAATTAGGTATTGTTTCAACTGGTTTATCAGTAGGAATGGGACTTGCTGACGGAATACAAGATTTATCAGCACATAAGATCGTAGGAGATAATACAGCAGAACGCATTTCTAATGTAGCAGGTATAGCGTCAGGTGGTTTAGAAGCAGTAGGCACAGCATTAGATTTAACAGGTGTAGGTGCTCCTGTAGGTGTAGCACTTAATTTATTAGGTGGTTTAGCAGGTGCTGTATCTGGTATTTCAGAAGTAGTAGGTGAAAGTGAAGATAAAGGCACTGCAGTTAAAAATCTTCAAACTGTTACTAATACACCAGTTTCACAAGAAAAATTACAATCTGTTTCAGATATTGCTTCTTCTGGTGCTGTAGTTAAATCTGCTAATTGAATTAACATTTTTCTATATAATTTTAAAAAATAAAAATACATTTATTAGTATTTAAAAATAACACTTTAAATATTATAAAATGGACGGACAGAAAGAAATATTCGTAGTCGGTAACGGAAAGAGTTTAAAAGATTTTGATTTTAATTATTTAAAAGATAAAAAATGGATAGGCACTTGCCTAGGATTTAGACATTGGGATATAATAAATATTTATCCGACACATTATGTATGTGTTGATAGCGTAGTTTGTAATCACCACAGAAAAAAAATATTAGAAATGGTTAAAGAAAAAAAATGTGAAAGTTTTTTAATTTGTGGTTCATTATTTCAATCAGATATTGGTGAAGAATTAAAAAAATATAATAATGTAATCCCTTTTCAGCATTTTATGTTAGCAGAGCAAAACCCATTTAGATATTTAATTGATTATTGTTCAGGATCTTCAGCAGTTTTATATGGATATTGTTTAGATTTTGATATAATTAATTTATTAGGAATGGATTGTAAATATGTAGAGTTTATTCCAGAATGTATAAAAAATGAAAAAGATAATACATTAACTATTTTAGAAACACCAAAAGAAAATCCAAATTATTATTTTAATGAATATCAACAAGTAGGAGATATTTATAATAAACCTAATGTTGATAAAGTTCATAAAAAATCTTGGTGGGATATTAGAAATATTATTCTTTTATTTAATTTATTAAGACATAGAGAAATAAAATTATATAATTATACTTCAAAAGATAATGAAGAATTAAAAGAATTATTTCAACTAAAAGATATTAATGAATTAAAAGTTTAATTTTTTATTTTTTTTTTTAGATTTTTAAAGTTTAATAATATAAAATGAGTTATTGGGTAGCAAGTAACAAGATTCCTATAGCACAAAAGTCTGTTAGTATTCCCGCAGAGAATGGAACAAATTATATTGCTGGACAAGAAATCCGTATTCGTATTGAACCAACTTTAAAGTTTTTTAATCCCGCAGAAACTTATTTACAAGCAAATGTTTTAATTAAACCACCAACTTATAGTGCTTCTGGAACAGATAATTTACCTTGTCCTACTCGTCTTCAATTAGACGCTGAGACTGGTTTTCAATCGTTGTGTCGTTCTGTTCGTATTCACGACAGTAATGGTGTATTACTAGAAGAAATTGAAAATTATAATACTATGGTTTCGGTAAAATATGATTATTCTACTAATGATAGTTTAAAAAATAAACGAGCAATATCTGAAGGTGCGAATAAACATATGATTGAATGTCGTGGAACTCGTGGTTCTACTGTATCTGTTGCTAATAATTATCACAATAATCAATATTGTGAGATTCCTACTAGTGCTGGAGCAGTTGAAAGTGCTTCATTTACCGCTGCTAATTTTATTCCAGCGAAATGTTGTATTCCACTTCATACTGGTATTATGTCTAATGATAAAATATTTCCAAATATGCTACTAGGAGGTATTACTGTAACTATTTTATTAGAAGATAATACTAGAGTATTTAGGCAAATGGACGGTGTTTTACGCCACCGACGATTAACATTAAATCCTGAGTTTTTTGACCGCAAAAACGCAGCAGGTGCTAATGCCAGTGTTCCTACTAATGGTTCATTTGGTTCTGTTCGTCTAAGACAGCGTAACAGTGTAGCAAACTCTACTTTTAAATGTCCATTTGTTGTAGGTGAAAAATTAGGTTTTGAAAGATATGTTACTGGTAATGCTTCTGTTGTTGCCTTTACTAAAGGTGGTGCTGGTGGTGGTCCACAAACTACATTTCCAATTATTAAAGATATCCAAACTGAAGGTGATTATATTAGATTAAACTTTAATGCTTCAGCAGTTGTTGCTGGCAAAGGTATGGACAGTGGAACTCAAGAAATATTTGTATATAGTAAATCAGTAGGAGACGCAAGTTCTTACGACGCTACTTATCTTGTATCAGACGTAAATCTTATAGTTCAAGAAGTAATGCCAGGAGCAGCGTATGAAAGTTCAATGATTAAAAAAATGAAAGAAGGAGGAACTATTAATTACGATTTCTTAAGTTCTACTACTTATAAATATTCTCAACTTGCTTCTGACCGTGTTGCTAATATTAGACTTCCAATTAATAATTCTCGTTGTAAATCTATCTTATGTGTTCCTACGGACGCAAGTGTTTATACTACTCAACAAATATTAAATGCTTCAAGAACTTATAAAATTAGAACTGAACCTACTGATAGACGTGAAACCCCTGATTATTACCTTCGTAGCAATCGTCCAGGATTAGAAGGTATTATAGACGAAGTATCTTCTTACCAATGGTTATACGACGGACGCTTACAACCTAATCGCCAAATCTCTCTTAAAAAAATGGCAACTACTAAATCTATAGACGCACAATGGACTATTGAAACTGATAAAGCATTATCTCAATCTGGTATCACAGCACATTCTTTTGATAAAATGACAAGTAATTTTGTTATTGGTCGTGCTCTGGCACTAGGCGACGCAGTATACGACGCTCGTAATAAAGATTTTTCACTCCAAGTAAATTATGAAGGTGCTATTGCTCCTGCTAAAAATAAATTATGGTTATCTTATGTTTTTCATAT
>Ga0181399_1000184_pt1 | contig 22676 bp, 33 predicted proteins | sample 22SPOviralmetaG_FD_130128 | JGI IMG/M metagenome (GOLD analysis project Ga0181399, IMG submission 130128) | Marine viral communities from the oligotrophic San Pedro Time Series (SPOT) site, San Pedro Channel, CA, USA - 22 SPOT_SRF_2011-05-21 | ecosystem: Environmental > Aquatic > Marine > Strait...
AGCAAGAACGCCACCAAGTAATCCGCCAGCAGCGACATTTAACGCTGCTTCTTGACCAGTCCTAGTTATTTGTTGGTTTAGCAAGATTGACTCTTGAACACCGATAACTCCAGCCTCTAGTCCAGCCACAACACCAGCGCCTTTTAGGTATGACTTGCCAATGTTAGCAGCCCGCAAGGCCTTGCTTGCTCCCAGTATTGGGACAAGGTTTATTGGCTCCAGCAATGTTTGTGATATTAATGTCGCAGTAAAAGCATAACCGGGGCTAGCACTTAATATCTCTCTGTCTCTTTGCTCCATTGCAAAGTTTTCTCTAAGAAGGTTAAGCTCAGTGACATTGTTTGTGTCTATTGCTCGCTTTCTAAAAGAATTATTCTCAGCCTCAGCCTTAGTCATTTCCTTAAATGCGTTATAACCCTCATCCCTTTCTCCTTCACCAAGACCTGTATTCTTAGAAAAGAAGTTTCCTAGTAATGTGTCTTGCCTAATAGACGCCCCCAGAACTGTGTCAAAGTCAGGGCCGCCTTTAGCAAAAGGTAGCTGAGCGATCTTTGCAACTTTTCTATTACTTTTTGAAACAATAGGCATTATTGATTACCTAGAAGCGGATTGTTAGGTTCAAGCATATATAGCTCATACTCTTGCTTTGTTAATGTTTGTTTAATTATTTCTTCAGGAACCTCTCCAGCGTTAAACATTATTCTTGCTTCTGATTCAGCTTCCTGCTTTATGCCTGCTTTATTGGTTATGCCTAACGGGCCAACCTTGCTGCCAGCATTGTCTTTTGCAATCACATCAGTGAGTACTTGTATAATTTTTTCCTCAATTCTTTCTTTCGCCTCTGCACCTAAAAATTGGCTTTGTCTTATTTCAGATGTCAGTGCTGGTTTATATATCGCCGCAGAATTGCTGTCTTTAAATGGAGACTCGCCTTTTTCCATCTGATCTCTAGCATGTGCTATAGCTTTATCTTTAATGTCTTTAGGGAGCTTGCCTACTGACATTTCCCCTTCTGCAACTTGAGCTAAAACATCTAACTCTTTCTCGTTCAGTCCGGGAACAATTAGCGGAATTAACACCTCCCTACCATTAATCTCAAAACCGGCAGAAACTTCAGACATTACTTTGCCACTAGGCAAGTCTATTAGGCCTAGCCAGCCCTCACCTTTAGGTGTGCCATCCTCTCTGTAACCGTAATCAACCACCAAAGGAGTTGGCCCCTCATCAGTAATCTTCATAATTTGATATACTGGCGCACCGCTTACAGGGAAACGATCATTGTCTTCGCCCGGCAAGGCTACCAGAATAAAGCTCCTAGCACCTGCGGAGTCGTCCGGGCTATCTATCAAACCTAAATCATAAAGCTCTTTCATGAAGTCTTTTTGTACCCAGTCACCAGTGCCGTCAATGGATGTGTAAGCTGGATTTGCGCTTGGAGCTTGAGACATAACATTGCCATTAAACTCTGCATATTGTGAGTTAATTTTTTGCATTGCATATTCTCTTGCGAAATCTAAAGTTGCACCGTCATTGACAACGCGGTTACGAACTAATGTCTCGAACTTTTGTGTAATTATTGCCTCGTCAATTAATGCCCCGTCCATGTTACTCCGAACCCAGTCGCTATTTTCTACAGCCGTTTTGTCGCTTGAGTATTGCTTGCCTCTAAAGTCGATGGACGCATCATCTTTTACTGTAGATTTTCTTGCGTAATCGATCGCTTTTTGAGGCGGCTCTCCAGCCTCTATGTTGGCTACTACTTGTGAAGCATAAGCGAGTTGATCTCCCTTGACTACGTCGTAACCCTGAAGGCCTTTGCTTAGATCTAAAATAGTTTTAGCTGTTGCCGCAACTTCATTAGGATCTTCATTCATCAAGCCATTCTTTAACGTCTCAGACATTAAGGATGGAAATTTTCCTACCTTGCTGTGTAAATTTTTGGCTAGCTCAACTTGCTGTTGCCCACTCAACTCTTCAATCGCACTACCATAAAATACATCAACATCTTTCTGTGTAGGTTTTATCGGAACATAGTTTTCGTCCGTAACAAACTTGCCGTTTAACTGCGATGTAATGTTTGCATTGGTTTGATCAGTTTTCCGTTGATCCCCTAATTCTTTTCCCGCCTCTTTAGCTTTCAGGTCTATAGCTTTAATTTGTTTATCTAGTAAAGATCTATATTTGTTTCGCGCCTGCATCGCTCCCTTTGCAGTAGAAAGGTCACCAAAAAGACCGGCATTGTAAGCAGCGTCAACACTAGATTCCCATGCGTCCAAATCTTCCTGTACTATGTCGGCTTGCAACTCAATAGCTATAACTTGCTTAGATGTTTTGTTTAACAGGTTAGTCCTGTCTTCATCTCTTTTTGCATTAAGAATTTTGTTCTCTGCATCGAGTCTTTTGGTTATATCCTCAACCACATCATCTGTAAGGCCAACAGTCGTCTTGTTGCCGTTCTCGTCAACTGTAGTTATGTTTTGAGCCTTAGTTGCTATCTCCGCAATATAAGCATCGCCTCGCCCTTGAGCATGAGCCTCTCTAAAACCACCAACATATCCTGCTGTCAGTCTTTTTGTTTGATAGTTTTTGATAAAATTGTTTGCCATTTCTGGATCGTACTGACCTATCTGATCTGCCGCCGAATAGATTGACTCTTCAGCTTTAGCTAGTACATCTTCATCTCCATTAGTTACAGCCTCTATAGCAGTGTTAATGTCTACTTGAACTCTTTGCTGTATATTGGACACGGCGACACCAAGCTCTGCCGAATCTTTCTCTATCTGCTTCTTGCCTACGCGCGGAACAGCATAGTTGTCAAACTCACTAGCAAGGTAAGCCCTGATTGATGGGTCGGCCAGCTCTAAAGCCTTGCCCTTCATAGTGCTAAGAGACTTCTGGAAACCCTCAACATCAAGGTTTGAATCAATCTCTGCTTTGTCTATCTGACTTCTGAACTGGTTTACAGCAGCAGACTTATGCCCTTCTAACACAATGTTGTTGTACACTTGCCCAACTTTTGTCCAAGAGCTTTTTAACTCTGGAGCTTGAGCCGTAACATCAACCTTGTTAGCTTCCATAATTGCATTATCTGTAACCAGCTTCTCGTATACGCTAGCACCACGATTAGCCCACTTCTGTATAGTAGCGGCGCTCGTCTGCAATGCCTCAGCTTCAGCAGCTCTAAGGTTACCGATGCTTCTTATGTTAGCTTCTTCTTTATATTCCATCTATGTGTCCTATGTGTAATCGAATCTAACGTTGCCAGAAGAAAAGCTAGTACCCGGACTTATGGTTCCAGCAGATGTTGTTATCTTTTGCGTAGAACCCAAGCCGGGCTTTTGAGTAGGGCTACCCATAGAAAACCCTGTTTGAGCCAACGTCATAGCCATATCTGCAACACCTTGATACTTGGCAGACTCAGCCCTAAACTTAAACGCTTCCCTTTGTCTCTGAAAACCTTTCTGAATAGATGCTCCGATAGCATCGGACTGTAATTGGTCTCTGCGGTAATCTTCCATAGACTTCAACTGTAAAGACTCTACGGTTGTACCTCTAACACCAGCAGCACCTGCACCAGCAGTTTGAGCTGCAAGAGCCGTTAGCAACCTCTCTCGTCTTATGTTGGACTCTTCTTTAGACTTCAGCTTCTCAATGTACTCTTGCTCTTTAACACCTTCTTCTGCCGCTTCCATAGCTGCTTCTTGCTGAGCTGATGCTTTAGCAGATTGAGACATTGAATAGGCTGCCGTAGCTACAGCAAGAGTTGTACCTACTGACACCGTAACCCCACCAACTGTGTACGTTGCCGCTAGTATTTCTGCCATTATGCTAACTCCATCTCTATTGTTAATGACAATATCGTCATAGGCGCAGGAACTTCTTGCGTCAGTGTTACTTGAGCCTCTTTAGTCCAGCCTAATAGATACATGTCTTTTTTGCCCGTGTATGGTTGAACAGTGTTGTCCAGAACGTTCTCACCAAAAGCCCTAAATGGGACTATATTACCATTTATAGTTAAAGCTGTTGTGTCTTGAACAAAAGCACTACATTTAACTATTCTTTTATTGGAACTTAAATCGTAGCCTACACCAACATCTTTTTCCACGGGCATCGTCTTGACTGTTGGCGTGAAGAACAATCCTACCTCAGCAGAGTTTTCCGCTATTCTTGATAACGTTATACTTCCGCCACTAGGTGTAGCGTTAGATAAGACATTACCATCAGCCCGTACCCTACATTCTTCACCGTTTAGATGGCTCAGCCCAGTTAGTGTTGCTGATGCAGGACTATCATAGCTAACAGACGAATCCATTACAGAATCACCGTCTAGCTTTTCTACATAGTATTTGTCTACGCCGTCTATGTTTCTTTTTATAACAAAATAAATATCATCGACTAGTCTGCATACATTAAGGAATAACCCATCAGTGTCCCATGTTGTCCAGCCAGCTACTTCTTGCGCTCTAAGAGTATTAAATACTGCCATTGTGCCATCGTTGTTTACGATATAAACGTAGTTGGCATCCTCGCTTGATGTACCTACAGATACAGCCATGTCAACAGGCTGATTAAGAACTGAAGGCGATAACAGTGACGTTGTTTGTGATAGGTATGCTTCTTCAGCAAAACTAAATACAAACTCTCTAAGGGCCTTGCCTGTTCGCTGAACATATATTGTTGCCCCATCAATTACTTTAGGTTGTATTTTTGATGAACCATAGCCAGTTTGTCTCTTAAATGCAACATTGCTTGGAGTTATTGGTGACTCATTGACATAGAACTCAGCGCCAGAAGTAAATACTTGCAAGTCGCGGTTAGAGAAGATGGCTCTAATTTCATCAAACTGATCAACGTCTAAGGTTACATCAAGTGATTGATCGTCCCTTAGTTTGCCGGGGTCAAAGTTAAACAAGTCGTTTACCCTGCTACCCCATATAGTTATAGGCTTTTGAGTTGAGCCACCAAACCATAATCGACCTTCATGGAATGTTATTGTTTTTGGCCAGCCTCTAGTGTTAGACCATACATCCTCTGACCTGCTTGTACCGTTTTGCGTCGTAGATACAGATATGTTACCACCAGACACGTTAGTAACTCGGCCAGTCATCTGTGTCCAAGCATCAGCAGAAGCCCCTGAGAAAGTGACAGTAAATTGATTACTGGCTGTCCTTGATACAGATACACCAGAGTTGCCCGTGTTAGGCAAGTCTAGTAAGGCTTTTTGCATGTCAACAGCGCCGGAGGCGTTATCCTGATAGCTGAACTCATCAGTGTCTATACCCTCAAGTGTTAGCTTGATTGGTGCTCCAGTCACAACACTAGAAAATGTTATAACCTGTACCTCATCAACAGCCGTAGGGCTAGATGCGTCATTGAAATCATACAAAGGCTTCTGTACAAAAGCTAGATCATTAAACAGCCATGACGTATCACTGCCGTCTCTTTGAAAGAGCTTGGGCGCGTAATTCTCATTAACTAAAATCATCGTATCAGCAGATTGCGCAAACCTAATGTTGGGTATATCCGCTGCCGCGTATGTTGTTGTTACAGTAGCCTTAAATACATCGTCCCTGTAAACATCAATAGCATTTTCTCTAAACAGTAGCAGGTAAGTTTGATCTACATTAAAAACAAAAGGAATTACCCTAGCCTCTGAGCTAACGCCATCAGCAACATATTTTAGACCGGGCCTACGCTTTACACCGCCCTGCGGCAAACAGACAACGTTATTGCCAGTTATCATGCCGTTATAGTATTGGCTTACATCAACTCGACCTAGTATCCTAGTGTCTAATACCCCTGAGTTAAATGCAGACTGATACTGGTAATACTTCATGAACGAACATCCCTGTAAGGATTAGACTCTATTGCGTCATTTGGAGCTTGCTGAGCGTCTAGGTATTTTGCTTTCTTGATGTATCTTTCGTACTTGGTATCGTAAATCATGTTCTGCTCCTCATTGTTTGTAACAATAAGCGCGAACTCGCTTGCCAACTTATATTCCATAAGTATCTGCAAGTAGGCAGGCCAAGTTTCTTCTCCTGCTCTGAATTGATAATCAACATACATCTCGCTTGTGTCGGCGTAAATTGCATCTTGAAATATCTTATAATTACTCGTGCCATATACCCTGTTGATCTTCAATGTGCCAGCAGGTATTTGGAACGCGTATTGGTAATCGTTTAATGGAACTGCTGTTAATCTAGCCAGTTGCCTTTTTGCCTTACTGCAAGACCACGGATACTCACTGAGTACAGCCTTAACAGTTATCTCGTATAGATTTGAAGCTGCAATGCCTGATGCTCCACCTTCAGAGAAAGATGATATTGGACTAGCACCTATCCTTACTAAAGCATTACTAGCGACCTGAACATCTGTTGACATTGAAATCTCCTAAATAAAGTCGGGGCAGAGCCGAAGCTCCACCCCTATAACAGCCGGGGAACTGTTAATTAGTCACCATCTGTTTCGGCGATAACAGTACCGTCAGAAACATCAACAACACCTGAAGCGTTACTAAGAACGTTTACAAGGTGAGTTGTAGGCGTTGCTGTATCAATAGCAACAATTACATCACGAACACCAAGCTCACTTGATGCGTCGTTAAAGTAACCAGAAGTATTGACAGCAGCGATTGCGTCTGCGCTTGAGTAAATCCACAAGCGAGGGCTTCCACCGCCCGGGCCTACTTGGTATAAACCATCTCGACTAAATGCCATGATTATTCTCCTTATGCAGTTTCGTCAGTGTGAATTTCAACAACGCCACGAGCGTCACGAACTACAGCACCAGCTTTTAGAATACCGTTGGCCAACCAAGATGTTTTCTCAGCAATCCAGTCAACAGTTGTTTTCTGGTCAATACCGATAGCCATACCTAACGCATCACGATGGAAAGCGTAAGCAGTAGCATCAGAAGAACCAGCACCCGGTAAACCACCTTCGTCGCGAGACTCAATCAATTTGAATCTGAAACCGTAGAAAGTGTCAATGTCGCCGTTTACTAAAGCTTTGACATTCATGTAATCAGAGCTTGTCGCTTCAGTTGAGCCTAAAAGTTGTTGCTTCTGAGTAGAAGTAAACGCGATATAGCGACCTTCCATGCCCATACCTTCAGCATCAAAAGCAGCACCAGCTTCGCGTACTTTATCAACAGTAAAGCCAGCACCACCGACAGCGATGTTGCTTAATGCTGTACCAGCGGCAGCAGGAATACTACCTAAAGCGTCAATAGCTAACTGGTCTTCACGACGGCCCATTGCCATAGCGATTACCATTGCAAGCTCTTGTTGCTCGTCAAAGTTTACTTCAGCAGCGTCGAAAATATCAGTGTACTCTGGAGCTAACCAGTTTTCCAAAGTAGCTGGAATTAACGCGTGTGAAATGTCCATAGGTGTAACATCAGCTTGGCTTGCTTTTTGGTTAGCAAGGCCTTTGCCCATGCGACGGAATTTGTAAATGTCGCCAACAACATCGGTACGTAACGTTAGGCAATCACGCAATTTACCACCAGATTGGTATGCGTGTTTAACTAAAGAATCGAACTCTTGTTGAGCAACAGAAGATAGAGTTTTACTCATGATCTTTGTCTCCAAGTAATTAAAAAAAATCAAAAACGTTTTGCTCGTCTCTGACCTAGTGACCGTTTACGGGTAGACCAGCACTCGCTAATCCCTTCGTATCACGGCCTACTTGAAGCAGGGTATCGTTAGATGGGGCGCCAATACATTATTTCATGGCGTGAAATTATTATAAGCTAAATTTTAGTTAAAAAAAAGCCCCAACACGTGAGGCAGATACGTGAAAGGGCATGAAGGTTAGATGATACCTCTAACCTAGTTGTGATGCAAGCCTTTTGTGTCTTTCTCTGAACACTTTATCTGTTTTATATCTTGGATCACCAACTGCTTTATGATAGTCATCCCACGAGTAACTCTCTTGCAGTGTGGGAGCTTGCTGACTTCCCGGCAACTTACTGTTTCTTGTTTTAGAAATCATGGCCTCTAAAACTTCAACTTGGTCAGCCGTCATTGTCATTGTGTGCATGACTTCAACTTGTTCTTCACTAAGGTTGTTGCCTGCCCAAGAAACCAAACCTCTTATACGATCATCGGCATTTTCACCAAGCAGTTTTCTTTGTTCAGTATAATCAGTCTCTAGCTGATTCACCATGCTTTGCTGATAACCAACAAAGATATTAAACAGCCTTTGAGCTGTATCGTTGTTCATGTTACTTTTTTTAGCTTCCTCTATAAACTCTTGGTAAGCCGCTAACTCAGTGTCGACATCACCTTCAACACCATCTGGCAAGGTAAGGCTGTATTCTTCTGGAGCACCTAAAAAAGAACCTAACCTTTTTTCAGCCTCTTTATATGCCTTAGCTTGCTCTATGATTGCCTCGTCCTGTGACCTTTCACCTGTTGCATACTTATCTAAAAGCCATTCAGGTCGATCAATAGCTGGCGCATTGTTGTTGTCACCAACCTCCTCGGTAGTAGTCTGTTCTACACCTTGCAAGTCTTCGCTACTTTCCGTTGCTTCTACTGTTAAACTTTCACTCATAATTTTTCCCCGATTTGGATTTGAATTAAAATTTCACTTATAAGCTCTCGCTTACCATCATTCATATGAACTTCTCTGTCCGTTGCATTGTGGCCTGCTGGCTTGCTAGTGCAAAATGATTGCACCCATTCTGTAAGAATGTTTCTGCCAGCTTCAGTTTTAGAAAAAACATCATGGTAAGCAGCAGCTCTGCGCCTTTTTGCTGCTATTACTTTATCCTGCTCTTTCTGGATATTCTCATCCTGACTTTCCCAGTTAAGATATTCAGGGTCATTAAGACCTGTATCTTCACTCATATAATTTCCCCGTAATTATTTAATGATCATACTAAGCCTTGACCGCCTTGACCGCCTTGACCTTCTTGCTGCATCATAGCTAACTCAGCTTGAGCCTGTGCCGCTTGTTGCTTTTGCTGCTGCATAGCCTCAATTTCTTCCTGCGTTCTTTTAAGCTCAGCAGGGCCTGACATCTTATCCATTAGGAACGTAGGTATAGCTTCAACTCGTATAGTCTCGTTTAACATCTCTAATGGAGCGCCCATACCTACGGCAGTTTGCAAGATATTCATAAGGTTTGCCGCCTCATCTTTATCATGCTGCTGTGATACTGGCGAAGTAAATTTTAGCTTGATATTTTCGCCGTCAACTTTAAGAGGCGGTATTATGCCTTCTCTACTTAACAGATACATGACTCTTTCAATAACGCCGCCAGCTAACTCATTAACTAGACGACTAAAGTCTGCACCAGCGTCTTGTAGATCTAATTGCATCCTAGCCTGTATCTCTGTTGCTGACTTAGTTGCGTCATCAATATCACCAATAGGTTTAGCAAATAAAGCTCTGTTGACGTTATCAACTCTACGATTGTATTCCATCTCATGGAAGTCTAATCTACCACCAACATCTAAAGGTCGTAACGTAGGATTCTCGTCACTGTTAGAGCCTACAGGGATAACTACTCCCGGAGCTAAGGTGATTGAGTAAGGATTGATTACGCCATCATCTGTAGCTGTCCATACACCTGCAACGGCTAATGCCGCTGATTTGAGGCTGTTTTCTGCCATTTTGTTGAGCGTCTTAATGTCTGGCAATACTCGCATAAGCGGGCCTCTACCATACACCTCGCCCGGAATAACGGTTGTTCTACCTACTATGAATGGAGTTGACTCGCCGAAACCTTCTTCATAGATAACGTCGTCGCCAATCATGACATTTAAGGCGTACTCGCCATCTTCATCTGGCAACATAGCCTCAACAATATCTAGCTCTGTTTCAGGTTTTGTTTTTTCTATGTCTTTAAGTTTTTCGGGTAAGACAGCATCAGGGTACTGTGCAAGAATGTTTCTTATGTTGTCTTTTCTTTCCCAGAATACGCCTGTTACTTTTCCTTTAGGCCCAGACTCAAGATATACATTGCTAAGCGGGATAGCATCAAACACTATTTCGCCTTGATTTTCATCATACTCACATATCATTACCGCTGTTGATACAGCTAAGTCAATAAGCGACTCATGACATCTGGCGTTAAAGTTAGACCTGTTTATATACTCAAAAACAATGTCAGTGATTTTTTCCAATGCGTTTTGCATCGTGACTCTTTCGCCAGCATAGTCAATCATCTCTTGACCATTGACTCGCCTTCCGGGTGTTAGCTTGGCCCACTGACTGCCAGCAGGCATGATAGATTGCTGTATTCGGTTTGCATATATAGGCGTAGCTATAATTGCAGTAGAATCATAAATATGAGTATTCTTTTTCTGTCCGGGGCTATGCTTTGTAAAAGTCTCTCTCTGCGGAACAGCATACTCATAGCACTCACGCATGTGCGAGTACCAAGATGTCATCTTACGCTTCTTGGCTTTATCAAACCTTTTTAACACAGCCTTAGCACTCATCCTAGAGTTTCCTTGTTGCCCTGATTTTCACCATCCATGACACCAAGAGCGGAGCCTCTTAATAAAGATGAACGCGAACCAGACATTCTTCTTTTCGCTCTCGCTTCTCTTTCAGCTATCTCTGACTTCTGTTGATGACCTCGTTCCAAAGTCTGTTTCTCCGCCTCAAGCTGCTCTTGAGTTGGCTTGAAAGGCTCAGGCGACTTAGGGCCACCACCAAATAATCCACCCATTTTATAACCCTCTATATCTAGTTGATTTGCCTTCTAATGCGGCCATTAGTGATGCTGACCTGCCAGTACCTATTTTCCGCCCAGCCCTGACTTTTTGCGATACTACGCCTGAAATGTTTTTCTCGCTTTGCTCTCTCAAGTCAATTTCTTTTGACTGCTTTCGCATCTCTACATTACGCATCAGTGAATCTCTTACGTCACCATAGTAACTAATGCTTTTTCCGCCTAATTTAGAAACAGTCCTAGTTTTGCGCGTGTATTCTTCTTTATTTATGCCGTAAACTTTGTCTTGTTTTTGCATTTGCGCGCCGGTTTGTTTAGTGTTATATGCTACTTTTTCGTACTCTTCTGCGCGCCTTTCTTTTTTACTTTTTGACCTAGCGTACATACCCATTACTGTTTCTCCAATTTATTATATAACTGGTAAGGCGTTAAGCACCAAAAAGACCTATCCCCGATAAATGCTTTCGCTGTCTCAACACAATTAAGCAGGCCTATATATCTACGGGTTTTATACACATCAACCATAGCCTTGCCTTTAATGATGGTTTCCCCTTCTAACGGTTTATATTCCATTTTATCAGAGAAACAAGTAACCTCATTATATGACATTCTTGGATCAATTAAAACAATATAGCCTTTTTTATGAATAAGTATCTTGACATGGGCAAAATCTTTCTTTAGGAACTTGTTTAACCAGACAAGTCTATTAGCCTTACTAAATATAAGCGTATAGGTTACTTCTTCCTTGCCTATATTTTCTGGTTTAATCAGACTCTTTTGACTTCTTCGATACAACAAGTTTGCCTTCCTTTATCTCGCCAACATAGCCGGGTATAGCTTTTTGCACTTTCTCTGCCAATAATCTTTTTGCCACTGTTTCTGGCATATTGTTTTTTAACTCAAAAGTCATTGGCTCCAACCAAGTGATGACACAGTCCATAGATTGCTTTGCAAACAGTGAGTTTACTACGCTAGCCAATGCTAATTGTTGCACTCCTAGCTTGCCGATATTACATTTGAATTGCATATTTTTCCCCTTAGAAAACAGACCAATCTGATATTTTAATTGGTTTTGAAAAGTTATTGTTTGTTGTTGTAATGGCTTTTCTTCCTTCACCGCCAGCCATTAAAGCGTATTCAGCCGCTTCACAAATATGTGAATATTGGTTTTTATCTGGCTCGTCACTGTATCTTGCGTCACCTGCCACTTGTATTCTTCTGTAGCAGAAACCGCCCATTAGGCCTTTGCGCAGGTTTTTAGCTTTAGGTGATATCATAAACGCAGGCTTGCCATCCATACATAGTCGCTTCATTGGATCTATAATAGCTGCACGTCTAACTGCCGGTTTGTTTGTGTTTGTCGGAAATACACAGTTAATGCCATGCTTGCGCAGGATTGAAAAGGCAACATCGTCTGTAGCTTGCCCCCTGTTCATACCTGACGGATCTCCACCACCCCTTGCAAACTTGAAGTTGGGATACTCTCTATCGAGATACCTTTTTAGCTCTGGAGCAAAAGATGTCGCAGACATGTCTTCTGTAACAAACTCATCTACAGCCACCCATCTACCCATCACAGGCACGAACTGAAATATCGCGCAAGCAGGTGTTCTACCAAAGTCAATACCAAGCGTTAATGGTAACGACTGGTCAGGCTCGTAAACATCAGCTAAGCAATGCGTACTGTCAACATATTCAGGATAAACAGGCTTGCCGTCCATGACAAAACCATATTCATTTGCAAGGTTTACCTTAATCCATTCAAAGTCCTTACCTTCCATACCTCTGACGTAATAGCCTTCAGGTAAATTATGCACGTTTTCTGCGTCAAGGTTTTCCTTGAACTTTTCACCTTCTCTGATCAAGCCGCCCGGTTGATGAAAGAACTCCCATCCTTTGGGCTTTGTTATCTCCGATAGCTTATAAATCCAGTGATCTTCATCTGGCGAGTTATAATCACCAATCATGCCATGCCAAGTGCAATCAATACCACCGGCGGCCTTCGACGGATAACGACCGTGACGTAAATCAGCCATGTCTATAATTGACTTTGGAAGCTCTTTGGCCTCGTTTAGCCAAAAGCCTGTGACCTGTGTACCCCTTAATTTCTTGACACTATCTTCCCTGTCTAGTGCTAAAAATATAATTTCAGAGTTTACTATTGTGCCGTCATCTAGCTCGAACTCAAGGTTTTGGTGTGGCGGCTCAACACCGCCCTGCGTGTAATGACCTAAGTCCCTATACAGCTCTAACCAGTCCTTTATCGTTGTATTGGCTAAGTCGGGAAATGTGTTACGGATAGCAACAAACCTAGATGGCCGTATACCTTCCTGATTAGGCTGCTGGTTGCACATAAACGCAAAGATTTTCTGACAAGACTCCATTGTTTTGCCTGAGCCTAACGGCCCTCTAATCATCTGTACGCGAGCAGTCGAATACCTATAGTCGGCTAATATCTTGCCTTGCGGCTTCGTTTCTATCTGTATCGTTGGTTGTTCGCTCATCTGTTATCTCCCCGTTAATAACACTTGCACTAAGAGCAGGTTTGCCACCTAAGTCTATTGTTTTAACTTTAGGCATTGTTGTATGCTTAACTTCCATAGCCTTTAGTTTGGGCTCTGTGTATTGTGCAATTTTTTCCCACGAATCGATTGCTTGTTTAAGAGCAATAAACAGCGTTTCTACACTTGTATCTTCAGGTAAGTTTTCAAGCAAAGACTGCATCTGATGTGCGTTTTTAGCCATCTGCATTATAGGATGAAATTGCTCTCCATACTCATCTTGCAGTCTAGCTAGTAAAAACTTTTTATTTTTGTTTGGTCTGCCCTGCCTGCTATTAGGCGCTATGTTTGCCATGTTATGCCCCGTAATGTTCTTTGTCTAGCAAGATAAGTTGACTCTCTGCTGTGCTAGTGCTCATGTGTTTGTACCTTTGACAAAATTGGCTTTATTGTAACACCCAAGAGCGAAAAGAACGAGTTGCCAGACATAAGATCCATAATATCTGACTTGGATATTGAATACGGCCCCGTACCCGCAGCCTCGTTTATTTCTTCACATAGCGTTCTTATTTCATAAGGATAAGCAACAATAGACACATCGCCTATCTCTTGCTCAGTCAAAAGCCCTTCCTTTTTAAGCTCATTGACGGTATGCAATACGCCATCTAAATCTAACTTTTCAATTTGAATCTCTACGCTCATATTCCACCTCTATAAATTCCTTACGTTTTTTTTCAACCTCAACAAACTTGTACTGCTTATGCGTGTTGAGAAACATTTTCATCTTTAACTTATAATCTGTTGTTCGCCAGCCTTTCGCGTCTTCAACAACTTGTTCATTGTTTTTGGTGTAAATAAAGTCAGCAACATAATGAATTGCTCTTATTGACTTCTTTCCAGCCTTAAACTTTTCTTGCAGAGTAAACTTAGGCTGACGGCTTAGCGCAGATATTTCACCCCTAAATTCTTGCCCAAGCAAAAACATATACCTGTCGGCTTCTAGTTTTGAATCGAACTTTTCTTCTTGACCGTCAATAGTCAGGATGTGTTTTTTCGCCCCGTACTTGCTTCTCTTAAACATTGCCTACCCCTTTAACATGTCAGGTGTAATAGATACCCTGCTAACTTCCCCATAGCTGCTATGATAGGTTATAACTTTTGCACCTCTCCCGCTCATCCAGCCACCTCTACTAGCGTAAGCATCGTTTGCTGCTAGTGTTCGATGCTGCTCTACCGTCATAAGGTTTGTCTCCAGCAACTTGTCATGGTGCATGTGGCCCATGTGCGCGTAAGAAAACTTGGTATCGCCAAAGACAGACCTAAACTTTGCTACAAAAACATCGTCAATACTCTCTGGTTTCTTCTTGTGACCATGATGCCAGAACAATGAGACCTTACCAAATACATGGCAGTAGTAACTATCTGCTGTGTTGTCGACAGTTATTCTCGGCTCGTTGTCGTAAAAAGCACTCAAGAACTCTCTAAGCCATACGCCGCTTGCTGGATCGTGATTGGCATCAGCCATGATTATGTGAAGCTCTTGATGCTTATGTAAAAGCATACTAACAACTTGCCTGATAACCCTAATAACAACTCTGACCAGCTTTTGGAACCTAGTGTCGGCATCCAGAACGTGCTTACTGGCAGGCGTTACCGCATCGAAACCATCCCAGTGTAAAAAGTCGCCTATGTTGGCAAACACTGCTTTGTTTGTATCAGGTGACAATTTAATCGCCTGCGAGAACCATGCTAGTAGTGTTTGCTCTGCTATATCCGTGTCCCAGTCTTCACCTGCTTCTTCGCCCCATGATAACATTCCGAAATGATAGTCAGTTATTGTGTAAACGTTTATAAGGTTTTCTTGTGATGCTTCAGGTGCTTTCGTTTTTTTTGCTTTTGGTATTTCTTCTGCCAGTGCTTTTATGGCTTCTTCCATTAACTCTTGCTGTCTTTTGTGGTCTATGTTTGTTTTTGACCACTGTAAAACTTGCTTCCCTTCTTTATCGTAAAGTGTTGATGTACCTTTAAGATGAAAACCCTCCGGTACAGTTTTGGTCATATCATGATCAGGCGACCATCCTCGTCTAGCTGCAACTGTCTGCAACCTTTCGACCACTGTTGACACTGTGCTTTTGCTTATGCCCAGTGAAATGCCTGCCAACCTCTGACTTCCTTCTTCGTGCAGCGCGTTGACTACCTGTCTCTGTCGATCTGTTTTGCAAAAATCCAACAGCTTTATGTACTCGTTTTTTTTATCCATAACCTAAGCCTTAGCTAATAACCTTATGTATATTAACATTTATTTAATTTTTAAGTTTTGAATTGCATTGTTGAGTATATTTCCATCTATATTTTGAATCTGGCCTTTATACCGTCCGTTTATAAATGTCCATGCAATTTTTTGTGCCGTGTACTTTTTGCCTAAAATAGTTATCTGTCGATAGCCTTTCTGATCAATATAGCCCGCTACGCTACCTTTCTTTGCTCTAGGATTGAAGTTTACTTTCCATCTTATTTCGCCATTCAGTCTATTGTAATTGAACAACTGCTGGACTCTTTCTTTGCTTATCATTCGTGCTTCCCATCAAAAATTGGTTTTTGCTTTTCGTTTAGCTTCCACTCATACCACTTCCCGCACTCACTGCACTTCTTTTTGTTCAAACTAACAAACAGCGAGAATGGGGCCTTGCAACATGGACTTGTTGTCTTCATATCTTTACCAACCCTTTATCTAGCAGTTTAATTTGCGTCCTAAACATTGCATACAGATGCTCATAATCTCTTTTATCTCTGTCTGCGTTTGGATCATTTGCGTAACCACCATCAAGCCAAGCATGACAGTCTGAGCAAGCGTAAGCACCGTGCAGGTCGCTGTATTTTCTGCCCATTCCACCACCGTTAATGTGCGCGAACACTGTTGTCTCTGGATTGCCGTTGCATATCGCTGGGAGCCTGACCGTGCAGTCTTCACCTTTTGCGCTTTTAGTGATCTTACTCATAAGTTAAATGGCCTAGCTTTTGGTGATGAAAGGTACTGCAACGAGTTTGGCTCGTGATAAACGCCATACTTTCCTTCTTTTCCTGTTCCGTGACGCTGCTTTGCAATGTAGATAACATTGTCAGGAATACCCTCTAGCTTCTTTAGCTGCTTAACATCACTATCCGTCTTGTCATGTTTGGCCGTGAGAATCCTGCACTGATCCTCTTTATCTTTGTTCCTGTGAAATATAACTAAGTTATCCACAAGGTCAACAATCTCGCCAGCGCCCTTAACGTCAAACTTGTCTGGCATCTTGCCTTCTCTTTCTGACTTTCTGATATGGTGAACTAGATGTATATGCACGTTATTTCTTCTTGCCGACCACGCAAGCCTATCAACAAAATTCTTTTGTGCATTGTAGTCATCAAGCCCTAGTCCACATTTAACAAGTGAATCAATAATAATATGATTAACACCTAGCTTGTTTGCTGCGTAATCGACTAGCCCCAGAATCCTGCTAGACTCAACTGTATCAATCTGATCGTAAAGCCAGACCTGTCCATCCGTTTTCTTGATTAACTTGCGGATGTAGTCTTCTGATGGATTTGCCAATCCGCCCATCTGCTTTACCATCCTGTTCACTGTTGACCTTAAAGGCATCTCTAGCGAAGCTATCAGCCATTTGCTTATAGGCATTGTCAGCGCACATATTTGGTTTAGTATTTGAGACTTGCCGTGACCATTGATGCCAGTCCATAGTGTTACCTCTCCCGGTCTTAAAGCAAAGTCATCGTGCGTTTTAGGGAATGGCAGTTTCAAGCCTGTATTAGCATCCTCTTGACTAAACGACTCAACTGCTACATCGGCAAGCTCAGTTGCAGATAGTATGTTTTGGCTTTCTTGCACTCCGGTAAACGCTATGTATTCAGGATCTTTCAGAAGGTCAATGCTATTTAAGGTCTTCATGAGACACCTTCGTACTGGTCAAAATCAACAGCAGATGCAGACTCGGACTTCCTTCTTCTTTCCCAAGTCCTTACAGCAGCCTTCCAGTCCTTCATCTTCGACTTGCCGACACTCCAGCCAACACTCTCGTAATAATCAACAAAGACTTCCGCATCTATTGTGTTTTGACGCGATAGGCAATACTCGGAAACATCATCAACAGAAGGCTTAACAAAACGCTTGCTATTGTTATTATTCAGTACTTGTTTATTATCAGTACTTATTAGTGCCTTATTTTCCCTTTGAGGATTATCCAGTTTAGGGGTATCAATTTGAGGCCTATCATAAACGTACCAATCAACGTGACCTGTACTGTGCCTTTTCATTTTGATATAGCCTGCTTGTTTTAGGTTTTTTATAGCTGTCGCTACACCATCCTGACCTGTACGCTTTTGCTTTGCTAGGTGAGCCAAAGATACTTGCCAGTTATCAGGTTTTGACAGTAGATAGATCAACAAACCAAGATCTTTCCAATCTAAATTCTCATCATCTATAACTTGATTGCTGACGATAGTGAAGCTATGCTCTGGCTTTTGGCTTCGTATAATCATTGGTACTTACCAGATTGTACTTTAGCTATAAAGCTGGATAGCTTTTCTCGCGTAGATAATCTTGACGCGTCATAGCCGCCATTCATTATTCGCTTGAGTGTAGGGTATGTTAGGCCTGTTTCTCTGAGTATAACTGCGTGATTTGCAGCCCTCATAAATGACATAACTTTTTTATTGCTTAGTAACATTTGCCTCTCCGTTTGTTAGTTTTGTTTATTTTAACCTATAATTTTAGGTTATTGCAATGATTGTTTTAGTTTTCGTTTCTCAATCCAAGCATCTCTCTCAGTTTTAAGGTCTTTTGCTGATAGCTTTATGCCTCGGCTTCTTGCGTCCGCCACCATGTCTAGCCTTAGATCATGGCTTTTTATTTTATCGTTAAACTTACCCTGCTGGATCTTTTCAGCCTGTGCCATGTACAAAGGCCTTACTTGCTGGTCTAGAGGCTTCTCGAACAAGTCGCTCATGTTCAACCCTATAGCTTCAACAATCTCCGCAGGAGAATGGCCTGCATGACAATGAATTAAGATACTTCCCGATGATAAAAGCTTTATTGACATCTGCCCCGGCGATGCGTGACCGCACGGGCATTGCGCCCGCCACGTATCACTGCCACTAGCTCTAACCTTGTCTAAACGTTCAAGCAGAACCTCAACACCCATTATCGTCATCCTTAACAAACTTACCATCAACCATTACGCCTGTTCGCTTACTGATTGTTTGGTACGCTTGCTCAACACATGTCTCCATGTCCAAGCCCCATGCTCGTGTCTGCATCACTAACGTTACAAATATGTCTCCGATAGCATCTGCTATTTCCTCGACATCTCGGTCTTCGATAGCTTGACGTAACTCAGCTACTTCCTCTTCAGTCTTTTCAAGTTGAGCTGTAGGTACAGCATATGGAAGGATGCCTTTTTCATGGCCCCATCGCTCGATAAGCATTTCTAATGTATTTAATCTCACCAGTTTTCCCCTTCTGTTTGTTCCATTAATTCAATCATCTTGTTCAGATACCAGCGGGCTTTCTTAGCATCCTGCAACGGATTGCCTTTTGCCCATAAGCGGGTGCTTAAGTACTTGATGATGTTCCCGTGGCAGTAGTGAATACTATTCCATTCGCCTAGCACATCGACAATGTAGTCAATGGTTTCAATCTCACCATCGTTATAGTGAGCAGGACTGTTTACCATGTCATCAGATAGGATCTCATCCCTCTCGTCCAATGCCAGCCTTGCGATCTCATCCCATTCTTCTTGCGTGATATCGTTTATTCCTTTCATATCTATTCCCCGTTAATTATATATTTAAGGTCTGCTGGCGTATCTAATCTTAAACCATATTCATGCAGCATGAACCTATCTATTGTGTCTAAAAATTCACCAAACGTCTTTATATTCATCTTTTCAGTTTGAGCTATAAGCTCCCAGAAGTGAGTTTGATATTGCTGGAGTACAGCAGGATGATCTTTAATTAAGTCGCAATGGTCATCATAGTCTTCAAAGAACATAGCATAGTCTTCATCCTGTGCTATTAGCAACGGCTTCATAAAACGATGCTTCCAATATAAATTCCATTGCTCTTTATTCCGGCCCTTACCTACACCAGCTAAATCCTTAGCCGACTGCCCAGCCCATAACCATCTCAATCTCGACTGAGCTGCACTTCTAGCTTCCTTCTGATCAACTATACTAACTACACGCTTCCCATCAACATCCAACTGCTCGATAGTATGAATACAATTACGCTTGGATTCTTCTGTAGAAATCACATACTTCAGTTTCACGACTTTTCACCGAAAAAGAAATCATGCAATGCCTTCACATGTACATACTGAACCCTACTATCACCACCCTCTATCTTTATTAGTGAATGGATAGGAACGCCAGTAGCCTCATTCAGTGCCTTTTTACTGGTAATAGCTACCAATTTTTTTACCGATTCAAACATATATTCCCCTTTTTGTAGATTTAACACCGACATTTAATTGTTCTGTCGATGAAGGTCATCATAATTCAGGTGAATATCAAAGTCAATACTGTTTCTCAAACTAAAAAAATATATTTTGACAGAGCAAAAACATGCAGGGAGGGATAGTTAATATCTCATTAAAGGGCTTCTAAGGCTGTTTTAAGACGTTCTCTCCTGTTAATGGTAGGTAAGGTAGGGTTAGTCTTTTAAGTGGGAAATTTTGTGCGTTGAGGGGAGTATGTATATATACGCGCGCATCCCCGAAGCTACCCCCTCGCGCGCACATAAATAAAAGGAAGTAAATCTCTCCTGAAAAATGGCTAAAACCGTTGGTATCATTGACTTCAGCTTGAATTGATGGGGGGTATTGGTTGCTGTTTTGGGGAGCTGAGAGGCGTTTTGTTTGTGTGTCAGACCATGTTCTCATCAATCCCCTTTTAAGCCGTCAAGGTTTACCTGATAGCCAGAACCTACACTTTGAAAGGACCTATATTGATCTAGATAGCATTTAGTAGTCTATATCTACTAGTGCAGGTTGATACTTTCACCGGAAAAACCCCGGCCTTTACTTAATGAAACAATTGCGCACTTTTCTGGTAATAACGTTAAGAATACTTAAAACAATGTAAAACAACCAGAACGCTGTATCCGTTGGTATATCTAAGCTTGCTTGTTATATTGTAACATTTTTTGAAGTTTTTTGTCTTTTTTGTTGTCTTTTGTTTTTGTTGTTTGTGTATAATTTGAACCTTGTCAGCCCTTGCTGACGTATGCAATTAACCGAGGGGAACAAAAATGGAAATAGTAACAAGGGGTAAATTTACAACGGGTCGTGTTTATGACTTTGATCAATTGGTCGAATGGGAGATCATCAATTCTGTCTCAGATGATGATCCGATATTAACAATAAATGATCATATAGTAGTTATTCGCGATGATAGTCGCGGCATGAAATGCAAAGTTAAAGTATGCACATTCGATGACGATCAGATAACGGATGATGATATTTTGAAAGCATATGATGATGCGTCTAGCCATATTTAAGGGGAAATAAAATGGATAAACAGCATTTGAATTTTTTGATGGATTTATTAGACGATGGTATGTGTCTAGCGTTGTCTCATAATCAATATAACGGCTTAAAAAACAATTACGATTTAAGCGAAATATCAATCGAATTGAACGGTGAATACTTTACCGCTCGTAAATTAACTAAATAAACAAAGAGGATCTACAAATGAAAAACGATATTCAACAACAAATTACTGACACTATTATTAACATGATGGAAACGGCCGGAGCTGACTGGTCAAAAGAATGGAGCGCTGTTGATGCTCCGCATAATATAGCTAGCGGCAAAAACTATACAGGCATTAATACGCTGGTTTTATCGGCTGGTGCTGTAGTCAGAGGATATAAGTCAAATGTATGGGGAACTTATAAGCAATGGGCTGATAAAGGCGCTCAAGTAAAGAAAGGCGAAAAAGCGACCGGCGGCATTTTTTACAAAACGTTAGAAATCAAAGATAAAGAGACTGACGAAAAGAAACGCATCCCAATGCTGAGAGAATTTAAGCTTTTTAATGCCGATCAGGTCGAGGGCTATGACATACCGGCCACTGTTAAGCTTGATCCAGTTGAGCGTGATCTGAATGTTGATCGCTATGTTGCAGCGACTGGTGCAGCTATAGGACATGGCGGCGATAGTGCCTTTTTTATGCCGGGAGAGGATCGCATCCAAATGCCACGGATCGAAACGTTTACTAGTACTAATGCATATTACGCCACGTTGCTGCATGAGCTAACGCATTGGACCGGGCATAAATCACGCTTAGATCGCTTAACTCATGCAAGGTTCGGTTCAGAGGACTACGCCAAAGAGGAGCTAGTTGCAGAACTCGGCGCAGCGTTTCAATGTCAGCTGCTAGGTGTTACCAGTGAACCTATGGAAAACCACGCAAAATACCTTAACAGCTGGATCAAGGTACTGAAGGACGACAAGAAAGCCATTTTTAAAGCATCAGCACTTGCTCAAAAAGCAGTAACACTTGTCGAATCATACAGCCAGCCAGCTGACGAAAAAGCCGCCTAGTTTGTACCGTGAAGCCCGTTAGCAATAGCGGGTTTTGCAGTGCATTTTGGCACTTAATCAACGGGGATAAAAAATGAAGATAACAACCAACAATCAGCAACGGCCAATCATTTTTTGGCATGCCTTGCCAGAAGCCGCGCAGCAGCAATATGAGCGCACATCGGATACCGGATCGTCTTTCTTTAAATACAAGGGCCACTATTACAGTTTTGACGATTTCAGCGGATGCAAAGATGGAGGCCTTTTTGCTGGATGGCACGGATATAAGTCAGAGTCAGCATTTTCAGGCGTCGTGGTGAAGCATTGCAACGACGGTGATAACAACTCAGTAATAGTGGGGTCTTTTTATGGGTAATATATTTAAAGCAGCGGCCTTAGTACTAGCCATTGGCGCAATCTTATGGGCGCTGATGGATTATTTCACGCTGCCGGTGGTTGCTTTCAATCAGGCGGGCCAATGTGTTTATATCGACACCGAACACGGCCGCCAAAATTGCGACATCATTCCAGTAAAACACATTCAGGAGCGAGTACAATGAAAATGACCAAAGAACACTATGCAACAATGAAGCGCGAGATTGATGCAGTTTTGAACAGGTACAATGACAATGACAAGCTCGTTAGTGAATATGAAACGGGCCAATTTGCGAGAGCCGATAAAGTCAAGGATTTGCAACGGCGCTTCTGTTTTGACTTACTGTATGGCGCCGGGCTCAATAATTTTGTCTCAGATAGTCTTTATCCATACTTGAACGATGACCATATATACACCGCGTTAAAGTCTATATGCCCAAAAGTAACGCGGCGATATTAATTATCAATCGAAACCAATTAAGGGCCCTTTTTAGGGCCTTTTTTTGTTGTAACGTAGGTTAGCCTATAATC
>Ga0181399_1000185_pt1 | contig 22658 bp, 25 predicted proteins | sample 22SPOviralmetaG_FD_130128 | JGI IMG/M metagenome (GOLD analysis project Ga0181399, IMG submission 130128) | Marine viral communities from the oligotrophic San Pedro Time Series (SPOT) site, San Pedro Channel, CA, USA - 22 SPOT_SRF_2011-05-21 | ecosystem: Environmental > Aquatic > Marine > Strait...
AAAAAAAAAAAAAAAAAAAAAAAAAAAAAAAAAAAAAAAAAAAAAAAAAAAAAAAAAAAAAAAAAAAAAAAATTAAAAAAAAATAAAAAAAAAAATTAAATAAAAATAAATAAAAAAAATATTTACTGAAAATAAAGAACTATAAAAAGGGCACTATATAATATTTTTTTATTTTATGCAGTTTCTTGTAAAAATAATTTTAATATCGCAATTAAAACATGAGAACGCCTAATGATTGCTGTTAAGAAACTTACAATTACAATAGGCATTATCTCTTTAAATAATTTAAAATATTTTTTAAAATATTGTATAAAATATAATAAAAAATTGATAATATTTATTAATAAATATAGAAATATATAAAGCATATCTTATAGAAGATGTCACGATTTGAGTGTCTAAATAATAATAATAATTGGCAAACAAAAAAGCCAAGAAATGAAAGAAATCAAAGAAACGAAAAACATTTCAATAAGAATAATAGAGATTACGGTAAGAAAGAAAAAAAGGTTCCAATGAATAATGTTAAAAAAGAAATGAATCTTTTAGATGAAAAGTTATTTCCTTGCCTAGTAAAAAATGAAGGAGTAAAAGAAAATACATTGAAAAATTATATAGGGATAGTAAAACATGAAATAGAGACAGAAAAAATAGAAGAAAGAGTTCCTTCGGGATGGACTATGATTTACAAAAAAGATAATAAAATTATTATGGAAAAAGGAAAACCAATTTACATGTCATATAATAAAGAAATTCAAGAAGAAAATCAAAGATATATGATAGCAAATAATATTTTAGATAATAGATATTATGAAAGATTAGAACTAAATGAAATTTTAGGTGATATATCACCGTATTGGAATATGGATGAGCAATATGAATACGATACTCGAGAAGATGAAATTATTGATGATAATGATACAAGTGATTCAGAGTATGAAAATGAAGAAGATTTTTATTAAAAAAATTATAATTTAATTAAATACAAATAAATTATAATTTGAATAAAGAAATATTTTTTTTAATTAAATGGATAATATAGATTTTGATTTAGAATGGATAAAAGATTATGAAGAAAAAGAAAATGAATACAAAAAATTTTATAAGGAAGAAGTAAATATTATAGATGCTATTTTTATATATATAAATCACAATAATGAAATATATAATGTAAAAAATTTTAAAGAATACATCGCAAATTCTCAAATTAATTACGAGAGAATTATAGAAATAATTAAAAATTATCAAAATAATATGGATATCAAACATAAATTAATGGGATTATTAAATTATAAAATAGATATTGATCCAGAAAATATAAAACAATTATTCAATTACAATATAAATCCAGGAACCTTGTATTCTATTAAAAATATAAATAATATTAACTTTGATAAAACAATTAATTTATTACAGGATTTGAATAGCCTTGTTTTTATTTTTAAAGTAAAAAATACAGATAAAAATAATAAAAATGCTACAGCAAGAAGAATAACTTTAACACAAAAACAAAAAAAAACGAAACGTAAATATACTTAAAGATTATAATTTTATTAAATTATAATGTCAGAGTTAGTGGCCACACTAGATAATTTACAATTAGGAGAAAATATGAATTGTGAATATAAATGGTCATCAAATAATAATATGAATGAGCTATTAACTCAATTTTATTTTCAATTAGTAAGAGATGCTAATCAAGAAGCATTAAAGGTAAAATATTATGAAATGTTAGATTATGTATTTAATATAATTGTAGATAGTGATCGAGAATTATATGGAAAATATATTTACAAATTAATTGCACATATGAGAGATATTCCAAATGGAAAAGGCGAATATAATTTATCATATTTTTTAATTAGCAATTTATATAAATATAAAGATACAAAAAATGGAAAAAAATATGAATTTATTATAAGTAAATTAGTAGAATTTATAATAGAAAAATTTGTAATTTTAGAAAATGAAAATTTACCATATGGGTCATGGAAAGATATAAAATATCTCTTAGATTTTCATCTAGATGAGAATAGTAAATTAAAGAAAAAATATTATACTCCTCTAGAAGTTATTGAAGCAAATAATGATATGATTGTCAAAAAATGTATTCAATTGGTTTGTCAACAATTACATAAAGATATTACTAAAAAAAATCCATCATTATTATGTAAGTGGATTCCAAGAAAGAAATCAAAAAAATTTGGATGGATTACTCCGTTATTAGCTTATAATTATTATAAAGAATGGATTGTAACAGCTAATACAAAAGAAACAATTGATATTGCTAAGAAAAAATGTTTAACAAAATTCAGACAACTAATTAGCGGTATTAATAATAGAATTGAAACAACTCAAATTTATCAATGTGATAATCGATGGGGAGAAATTGATTTTGAGAAAAAAGTAACAAGTATTACAATGAAGAAACAATCAAAAGCATTTTTATATACAAATAAACATACAACTGAATATAATAGTGAATATTATGATCGCATTAAATGTTCTGAAAATTATAAAAAATATATTACAGAGTCATCAAAAAATAATGTAAATGTCAAAGGAAAACGAGTATCAATTATTGATTTTGTTAAAGATGCTTATTATTTAAATAATAATTATTATGAAAAAGAATTAATGAATTCACAATGGAGAGACAATAGTAGTTTAAATGAAGAGCTAGGAAATATTATTGCTATGGTAGACACATCATTTTCAATGCATGATAATAAGATGGGACCATTATTTTCGGCAATTGGATTGGGAATAAGAATCGCCGAAAAATCTAAATTTGGAAATAGAGTAATGACCTTTAGCACAAATCCAAAGTGGGTAAATTTAGATGATATAAAAGATGATTTTGTAGAAAGAGTAAATAAAATCTCAAAGGCAGAATGGGGTGGTAGCACTAATTTTAGAAAAGCACTAGATCTTATTTTAGATACAGCTATCCAGAATAATATTGATCCAAAGGTAATGGAAAATATGAGTCTTGTTATTTTATCCGATATGCAAATTGATTGTGCTGATAATACAGGCAATATGGAAACTATGTTTGAAATGATGAAAAATAAATATTATAATGCTGGAATTAAAACAATCTATCGAACACCATATAATCTACCAAATATAGTATTCTGGAATTTAAGACAAACAAATGGATTTCCAAACACATCAATGACAAAAAATACAGTAATGATTTCAGGAAATAGTCCTATGCTATTAAATGAATTTGCTACAAAAGGCGTTGATTGTTTAAAAGAAATTACACCTATTATTATGATAACTAATATTTTAAATAACAAACGTTACAATATTTTAGATAAAAAATTTACTGAAATTTGGAATATGAAGAAAGACATTGATTCAAAAAATAGCATAGAAAACATGATGGTTGATATTATTTAAATATAATTAAATATATATTATTTAAATAATGATGTTTGGAAATGTTGTATATACAACCACAAATACAAATACACATACAAATGATATTACATATTTTGATAATATTATAGAAGAATTACCAAATACTTTATATAATATGTTAAGAATCTTACCAAATAACTCTGTAGAAAATAATATTTTAAATCAAAGTTTATATGATAAACCAAAATATAAAAAGGTTATATCAAAAGAAGACATGGATAAATATTTAAAAATTTCAAAATATAATGTAGACGATAAAGAATTATTAAATATATGCTGTCCTATTTTTCAAATTGATTTTAAAAATGATGATGATATTATAAAATTACCATGTAAACATTGTTTTAATCCAGAAGCAATTAATAAATGGTTAAAAGAAGAAAAAAACGAATGCCCTGTATGTAGATATGAGTTTAATTATGAAGAAATTGTAAATAAAGAAGCTGTTATTACGCAAGATGACGAAGAATCAAATATAAATGATAATTTAGCAGGTTCATTAATAAGAAGTTATAGTTTACCACAAGATGATAATAATTGGAATACACATCCATCAACAGTTAGACCACATAATATATCATTAATAAATGTAATAATGAATGAAATTATAGAACAAGAACATCAATATGAATTACAACAAGCGCTACTTAATAGTTTAGATGAATAATTTTACAAATAATTTTACAAATAATTATATAATATTTGTATAATATATATGAATCCTTGGTTTAAACACTTAGCGGAAGTAAGAAAAGCAAATCCTAATATCAAAGATGTAGGAGAAATCGCAAAATTAGCTAAAAAAACATACAAACCTGGTGCTAAAACAGAATGTGTTAAAAAATGTATTAAAAAATGTAATAAAACAAGAAAACATAAAAAACAAAGAGGCGGTGATGAAGGAGCTTTTTCTTCTCCTTCTAATGATCCAGCCCCTGTCTCAGAATCAATTGAATCGGGTGCTTCACAAGAAGCTCCTGTTGTAAGCAGTGAACCCGCCCAAGTGGGTGGTAAAAAATCACGCAAATCAAAAAAATCAAGAAAATCAAAAAAATCAAGAAAATCACGTAAATCGCGTAAATCAAGAAAATCAAGAAAATCACGTAAATCGCGTAAATCAAGAAAATCAAGAAAAAATAAAAAAGGAGGAGGTCCAGGATGTGGCCCATGCGCTGGTTCATTACCTTAAAGTTTTTTTAATAAAATAATAATTACTATATAATTAATTATTATTTCTTGTATATTGAAAGTAACGATTCTTATAAGTTTTTTTAATTTTTTGTTTTATTTCTTCTAAGCTATAATTAGTGTTTTCTTTAAAATTATTAATTTCTATATTAATAAGCTCTTCGTATAATTTTGAAAAATTATCAAATCCATTCGCAGGAGAATAATCATCAGTATCTATATTTCTCTGAATATGAATATCCATAGAATCAATTATCTCTCTATCAACCGCTTTATATTCTCTTCTTTTTGCTGGTTCTTTCTTCTCTTCACTCTTCTTTCTAAAATAATATCGCGCTGATTTATACATTTTTTCTTTAATATTACCTTCATATCCCAATGCTAATAAACGTTCGCTTTCTTTATCTATTTCTTCTTTATTTTCAATCAACCATTCATCCCATTTTTCCTTATACTCTTTTTGACATGTATGTTTATGAAGTTTACTAAAAGCATCAAGCATTTCTACAATTTCATTTGAAAATTTAAATCTATATATTTTATCAGTTTGCATGTTAATTATTTTTTAATTACTAATATTAAATTTTATTAATATCAATTTTTATAAAATTGATAAAAAATATATTATATAATATAAATTATTAAATGGACAATACCATGGAAAACACAAGTGAAAATTTAGAAAAATTAATTAGTGAATATATAAATCAATTAGATGAATTTGAAAAAATAGCATTGGAAGTAGCAAAAGAACAATTAGAAAGTTCATTTTCAATAGAAAAAAGTATAGGATTTTTAAAATGGAAAGAAAATAAAGATAAATAAGAATAAATAAAATTAAATAAAATAAATGAAATAATAATAGAATTTATAGATGTTTTATAGCAAAATAGAGAGATTACAAATAGTATTAGAAATTGTAAACAAATTAAAAAATTTTAAATGTAAAAATAATACAATTATTAATTTATATGATGACAATTTATGTAGTTTTATAGGAGAATTAAAAGAAATATTTAATAATTATATAAAACAAGACGAAAATAAATTAATAGATTATAAAGGTAATTTATATTTTGAAGAAATAGATAAAAAAATAGAATATTTTTTACCTTGTAGAAAAAATAAAAAATCTTTATTTGTAATAAGAGGTGAATAGTATAATTTATTTAAATTATATTTTTGTAAATTATAAACAATTAAGTATTTAAAAAGAATTATTTTTATTTATAAAATGGACAACAAGTTCATTCAACCTTACTCTAGCCCTTTAATCATAAATACTAAAGATTACGATTATGTCGTAAATAAGTTGAGAGAATTTTTTAAATCAAAAAATTTTGTAGAAGTATCAACACAAAATAGATTAAGTATTTTGGCAGCTTGTGAAGACCCATTTAATGTAGCATCGTTTAATTATGCTGATGCTGTATGGCCTTTACCACAAACTGGACAAATGTGGTTAGAATATGAAATATTAAAAAATCCAGAAATAGAAGGTTTTTTTTGCTTAACAACAAGTTATAGATTAGAAAAAAACCCAGTTGATGGAAGACACGATATTATTTTTCCTTTATTTGAATTTGAAACTCATGGAAATGTTTATGATCTTGTTAAATTAGAACGTGAGTTATTAGAATTTTTAGGTTATAAAAAGGAAGATATTAAAATGGCAACATATGAAGAAATGCAAGAAAAATATGAGGTTGAAGAACTTGAACATGAACATGAAGAAAAAATGGAAACTGATATTAGCAAAGCTGTATTATTACATGATTTTCCAGAACACACACATCCTTTTTGGAATATGAAACGTGATTTAAAAACAAATTCAGCGCGAAAAATAGATGTTATTTTAAGTGGTCAAGAAACAATCGGTTCAGCTGAGAGAGAAGACGACAAAGAGATGATGAAAACAAGATTCGAAACTATAATGGATGGAAAATACAAAGAAAAATTATATGAATTATTTGGGGAAGAAAGAACAAATAAAGAGTTAGAGGATTATTTAAATCTTAATTTTATAGAGAGAATCGGTGGTGGTATTGGAGTAACTAGATTAATAAGATCAATGAAAAAAGAAAACCTAATTAAATATTAAACCATAACTCGTGATATTTAATATTAATTAATAATTATTTAATATTAAATATTTTTATTCTATTTTTCTATTAATCATTTTTTTTAATCATATTTTTATAAGCTTTAAAATCAATTTGTTCATACTCTTTTAAAACACTTTCTTGTGATGCTTTTTCTTTTAACATTTGTTCATAATCATCTAGATTTCCTTTATATTTATAATGATTACTATTTTCAGTTAATATATATTCTTTTGTACTTGTATCTGTATTATTTTTTGTGCTTTTGTCTTGTTTATTGTAACTTTTAAAATTAGCAAAAATATTTTTCTTTTTATTTTCTACATTATCTTCATGTTCTTTTTGTTCTTGTTCTTCTTTTTTCTTTTCTAAAAATTCCTTTCTCTCTTGTAATCTTTGTTTATATTTGTTCAATCCTTGAATATATTCTTCTTTATAATCAACATAAATATTTAAACATTTATTATCAATAACATATTTTCTAGCAACAGTTTCTAGATATTTATAAGGTATATCTTTTGTTTTTGAATAATAAATATATAAATCAATTGAATTATCATAAGCCATATAAATTATACCTCTTGGACTCTTTTCCTCAATAAAATTATCTTTTAAGCTTACTAGATCTTCATTTTCTTCATACGGCTCATCATCTTCACTTTCTCCTTCTTCATCCTCCTCTTCATCCTCCTCTTCATCCTCCTCTTCATCCTCCTCTTCATCCTCCTCTTCATCTTCGTCTCCATCTTCCTCTCCATCCTCTTTACTATCTTCACTTTCTATCTGTTCATCTTGATTTTCTTCTTCTTTTAATTTTAATTTTTTATCTAATAAATCATAATAATCTTCTAGATATTTATATTCATAGAATTCATCTTCATCTGTATCACTTTCATAGTTAACCTCATCAAAAGGTTTATATATAAAATAAGAAACAACAAAAATACTGATAGATGTTCCTATAAATACTATATTAAATAAATTAAAAAATTGTGCTAATCCATAAATCATTATAAATTAATTATAATAGTTATAGTATTATTTTTTTAGATACTTTAATTTATATTCATTTTTCTCTCTTCAAATAATATATTTATTTCTTCTTGTAAATCTGGAATTTTAATTAATTTATAAGATTTATTATTATTATCAGGATGTAAACAAACCAAATACATATCTCTTATAATTTTATTATAATTATGCTCTAAAATCCATTTATAGCCATTTAATTGAAAAGCATAATGCCAATAATTAGTATCTGGTATGTGTGAAATAAGTGGATTAACTGCCCATTTATTAAAAGAAGACACTTTTGTAATATCTTTACATCTCTTCCAATCATAAATATCTAAAACTTCTTTATTATTAATTATTTTTTCTGGTTTACATTTAAATATCATATCTATAGAACCAGAAATTTTTAATTGTTTATCATAAACAATCCATTCTGTTCTATAAGGTTCTAATAAATGATTATAATCTTTATAAAATTTCATAAAATATAACCATTCTACACTTTCATCTATTATATTAGCTCCATTATAAAACTTTTCGATATTTAAATGTATTTTAGTTCCATTCTCTGAGGCATTATTTTTATTTTTATTCCATAATTCTTTAATTTCTTCTCTTGTCATTCCATAATATTTATTATTAGTCCAATTTTTAGAAGACATCATATTTGTAATAATTTTATCAGCATCAAAACTATTAAATAATGAATGTATAAAAGTTGTCATAGATGTAAAATCATATTGACCTTGTATATTATAAATATGCGTTTCTTCATCTAAAGAAGTTTCTTTATCATTTTCATGAAAATTTTTATTCTTTAAATAATTAATATCAAATGATTCCATATTAATTAACAAAATAATTAATTAATTTTTGAAATCAATATTTTAATAAATAGTTTAAAGTTTATAAAGATAATAATAATTATGTATAGAATTATTCCTTTGCGTATTTTAAGAAGAACTCAAGGTGTAAAATTTGATGAAATGGTACCATCAGATATTCCGAAAATTAGTGGCATTGATAGAGTAATACACGGACCTAATTCTATATCTCCAGGACCAATTGAAGATATAACAGTTCCTATAAAAAGACCTTGGTATATGCACCCAGGTCAAGATGATAATCTACTAGTTCTTCAAGGAACTCGTTATATAGACATATTTGATCCTAAAACAATAACAAAGGCTTCATTTATTGTTACACCAGATAAAGTATATAAGAATGATAAATTATATTATAATGGACCTGCTATGGTTGTTTGGCCAGCTGGAATTTTTCATAGAATCATAAGTGGAATAGAAGGAAGTATTAGTGTAAATTTTGCTACTAGAAGTGATAAATTTGATATAAAAGATAATTTTAATATTTATAAATTATGCACAGATACTGGAAAATATGAAATAATAAAAGAAGGACATGAAGATCAACCCGATTTAACATATAAATATCCAAGTGAAGAAATAAAAACACTATTCAAAGAATTTTAATATTAATAAATAATTAAATATTTAGTAATATTAATGGAGACGTTATATACTGAGATATTTTATGATGTAAAAAAAATAAAAGCATTTCACAAATTAAAGACGAGTTATCAAATATAGCAGAAATGTATGGTGCTGAAGATAATTATAATCTCCACGAAATGGAAGGAACACGTAAAACAATAACAAAAGATATTTTAATAAGCGTGTTTTTATTCAATAGTAGCAATTTATCAAATTATATAGATTTTTTAAAGTATATCAAAAGAAGAAATTATTTACATGTAAATGTAATCTATTACAATAATGGAACAGACAAAATAATTTATAATATTGATAAAAATAAAAAAGATATAGTTAAAAATAAAACAGAGAAAAGAGAGACAAGTGATACAAATTTTATAAAAGAAATAGTTAATTCATTATTATAGTTATAGTTATAAATATATTAAATAAAATACTTAATATATAGTATCGTTTATAGATGCTATTTTATTTTTAATAGAACTATTTTTTTTACTTCTTCTTTTTGATAATGTTTTTGAGTTACTTTTTTTATTAGTTATTGGAAAATCATTTAATAATCTTATATCTAAATTAGAATTATTATTAGGCATCATCATTAGTTTTGATAATTCGTCATTATTTAATTTTGTATAATAAATAGTATTATTATCTTGATATTCAGCTTGTAATTGTTCTCCATCATAATTTGTTTCAAAATTTTTATAATCAACTAAAATACCATTTTCATATAATTTATTAGTTGTTGAAGTAGAAGCATAAAAATCCATTTGTATTTATATTTTATAAATAAAATATAAATTTTATATATATGTATAAAATAAATAATAACTATAAAAAAAGAACTATAAAAAAGGCACCAAAGAAAGGTGGCATGGATACTCTGAAAAAATTGAAAAGTAAAAAGAAATTAAAGATAATAGAAGAAGCACCTATAAAAGAATCAATGGAAAAAAATGAAAAAGATAGTAATAAAAAATCATATAATAAAGAATTTATCAAAATATTAGGAGAATTTTATGATATTATGATGAAAAAAGGAGAAGCTTTCAGAGCAAGAGCATATAAAACAGCGCAAGAATCAATAATGAAAATCAAAGAACCAATAACAAATGTATCTCAATTGAAAGGATTACCTGGGATAGGAAGCACAATATTATCAAAATTAGAAGAATATGTTAAAACAGGTAAAGTAGCAGCATTAGAAAGAGAAAAGCAAAATCCATTGATTATATTAACACAAATACATGGTGTTGGTCCAAAGAAAGCAGAAAAATTAATATCTGAAGGAATAACAACAATTGAACAATTAAAAGAAAATGAAGATAAATTAGATAATGTTCAAAAATTGGGTCTTAAATATTATTATGATATTATTGAAAGAATTCCTAGAGAAGAAATAAAAATATTTGAAAAAGAAATGAAAAAAACATTTGATAAATATGCTCCACCGGAGTCATCATTTGAAATCGTAGGTAGTTATAGAAGAGGTGAACCTACGTCTGGGGATATTGATGTTTTTATGACTAATAAAAATAATGATAAAAATTTATACAAAATTATATTAGAAAAATTAAAAGAGGAAAATATTATTTTAGATTTCTTATCAAAGGGAGATGTTAAAAGTATGGCTATTGTTAGAATATTACCTGATAAACCGGCTAGAAGAGTAGACTTTTTATATTCACCACCAAAAGATTTTGCCTTTTCATTATTATATTTTACAGGTAGTAAAGAATTTAATACAGCAATGAGACAAAGAGCAAAAGATCTAGGTTACACATTAAATGAACACGGGTTATCATACTTAGTAAAAGGTAAAAAAGGCGATCTTTTAGATAAAGATTTTCCAGATGAAAAATCAATTTTTGATTTTCTAGGAATGGTATATAAGAACCCCGAAGAGAGAATAGATGCTAACTCTGTTGTGTTAAAAAAAATAGAAGAAAAAGAACAAGATCAACTAGTAAAAGAAGTTCCACCAGCAAAAGAAGTTCCACAAACAGAAGAAGTTCCACCAAAAGAAAAAAAGAAAACTGGTCGTAAAACATTAAAGAAATTAAAAATTCTTCAAATAGATAATAATTATGTTGAACGTTTCAAAAAAGAAGGAATAAATGTATTAAAAGAAATGAATGAAAATGAATTAAGTGATTTAATAAGAAAAGCAAATCAATTATATTATTGTGATAATAATCCAATTTTTACAGATAATGAGTATGATATTTTACGAGAATACATATTAAACAAATATCCTAATAATGAGGCAGCAAAAGAAGGACACACAAAATGTAATATAGCTATTGAAAAAAATAGAGTTAAATTACCATATGAAATGTGGTCTATGGACAAAATAAAACCTGATACAAAAGAGCTAGAAAAATGGATAAAAAAATATAAAGGACCATATGTTTTATCATGTAAATTAGATGGAGTAAGCGGGTTATATTCTACTGAAAACAATGAAGAAAAGCTATATACAAGAGGAGATGGAATATATGGACAAGATATTAGTCATTTAATACCATATTTAAAATTACCAACCAAAAAAGATATAACTATTAGAGGAGAATTTATTATTAAAAAAGAAGTTTTTGATAAAAAATACAAAGGTAAAGCAGCAAATCCAAGAAATTTAGTAGCAGGTATTATTAATCAAAAAACAATTTCACCAGAAAAATACAAAGATATAGATTTTGTAGCATATGAAGTTATAAATCCAGTAATGAAACCTTTACAACAAATGTTATATTTTCCTGAAATAGAAGTTAATCATGTAAAATTTGATGTAAAAGAAACAATAAGCAATGAAATATTATCAGAAACATTATTAAAATGGAGAGAAGAATATGAGTATGAAATAGATGGTATTATTGTTATAAATGATGAAATATATCCAAGACCAAAAGGTAATCCAGAGTATGCTTTTGCTTTTAAAATGATTATTTCTGAACAAGTAGCTGAAGCAAAAGTTTTAGATGTTATTTGGACACCATCAAAAGACGGGTATTTAAAACCAAGAGTTCAAATAGAACCAATTACATTAGGTGGAGTAAAAATAGAATATGCTACTGGATTTAATGCTAAATTTATAGTAGATAATAATATTGGATTAGGAGCATTAATACAAATAGTAAGAAGTGGCGATGTAATACCACATATTTTAGCTACAATTCAACCAGCAGAAAATCCAATTTTACCCGATGTTCCATATGATTGGAATGAAACAAAAGTAGATTTTGTTTTAAAAGATAAAGAAGATGATAAAACAGTTAGAGAGAAAATAATTACAGCCTTTTTCAAAACATTAGGTGTAGATGGATTAGGTCCAGGAAATATTAAAAGAATAATGGATGCTGGTTTTGATAGTGTTCCTAAAATTTTAGCTATGGATATAGAAGCTTTCTTAACAGTAGACGGTTTTAAAAAAACCATGGCTACAAAAATTTATAATAGTATTCAAAAAGAAGTTGAAAAGTCAACATTACCAGAATTAATGAGTGCTTCAAATATATTTGAGAGAGGATTTGCTACACAAAGATTTAAAGTTATTCTAGCAGCATATCCAAATGTATTAACTTCAAATGAAACTGATGAAGAAAAAACAGAAAAATTAGAAAAAGTTGAAGGTATTGCCAAGAAAACAGCTGAAAAATTTGTTAAAAATATATCAAAATTTATTAAATTTATGGAAGAAGCAAATTTAATGAAAAAAATAAATGATTATGAGAAACAAATTATATCAGATGATAAAAAAGAAAAACATATTTTATTTGGTAAAAAAATTGTATTTACTGGATTTAGAGATAAAGATACAATGGAAACAATTACAAAATTAGGAGGAGAATTATCAAATTCAGTATCAAAAAATACATTTGTAGTAATTGTAAAAAATAAAGATGATGATAGTGGAAAAATAGATCAAGCTAAAAAATTAAATATACCAATTTTAACATTAGAAGAATTTAAAGATAAATATCTATAATTATTTTACATATTTTTCACCAGCAGCATGTCTTAATGTTTTTATACTTCTTTTTTTCCAATCAAAACCAGATGCTTTTTCACTCATTATATACATATCACCATTATTTAAAGTTAGTTTAATTCTCTCTCCAATTTGGTTACTATTATAATACCATTGCCAATGAATAGGTCTACTTTTTCCTATATTACATGCTATGACCTTTTTCCTTTCACTGTCACCGTGGAAACCAATCCCAGTTATTTTAGTATTATAATAAAGATTTCCTTCTACTTCTAAATTCAATGCTTTCTCGCCAAAATATTTACTTAAACTATTTCGCCATTTAGTCAAAAGAGGAACATTATCATATGAAATAATAGTTCCTTTTTTATTTTCATAATCAGGTTTTTGTTCTTCATTACCATAACAAAGATTATATCTAGCTTGCTTATTTAAAACTTTTTTACGTCTAGTATCCCAATATTTTTTATCCCATTCTAATTTTATTTGCTCAGATAGCAATTCATTGGGTTCCACATTGCTAATTTTCTTTACACCATTCCTAATTATAATTATAGCAGCATCTTGACTATCTTTTCTATTATCTTCATCTAAATAATTATTTAAAATAATAAATTCATTTTCTATGAAGCTTTTATCTAATAATAATTTAATTTTATTTAAATCATCTAGAGAAAATCCATTATTTGATAAACCATTTCCATTAATCTGCATACCAGCATGATTTTCAGATTGCTCTCCAGCGGTTATACAAATTGCTATATTATTCATTATTAAATTTTACATATGGAAAATATATTACTATTTTTCAATTTTAATATTTATAATTTAATAAATATTAAATTAAATAACGGGGGATGGATTTGAACCATCGACCTTCGGGCTATGAGCCCGACACGCTATCCACTGCGCCACCCCGTTTTATATATATATATATTATAATATTTTTTTTTAAATAATTTACTTAAAAAACTTAATTAAATTACTTAAAGACTTCATCTTAGCATCTACAACCATTAATAAGACCAAATTTGACTGTTTTATTTCCACGTATTGGTTTTGTATTTGGATTAGGTATACCAGCTTTCAAGTTTCCAGCCTTCAATCTATTTAAATATCTATCATAAGAAAAATGTTTTATATCTAATCCTTCTCCACCTGGACTTAAAGAACCTGGTCTAATTCTAGTAATAGATGATTTAGTTGAATTACCATTATTACCAGGATAATGTATTTTTTGAACAGAAGGAACAACTCTATCACTCATTTGATGCCAATTAACATTGTACCATTTTTTTAAAGGTTGTTTATTATCAAAAACATTCATAGAAGCTAAAGCATTTACATATTGCGATGAATATACACGAACTTGTCTTTGTAAAATTTTTTGTGTATTATTTGATGTATCAGCAATACAAGAACTATTTTTTTTTCCTCCACCACAAGTTCTACATTGAACAACACCAAAATCTTGGGAACCATTACAAGTACATTTTAATCCAATTTTTAAATTAGAATCAACAGTTGGGACATTTCCATCTACAAATATAGGCATATTATATATATAAATAGATTAAAATAGATTTAAAAATTGATATTAATAATACGTATAATAATAATATTAACAATGGAAAATAATATGGATTTAGTAGATAATTTAAAATGTTGTTTTTGTCAAAAAGTTTACATAAATAATACATCTTTTGAAAAACATAAATTATTATGTCAAATAAAACATGATAAATATGATGAAGAAAAAAAAATAGATACAAAAAATTTAACACATTTAGTTTGTTATTTAATTAAGAATAATCTAAAATTAGAAGCAGAATTAGCTGAATTAAAAAAATGGATTCAAACTAAAAAGAAAAAATTTGCTGTTTTAGACTGGTTAAATGAAAATTATATTCCTTCTCAAGATATAGATAAATGGAAAACTTCAGTCACTGTTAATCGTTTACATATAAATTATTTATTTAAAAATAATTATACAGATGGTGTAATGAATATTATTAAAGATTATTTACCTTTAAGTGACGAAAACTATTTACCTTTGAAATCATTTGACCAAAAAGATAATACAATATTTATCTATCAAAAAAGCAAATGGATAGTTTTAGAACATTCTGAATTTGAAAAAATAGTTCAAAGCATTTCAAAAAAAATTATTACAGAATTTAAAAATTGGCAGGATGAAAATGAAGATAAATTATATAATGATGATTTTTCAGTAATTTATATTGAAAATGTTAGAAAAATTATGGGTGGTAAACATACAGTAGATCAACAAAATAGTATTATTCATAGAAATCTATATAAATATTTAAAAATGAATTTAAAAAATATTATCCAATATGAATTTTCATATTAATATTTTATCTATATCTTATATATAATGCAAAAATTATTTATGAACTTAAGAGGAAATACTAATAATGTTCCAAGATATAATAATCGCAGTGTTAGTGTTCAATCTATAGTTAGACACCCTTGTCGCCAAGCAATGTTTAACGTAATGCATGCTAAAGGAGGTGGTTGCTCATCCTGTAGAGGATAAATTATATGATTTTTTTTTAATAATTATATAATATATAATGCCTTTTTTTATGACTCTTGGTGGAAGTAAAGGCAGAGGTGCTACTAATCCTCCATTGATTACAATGAGATTTCCAAATAATACAATGATTAAATCCAATGATTGGTATCATAAACCAGGTAATACAGCTTCCTGGTCTAGATCATCTAATAGAGCTCTTTTAAATCACATCCGTAGAAATGTTTAAAGTATTTTATATTTTTAATATTTAATAAAATTGATAAATATTAAAGATATATTATTATTAATAACTAGAATTATGGAAAATGTATATATGTCAGAAAAAACACCTAATCGCGTTGAGCAAATGGAGAAAGTTCATAAGGAAGGATTAGATTTATTTAAAAAGAAAAATGCTGACTATGGAGATGCATTTGCTAATTATGGAGCAATTGGTGTATTGGTTAGAATGGGTGATAAAATTCAACGCCTTCAAAGTATTACAGCAAAAAATATTAGTTTAGTTAATGATGAAAAAATTAGAGATACTCTTATTGATTTACATAATTATTCAGCAATGGCAATTATGTTATTAGATGAAAATAAGGAAAAACTAGAATCATTAGTTAAAAAAGAATAAATAAATGTTATTATTGTTATATTCATATAAAAATATAGTATATTTTTATATAAATGAACTCATTAGAATTAGATATTACTCACTATTCAAATAGTGAATTAAAAGAAATATTTAACTTAAATAATTTTGCTACAAAAAATGAGATAGAATTTACCATAACTAATTATAAAGAAAATGTTAAAAATGAAATAAATATTAATCCAGTAAAAAAAAAATCATTAATTTTTTTTCTAGATAAAGCTTTAGAAAACTTATTAGGTGATATAAAAGAAAAGGAAAAAAAAACAAAAAATCACCCCGATGAAACTTTATTAGGAACTTTCTCTCAACCATTCAACTCTATAATTGAGACTCAAGATAATCAAGTTATTATTAAAGATCAAAATCGTATTGCTGGTTTAAAAGCAAAATTATTTGAAGGAAGAGTAGTTGATTCTGGAGAATATCCTCCTGGTTATATTAATCCTATTAATATAAAAACTATAAAACAAGCAGTAAATATAGATACTCGTTTTAGACCACAATATTTCAATACTACAAGCACCGATTTTGTAATTACACTACCAGAAAAATTTACAAAAGTAGTAAAAATGAGATTGGCATCATTAGAAATACCTACTAGTATTTATGCTATTAGTGAATTTAGAGATAATACTACATTTTCAGTAGACGCGGTTTTTAATCCATTAGCAACCTGGGGCTATGGAATGCCTCAAGTAGATTATACTGATTGTAATAAAACAGTTTTCCCCCCCGATCCAGTAATTTGGGATCCATCAAATAATTGGGGTAAAGGTAACGAACAATGGGAAGCAAATCCATGGGCAAAAGCACAATATGAAATGTTTAATAGTTTTTATAATGTATTGAAGAATAAAAATATTACAATTGAATTAGCAACACCAACATTTAATCGGTATGGTTTCAATAATGCAAATTGTACAACAGATTATAAAGGGTGGCCTAAAAGTGATGAAGGACAACTTAATTATTTAACTTTTGCTTTCGATAATCCATCAAGTCAAGAAAGTATTGTAAATACTATTGGATGGTCACAATGTTATGCACAAAATTTTCTATCAAGAGATCCATCTTTTTGTGTGCCTCAAATTGAAAATTTCTTTTCATCTGGTGATTATAGAAGATTACGACCTGGATTACAAGAAGATTTAGATTATATTAATAAGTATAACCCCCCAACAACAGAATTTCCAAGACCTTCAGATATTTCTACATTAAAACCTTATACTAGTGAAGAAATTAAATCACACTTAATTAGTAATCTTTCTACATTATATAGTGAAACACCAGATCCTTGGTTCTTCTTTCCTTGGAGAATTAATGATATTACTATTAAATTACCTCCTGGAAATTATTCAAGTAAATCAAATAGAAAAGGTCATACAGGTTGTATTGAAGATACTGTAAATTCTCAGCTATATAATGCTGGTTTAGATCCAAAATATAGTATATCATATACAGTTAATCCTATAGATGGTAAAAGTATTTTTTCAAGACCATCAACATTACCAGAAATTATAATTCCTGATTTATCACAAAATTTTTCAGAAATATCAGGAAATACCATAGATCCATCTCATAATATTCAACCAATGCCATTTACAAAAAAAAATTGGGTTCAAATAAAATCAGCATATATTCCATTATTACCAAATTTATACTATTATTTTCCTGGATCTACTAAAGTTAATAGTTCCCCTGTTAGTACACCAAGAAGAGGTGAATGGTTATTAGGTGCACCTAGCTATTGTTATACTTTTGGTGTTCCATTAGTTAATAGTTTCAATATAAAATTTAATGTTTCTACAGATGGAAAAACAGATGTAGAACAACCTTTACCATTAAAATTAGGATGGCAATTAGGTTTCAGAGCAGGTTCTTATGGTTTATGCGAAGTAGCTATTTCTGAAGGGATATGTTTAATAACAGGACCTAGATATATATACTTCTGTATAAACGACTTTACAAATGCTTCTAATAATTATTTCAGAGCAGCATTTGCAGAGTCTATATTATCACCTCATATTCTTGGAAGAATTAATTATTCTAAACTACAACAAGATGCGGGAGCATTTGGTTTGGCAGAAGATGATGACTATAATAATTCATTAAATAGAACTCGTGAATATTTTGGCCCAACTGAAATTCAAAGATTACATTTTCAAATTATTGATGAATATGGTCGAATTGTAAGATTTAATAATATGGATTGGTCATGTGCTATTATGTTTGATGTTTTATATGATTAATTTTTTATTTTTCTTTCTTCTTATCATCATTAATTCTATATTTTTCATAAAAATTATGAACTTTTCTATTAATTTTTATTTTTAAAGGATCAAAATTTTTTAAAAATAAACCTTCTAGACTAATAATTCTAGATAATGCTACATAACTTTGTCCTGCTTCAAAAATATTACTACCAACATCTATATATGCTTTTTCCAGTGTTAAACCTTGTGATTTATGAATTGTAATAGCCCACGCATACATAAGAGGAACTTGTGAAATACCCACATTTGTTATTTTTTCACTAGCCCATATATGTTTATTAATTATTCTTATAACATCATTATCAAATTTCACTTTTGGCATATTATTTTCAAAATCAATAACAATTCCTTGACTACCATTAACAATTGGTTTGTCTGATTCCATATCTAAATTAGCAATACACATAACACGTGTTCCTATTTTTAAATTTAAAGTTATTTCTGCCATTGTATTATTTTTTAAATAATCTATTTCATATTTTTTATCTTCATTACTATAATACTTATTATCTTCATTTTTATATTTTTCTGGTAAGTTATAAAAACTATCTATTTTATAAGTATATTCTTTACTGTCAATCTTATCATATTCTGTTTTATTAATATTATCAACATCTTTTCTTTTTGGTAACAATATTACCGGATTATTTTCATAATCTAGTTTTTTCTCTCTACACTCTTGTAATATTTTACAAGAAGAACTATATATTTTTCCAATTCGTAATTGATTCAATATTTTATTATATTTCTCATCTTTTTGTCGAAAATTTGTTTCCAAAAAAGATGGCTCTCCAAAAACTATTTCCCAGATTTCACTCTCAAAACAAAACATAGAAGACTCTTTATCATCTTCATTGCCAATTGGTGGAAGTTGATAAAAATCACCAACAAATATTAATTGAATACCCCCAAAAGGAATATCTTTCTTTTTTATTTTTCTACCAATAATATCTAATATTTTAAAGATTTTTAATGATAACATACTTACTTCATCAATTATTAATATTTCCACATTTTCCCAATATTGTCGCTTTATTTTACTTCTAATAACACGATTTACTATAATATCAATTTCTTCATTTGCTAATCCAATACCAGCCCAAGAATGTAAAGTTCGAGCATTACATTGAAGTAAAATAGAAGCACAACCAGTAAGAGCACAAATATGAATATTTTTTAATTTACTTTTCGCATCTTTTACAATATATTTTATAAGAAATGTTTTTCCACAACCACCAGGTCCAGTAACAAATATATTTTTTCCAGAAATATATTTGTTAAAAATTTCTTTTTGTTCTTTTGAAAAAGTTTCCATTTTATTTATTATTAACATTCATTATATATGATCAATTTATTCTTAAATAATATTTCTTAATAAAGATTATACCTATAATTAAGTTCTTCTAGTAAAACTTATTGTATATGGTCCTCCTGAACGAAAATGATTTTGATTTTCTCCAGAACCACTTACATTATAATAATATACAGTACCTGTAGTTACATCACTTGTGTTCTGTACACTTAATATATCTCTGCTAGTAGGATCTACTGAAGATGTAAATCTAAAATCATCTAAATCATTCATACTTGGTATTGATAAGGCATTTTGTATACGAATTAAATCATTATCCTGATTATCTAAAGATGCTCCAGTTAATGTCAATACGTTTCCAGAACCTCCAGATGATGTTATCGAATAACTTCTTATAGGTACACTAATAGTAGTATATTTTTGTGACATAAAATAATTAAAAGGAGTTCCATTAGAATATATTTGATCACTCATATCAGTAAAAAATTTCACATTTTCAAACATTCCAACTAAACTATCATTTCCTATATTCCAATTACTGTAAAATTTCATCATTAATTATTATTTTTTTGTGATATAAAATAATTAAAAGGAGTTCCATCAGGATGTATTTGATCAGTCATATCAGTAAAAAATGGCAGATTATAAAACATAGCTCTCATATTTGTAACATTTCCTACGTCCCATTCACTAATATTACCATTAAAACTAGTTGCATTATTAAACATATATTCCATATTTGTAACATTTCCTACATCCCATTTACTAATATTACCATTAAAATTATATGCACTAAAAAACATAGATCCCATATTTGTAACATTTCCTACGTCCCATTCACTAATATTACCATTAAAACTAGTTGCATTATTAAACATAGATCCCATATTTGTAACATTTCCTACGTTCCAATTACTAATATTACCATTAAAACCAGTTGCATTAAAAAACATAGATCTCATATTTGTAACATTTCCTACATTCCATTCACTAATATTACCATTAAAACTACTTGTATTATTAAACATATATTCCATATTTGTAACATTTCCTACCTCCCATTCACTAATATTACCATTAAAACTACTTGCTCCAGAAAACATATATAACATATTTGTAACATTTCCTACGTCCCATTCACTAATATTACCATTAAAACTAGTTGCATTACTAAACATAATAGCCATATCTGTAACATTTCCTACGTTCCAATTACTAATATTACCATTAAAACTACTTGCATTATTAAACATATATCCCATATTTGTAACATTTCCTACGTCCCATTCACTAATATTACCATTAAAACTAGTTGCATTACTAAACATAGATCTCATATTTGTAACATTTCCTACGTTCCATTCACTAATATTACCATTAAAATTACTTGCATTATAAAACGTAGCTCTCATATTTGTAACATTTCCTACGTTCCAATTACTAATATTACCATTAAAATTACTTGCACTAGCAAACATAGATCCCATATTTGTAACATTTCCTACGTTCCAATTACTAATATTACCATTAAAACTAGTTGCAGTAAACATACGTTCCATATTTGTAACATTTCCTACGTTCCAATTACTAATATTACCATTAAAATTACTTGCATTATAAAACATAGCTGCCGTATTTGTAACATTTCCTACGTTCCAATTACTAATATTACCATTAAAACTAGTTGCCTTATTAAACATAGAATCCATATTTGTAACATTTCCTACGTTCCAATTACTAATATTACCATTAAAACTACTTGCATTATTAAACATATATCCCATATTTGTAACATTTCCTACGTTCCAATTACTAATATTACCATTAAAACTACTTGCATTATTAAACATAGATCCCGTATTTGTAACATTTCCTACGTTCCATTTACTAATATTACCATTAAAACTACTTGCATTATTAAACATAGAATCCATATTTGTAACATTTCCTACGTCCCATTTACTAATATTACCATTAAAACTAGTTGCATTAATAAACATAGCTTCCATATTTGTAACATTTCCTACGTTCCATTCACTAATATTACCATTAAAACTACTTGCACTAGCAAACATATATCCCATATTTGTAACATTTCCTACGTTCCAATTACTAATATTACCATTAAAATTTATTGCATTACCAAACATAGCTGCCATATCTGTAACATTTCCTACATTCCATTCACTAATATTACCATTAAAACTACTTGCATTATTAAACATAGAATACATATTTGTAACATTTCCTACGTTCCAATTACTAATATTACCATTAAAACTAGTTGCATTAGTAAACATAGATCCCGTATTTGTAACATTTCCTACGTTCCAATTACTAAGATCCTGATTAAATGTATTAGCTCCATTAAACATATTTAACATATTTGTAACATTTCCAACATCCCAATTAGTAATATTACCATTAAAACTAGTTGCTCCATTAAACATAGAATTCATATTTGTAACATTTCCAACATCCCAATTACTAATATTACCATTAAAACTACTTGCATTATTAAACATAGAATCCATATTTGTAACATTTCCTACGTCCCATTTACTAATATTACCATTAAAACTACTTGCATTACTAAACATAGAATTCATATTTGTAACATTTCCTACATCCCATTTACTAATAT
>Ga0181399_1000186_pt1 | contig 22490 bp, 30 predicted proteins | sample 22SPOviralmetaG_FD_130128 | JGI IMG/M metagenome (GOLD analysis project Ga0181399, IMG submission 130128) | Marine viral communities from the oligotrophic San Pedro Time Series (SPOT) site, San Pedro Channel, CA, USA - 22 SPOT_SRF_2011-05-21 | ecosystem: Environmental > Aquatic > Marine > Strait...
GTCTCTGGACCTTCTACAATATCCACACAAATCGGTGATGGTCTTTATAATGATGAAGCTCAATCTGACCCTGCGCAGTGTTATAGTTATGGTACTAATACTCGACAAAATCAATTCTCATATACTGCTGATGGTTCACTTCTTACCACTATGCCCACTTGTACTGATTTGGTCGGTTCTAATTGTTCTTCTAATCAAAATGACAATTGTGATTATGACCTTCCATCTTGGTCGGACGCTAATTTTGTTGATAATACTATGAATACACAATCTCAATTTACTGATAGTAATTGTATTGAAGTAGAAGGACCGAACATTTCTTTAAGTAATCATGTAATTACTTATAATACAACTTGTATTAATGCGGATTCAGCTTCCAATACATTAATGAAACAAGTATATAAGTATGAGAGAACTAAGACTCCTAAATCTGATAATATTTGTATTCCAGGAGAAGATTTATATGAGACTAAGTATATTATTTTAGAAAAAACTGGCACAACAGATTATTGTCCTCAAAATTGTAGAGGTTCTTGGAGTGAAGAATGTACATATGATCCAAGTGAACATCGAAATATAAAGACATGGACTACAACGGTTCCAGGTGCTCATAGAGGAAGAGCATGTACAAATAATAACGGTGACGTTACCACTTCTAATTGTGATCAGCCTATCGATTGTGAGTTTAGTAATTGGGGGAATTGGTCTCCGTGTCCAACTTGTGGAACTGGAGATGCTCTTACTGTAACTAAGACAAGAACAAAGACTAATCCACAGTATAATGGTCACCAATGCGTTGGTTTACTTACACAATCATCTACTTCACAATGTAGTCATATTAAACCTTGTTGTGCAGATTCTTATTATGGTGATTGGACATATATATCGGGAACTCCTCTAAATTGGAATGGTATTGATAATCCTCCATGTGAAACAACATATACAAGAAGGAAAACATTGGACACAACTCGTTGTACAAATACTACTGGATTATTAAATACCGTAACTGAATCAAAAACGAACTCTCAATCTTGTGATGTCCATTGTGTTTTATCGACCTGGACACAAAGTGGAACATGTCCAACACATTGTGGTTATGGTGGTAGTAATAAAGAGTATACTGCATCAATAACTACTCATAAACGGGGTAATGGTAATAGTTGTCAAGTCGTTGCAGAAGCTAGTAAACCAGATGGTTTGACAACAGCTAATAGTTATTCAATAGTTGATTCCACTGTCACTGCTACTTATACTAGAGGATGCCCTTCTACTTCTCTTTGTACTTTACCAATACCTCCTTCAAATGTTATTGCAAGTAATATAACTCATAATTCTGCAACAATAACTTGGTCAAATAACGATAATGGGTCGATAGCGGATAATGATATAACCATTAAATTACAATATAAGAAGACTGATAACTCACAATGGCAAAATGTCCCCACGACTAATTCATCATCTTCACACACTTTAACTAACTTAGATAGTTCCACTTCATATCAAGTTCAAATTATCAAAATTGTAGATACTAGTTCTTATTCTGGGCGTACTTTTAGTGGTGGTGCGTTATCTACTTCTTATGAATCTAGAATAACCAATTTTGATACTCCTGATTTACCAGAATGTCAAAGAAAAATGTTACCCAATACGAGTTACGAATATAAATGGTACAAAAAGAAAGCAAACGAACCAGATAGTAGTTATGTGTCTATAGATGATATGCTATTTGCAAATAGTTATGGATCTTGGAGTTGGATGGGTGAACAATATATGTATGCTAAACGCGCTTTTTCTAGAGATGTAAACTCAACCAGCGAGCAACATTATGTATTGTGTACAGAAGATCCAGATGGTACTACAGTGAAAATGGAACCAGTGTATGTAAATACAAGTAATTGCAGAATTAATCCTGGAACAATAAGAGACCTATGGACATGTGGACAGAGATCGTATTATACCGGTCAACCCGGATTTGGAACTGCAAAAAGGCAAAGAAATGTTGATAATAACTGGTGTGCATATCATAATGTATTCCATTAGCCAGATATATGAGTAATTCAAAATATATTTTGGATTGGTGCATATAATAGTAGTAAAATTTTTAGTAGATGATACTGATTTTAATTTTCAACACCAATTACAACAACTAACGAGCCACTCTATTCACGATTCGAATAGAAAATTGTATCGTCGTAATGATGTAGATGTCAATTTCTTTAGGAGATTAGACTGTAATGTTAGCAATAGTGAACATGAATTCCTAAAATAAACTCGAAGCAAATGTATGTCATTTTATATCCTCGTCGCAATTATCACATAAACCCAATCTATATCCCTCCTAGTTCAACAAATACCAAGCTACCTTATTAACTTTAGAACGCAAAGGTGTATACCTTCGAACATACTTATTCGTTTCTTTCTTAGGGTCATTTTTAACCATCTCGTAAATAAGACGAGAGCTAGCTTTCTTCAGGATAATCTTCTGAAACATAGAGCATCGTAAGCGTTTCATTTCCTTAGTAATCACCTTACTACAAAGGTGAATGTCATTGATAGATCCATCATTCATGAAGTCCATCGATTATGAGTGCTTTTTATGAGTGCTTGTTTTATCTTGTTTGTCTTTGAGTTGAATTTCAATTTTTTTCAACCCTTATCATTGGATAAACTAGAAGCAATGCTATTACAACCATTAGATTAATCTCCTAAAGGAGTGGAGTTAATCGACCACAATATCATTGGATGAAGTAGAAGCAATGCTATTACACCCATCAGATTAAACTCCAAAAGGAGTTGAGTTAATCAACCACAATATCATTGGATGAAGTAGAAGCAATGCTATTACACCCATCAGATTAAACTCCAAAAGGAGTTGAGTTAATCGACCACAATATCATTGTCCATAGTCAAAGACAGTTTGAAGAGATCTTCTGTAGGTGTCAACTGTATGTTCTTCGAATCAATTTCATAACTATCATCATTGATCCATTTCAATTCATTGACTAATGTTATATCTAAGTTTCTACAGGCAAGATCGTGTAATGTTTTCATAGACAATCTTTGTTTCTGGACCCATATATTGTTTTCCATTGATTCTCGTTTTGTTTGATATGGTTTCATTACATACAACTCAGAGTTGTTTTCAGGAAGATGATTATAGATCCACTTGTGTGTAGATAAAGAATCCGCAATATACTTTGCGTGTTCATATTGTCTAAAGTAGACCACATTGTGTTTGCTATCACCTTTCAAAGAATAATAAGTACTTGTCGGAAGATGGAATATAGCATACATTGTGCCTATTCTTCAATGTTTACAATAGGCTAACAATTTTTTTATTGTTTTCTCAAGAATGTCTTATCTCAAGAAACAATCCAACAAAGAAGATCAGAAGTCTATCTTTCTAACAGTCTTCTCCTTGTTCTTCTTAGGCTCTTCAGCAATCTCAGGTGTCACTGGTGCTACTACACTCAACGGAGTGACAATAGGATGGATCAGAGAAATAGGAGACGGAGTCGTAGCAGGTAAAGAGATGAATGAAGGTAATTCAGAAAACGTAGGCTGCTCAAAGAATGTTGTCATTTCTGGATGTACGGAAAAGGTCACATGTGAATGATGGGTTGGACTTTGATGATGCTGATGAGCGTGGTGATGTGCTGATGTAGGAGTGGCTGGGACATCTCCAAAGGAAGACTCGGAATCTGCGCAAACACAAAGAGTATGAGTCATCGCAAAATTTTGATACGAGTTCATATGAGTAAATAAACAATGCTGAAATGAATTGAGCGTTCTTACCTTCAATGACAACACTATTGACGGACTCGTCGTTCTGTATGGATGATTCTGATGAAACACAACCATCATTATGATTTTGAGAAGGAGGATCTACGGATGTAGAAGATTGATGAATGACGACACTGTAAACAAATACCCCCACAGATACACAAAGAATACCACCCTTCAAACAACAACTTTCATATGTGACATACCCCCTACGGAGTAAGGGTGGGTCAAGCCGAAGCAGTTCATGCCGAAGCAGTTCATGCCGAAGCAGTTCATGCCGAAGCAGTTCATGCCGAAGCAGTTCATGCCGAAGCAGTTCATGCCGAAGCAGTTCATGCCCCTTACGGAGTAAGGGCGGGTCAAGCCGAAGCGCATGACGACCGCATGACGACCGCATGACGACCGCGTGTCGACCGCATGACGACCGAAGGGAGCAGTAGGGAGCAGTAGGGAGCAGTAGGGAGCAGTAGGGAGCAGTAGGGAGCGCATGCCCCTTACGGAGTAAGGGCGGGTCAAGCCGAAGCGCATGCCCCTTACGCGGAGTAAGGGCGTTTCATGACGACCGCATGACGGGGTGCGTACCTCATGGTGCTGTGGCTTACAATGAAGCGTGTGTACTCCAAGCCGCCACCAAGTACACGGAGTACCAAGAACGCATGTCGTCTATTTTGGTGTTTTTAAGAAACAAGCCGAAGAGTCGCATGACAAGAACGAGGGTAATTGCAAATGCGTCTAAAAAATGCGCACAATCATTTAAATAACGACATTTGTGATCGCCTTGAGACCGTATCCACAACAATGTACAGATTCGATTTTGTGGCTACGGATTGGTCCACTAGAAAGTTCTAGAAGATTGTACAATTTCATTATATGTTCCAATGACTTCGATGAAAAGATGACCTTTCCAGTACGGAAAAGGAAGGCGGAAGAATCGCCATACTTGACTTTGAGGGCGGGATACTTTTCGGGACAATAGCTTGTGGACCAATGATGATCGCAAGGATACTTGTATGTCAGCTTTTGTGCCAATGATTTCAATGGAAGCTGTCGTCCGACATCGATGGCACAATTCGTCATCACCGTTTTAGTATTCTCGGGGATTCTTACATAATGTACGGACAGTTTTTCTTGTAATAATGATAATATGAGGTCGTGAGTGGTTTGGAAGTCGTACAGCGATGCTAATCCCGTAATATGAATTTTGCCATTGGGGAAGATCTTGATCACCTTTTTGGACCAATCCGTAAAGGATAAGGATAGTTGGTTGAAAAACACTTGGACCACCTTTCTTCTCTTAGTAAGTCGAAAGTCATCCTTATTTCTCGCCATTTGTTTTGTGAAGAATTGGGTTTCGTAGTTATTCTCCATAATGTTATTGAGCTTTTGGATGTCGATCGGTTGGTTGACTTGGAATACAATAGTCATTGTTGTAATATGGAAAGAATGGTTGTTATGGAAAGTTCTTTCTGAAAACTCTAAGAAGTCTTCTTGATGTTTCTCTTTCTCTTCTTTTGTGAACATTGTTGGGTTTCTTTGTGAGTATTGTCTGTTCTTTTGTTGTGATGAATCTGTTGTACAGTATTAAGAGAGATCGATTGAGTCTTGGGTCGTTGTTCTTTGAGTAAGAGATGATGTCTTTTAAATTGTTGGATCGTGTTGTGACAATGGAGTTGCCAATCTTCTTTGTTGTCCCAATTCATTACTTGTGGTAAGTTAAGAAAACACTTTTAAAAATCAAAAGTGTTCTTAAAGTAGGAGAACTCCGCAAAGCAAAAATGTTGTCTTGGGGTCTCTGTGAAATGAACAAGAATGATACCTATCATTCTTTGAGAGAGATGTGTGAAGTACTGACAGACAAACATTTGCCAAAGAATGTTTTCAATGAAATGATTTGGATGAAACTAGACAAAGATGACTTACTTATCGAAGGTGTTTATGAAATGGAAGATGGATATTATACAGACATTGAATTTGTGTACAACGAACGAGGCGCATTCAAATATAGAAATAGACATCGAAAGAAGAATACTAAAGTGATCCGATTGAAAAGAAGCTACAAAGAACGGGCATCTATTTAAAAGTTTAGAACCATTCAAATCTATATTATGACCAAATCATTTATTATCTTTAGCGGAAGTTCTAGCAAACACTTAACTGATGAAATATGTGATCATCTGAAATGTAAGCAAGGAGATTGTGATCTACAAACATTTAATGATGGTGAAATCAAAATCAAAGTAAATGATTCTGTAAGAGGAAAGATCGTCTTTGTGGTCCACTCGATTACATCTACAGAAACAAAGAGTGTAAATGATATGTTGGTTGAACTCTATCTGTTCATTCGTACATTGAAAAGAGCAGCAGCCAAGAAGGTCATTGTATTCATACCCTTCTATGGATATTGTAGACAAGATAGAAAGACAGAACCTCGTGTACCTATTTCAGCATCTGATGTAGCAATGATGTTAGAGACTGCTGGTGCTGATCGTATTGTTGCGATGGAGCTTCATTGTGGGCAAATTCAAGGGTTCTTCAGGGATATTGCTTGTGATAATATTTATTCATCTTGTTTGTTAGCGGACACTTTTGTGAAAGAGTGCTCAGAATTGAATGATTTAGTGGTAGTATCTCCTGATGCTGGAGGTGTCACTCGTGCTAAGTTGTTCAAAGAGAAATTGTGTGATTGGAATATCAATAGTCAGCTTGCTATTCTTGTGAAGGAACGAGGAATCAATGGATTGATCAATAATGTAAGTTTGGTAGGAGATGTATCTGGGAAAGATGTTGTGATTGTGGATGATATATGTGATACAGGAGGTACATTGTTGAAAGCAGTCGAGGAGTTGAAGTTGTTTGGTGCTAATAAGATTTATGTTTGCATTACTCATGGTATCTTTTCAGGGAATGCTTTAGAGAATATTAGAAATTCTCCGATTGAAAAAATGATATGTTCAGACTCTATTCCTCCTAAAGATGTACCAGATAACATTAAATATGTGTCTACATCCTATTTACTTTCACGAATCATAAACATTTTTATGAATGGAGGATCTATCAATGAATTGTTCAAATCAAATATGTACACTTTACAATCATAGATTATGTATATTCATTATATAAGAAATCAAAACCCAAATGAATAAAATTATATATGTACTATATTAATAATAATGGAATTAAAAAAAATTGTTGGATTAGTTGTGCTTTGTATCGTACTGTTTTTACTATTCACAGCTGGCGGAAAGAACGATTATAAACATAAAAGTAGTTGGTTTCCTAATTGTATCCCCATCCCTTTCTTTAATCATGAAATATGCTTTAAGAAAAAAAACGAAAAAAAGAAATAGACCACGAAGATCAAGACGACGACAACATGAATTAAGGTAAATATAAAATGTTACATAATGATCACTTTACTATTTGGTAATTGAATGTCTTGATTCTTAAATCTTCGGTTATTGAACTTTATGGTATAAACACCTTTTCGAATGTCATTAGTATCTCCAAGATCACTTTTTCTCTTGATTATAGTACCAATAGCCACTATTGTTTTTCCATTAGGATTCTGTGTTATAACTGAAACTCTTTCTCCGATCCAAGAATTACTTTGAAGTGATTCGGTGGCATTTTTTGTAAAAACTGGAAAGGTTAATGTATTCTTTGAATGTCTTTCATACATAAGATGTTGTTCAAATGAATGATGTAAATAAAAAGCTATCATAGACTTAATTCTTGTTGGAGAGTCTTTATGGTGTGTTGCTACACTATGACGAAGATCATTAATCGAGAAGTTACGAACATCAGCATACTTCTCAAACATCGAAATGATATAATTAGACAATTTACCATCTTTATAGGGACTACCATCATTCTTCATAATTAAATGTTCTGTTGTTTTCTCGATTACTTTTTCCATTTCATACAAATAGGTACGAATCAATTGTAATGTCTCTGGACTGATGTAGGTATGAACAGCACCACCTTTAAAATATTGACTTGTCTTGAAGTCTTTCAAAGTCAATTTGCCAGTTTGAATGTTCAGATAGTTTCGTTTGTCATCTTTCGCTTGAGGTTTCACACCAACATATACTGATCCCAAGTTATCACGAAAGACACTCTCTTTCACATACATATTTATAATAACTCGATCACGAAGTCCTTCTATGGTGTCTTTATCGGGATGATTGTTAATGATGTTCACAATCTTCTTGATATCACTCCAAGTATAATAAGGTTCGTGTTCTAATCGTAGGAGTTCCTCTTCTTTGGATAGTTCGATTCCTTGCTTTACATGTTTGGATAACTTTTCGATCTGTCCTTTATCAATAACCTCTTTGAGATGGATCGGTGATTCATTATTGGAATGTTTGTACAATGTAATTAACAAACTCACATAGCCTTTGATACTACCCACTGAAACATGCGATGTCATCATCTTATTCAAGAATCGTTCAGGATGCGTGTACAACTTTAACAAATCATTACCACCATAAATGTTCATAATCGTTTGGAGTTTAGAATGATAACTCTTTTTCGCAATATCCTTTTGGGTTTCAGACTTGTTGTTCATGAGGATCCCATTATCAATGAAGTTATCGAACATATTGTTCGCCATTTCAATGTTGAATGATTTGTTTGTTGTGTTTTGTAATGATTTGATATAATCATCACTTGTAGTATCTTCGGGCATAAGTGTATAAAACCCTTTTGATTGTTGTACCAATCCTTCATTATATTGTTGAATGAATGTAGGGTCTCTAGTGGGTACAAAGAGTCGCTCAGCCTCTTTTTGTTTATATTGTTCGACAATCTCTTGCTCTTCTTTCGTCATTTCTCCTTTTTCAATCGAGGAAGAATGTATCAGTTCTCCTTTGTTCAATCGAACTAATGCTCTTCGTTTCGAGATTGCCTCCTTGTTCTTGAGGTAACTCTTTCTTGCCTTATCTGCATTGTATAACTTGCGTTTCATATCTTTCATCTCCTTAGACATGGGTTCCTTAACAGACTCTTCGTTTGTATCCATCAACTATTGCGTTAAATCTTACATTACACTAGGATAATATCTTGTTAAGTGAATACCCAATCAAGTATGCGGTTGCGGAAGCGATACTGCCATTTGTAAAGGTAATCAACCCACCTTTGAGTAAAGATCGTTTCGATATATAAGCACTGAATGCCCCAATCGTAAAGAGAACAAACCCACTCACGATACAAGTGTACACAAAGATGTAGTGCTTGTTTTGGAAGGAAATCATCTTCGCAAATACATATGTGAACAATGGAACAAACCCAAATATGTAAAAGGACATTACAGTAGACAAAGCATGTTTTATGATTTCATTGTTACTATCTGGTTCACATAGATTGAACTCCATCATCATCATATGACCAATGAATATCTCTTTGTTCTCTGGTTTAGAAAGAAGATATACTAATTCATTTGCGTCTTGAATAGCCATTCCTTTCTCTACATACATATCAATCAATTCAATGATTTCATTGCTTATATTATAATCATACTCATGAACCTCTTTCTTTCGTTCAGAAAGATAATGCTCCCGTTCGCTGTATGAACTAGCATAGTCTCCAAATCCCATAGAAAACCCATCCGCTAATACATTCGACAAACCCAATATCAATATCGTTTTTACACTCAAGTCAGCAGCATAACTTGCAGTAATGATAGCAAAGGTTGTGATTACACCATCAACACCGCCATAAATGATACTCTTAATGAATGGAGCATATTTCCCACCATGTTCTGTTTCAACATGAAGACTTATAGAGTGTTCATTTATATTAGGGTCAATTGGCATCTTACTATCACACTCACTCTATAAAAATGTTAACGAATACTTATAAATGTGTTTTGCGGGTATGAATGATCATTTAGATTCCTCTTAATAAAGAAAATACAATAAACACATCCAAAACAAAATGAATGAGAACAATAGTGTAAAATGTTTAGAAAAACACATCAAAGAACTAAGACAAGTCAGAGAACAATACAACAAACAGTTAGATCAATATATTACTGAATTGGAAAAGTTAAAGAAGAAACCAGCGCCAAAGAAAGAGATCGATGAAATATTGCGCACAATCAAACAAATCATTAAGAATGAACACTTCTCTGAATCATTAATTGATGCGAAGATCAAACATTGTGTATGTGGTACCAAGCCATCTACAATGAATAACATTAGTAATGGTGGTGGTGCCAATAAAAAAAGAAACATACTTAGATAAATAAAATTAGAAACACACTCCTTGATCGCAGATTTGACTAATCTTAATGTTTACGATAATATCGTCGTGTTGAAAGCTTCTCAGATATCTTATAGTCTTCAAAGTAAGTCCGCAGCATATATCGAGCTTGCTTTGGTGTAATGTTTACACGATTCGCGATCGTCTTCGCCTTTACAGGTGTCTTTTGTTTTCCAAGGTATTCATGAACACTACTGAGTGTAGATTCAATGTGTACAGGCTGAATGTTTACCATCTTTGCTGTTTTATTGCTGTAGTAATGAATGTAAATAAGCTTTAAGTTGATTGTGGTTTTTACGCTTGATGAAAAAAATTGAAGTTTACTTTAAGAGTAAGGTGTACAACACAAACCTCACACTTACACAAGACTTCTTGCATATTCCATACTTCCACTCTCAAACTATGGCTTCTTCTTGGAACAATGTTGATTGTCGTGAGCTGATTGAATACAATCTTGGTATGATGATGAAGGTTATGCAAAGATCGAATGATCCCAAGAAGCAATGGAAGATAGAGAGTTACCAGAAAGCACTGGACAATATGTATAAGATCGATCGACCAGTTTATACTATGCGTGATTTGAAAAACAGTAAGATTGCTGGAGCAAGCATTCTAGAGAAAATCGGTTGGATCTTGAATCACAAGGTTAATCTCCCAGAAGTTGAAATATACATTGACAAGTATGAGAATAGCGTAAAGAAGAATAAGAATGCTATGAAATCATCCAAGAACAATGTGATTGATGATGTAGATTCTTCTGAGGAAGATGACTGGTGTTTCTCTGAAGGTGATACTGACGAATCAGTCACTCAAGAAGTAAACGAGACTGAATCTAATCATGGTTCTGAATCGAGTAATGGATTTGACTATGAGACAGATCCTAGAGCTGTATATCTATCGACCATTTGTCATATTGAAGGACAAATGTACAACTATCTAGATGTAAATGATTCTAGTGTAAGAAAGATTCTCAAGAAGTTCAACAAACTTAGGAAGAAGTATAAGATTGTAGAGTTTTAATTCGAATAGTCTGTTTTAAAGAAAAGTGGCCATCAATAACATCATCTAAATGATCAAAACAAGTATATCTTAAATTCCTATTATATTTATCTACTATAGAAAAATGGCCATTTTTCTTACATTTTTCCTTAGTAAAGGGATGAATATAGTCACATAATGATACAGAATGTGTGGAAGGTTTTTCTGTTTCTTTTTTTCTTGGTGTAGAAGGTGGTGTTGTCATAGTCATTCTTATCTATCATTAAATTTGTAGCACATAAAAAAAGAGGAACTATCTTAAAGTATATTTCGTTATCATATCATTTTTATTTAATTACTGAACTTATAACACTTCAATCCATAAACACTTTCAATCTTTGAATAACATGTAGAAATGTAATTCTTGAATTCCATGATTTCTTTATATAGTTGCGAGCCACTGTCTGATCTCTGAATGAATCGATTCATGAAGTCTATCTGTACTTCAGCAACCATATCTGCCAATTGTCTCTTATGAATGTTACATTCATTTGCCTTGTATGTACGCATCAGTTTTGTCTTCAAGTCTTTCTCATTAATCTGCTTGGTCAGAAACTTGATCCGTAAAGGACGGTTACCATTGATTCTTTGTTGTTCAGTAAATACATATGGGCGTTCAAAATGCTGGATATGATCAAAGTTTCTGAATGTCTTAATAATGCTCTCTTGTTCTGTTTTCGATAGCTTCTTGAAGTTATTTTGAATGGAATGAATCACATCACGGATTGACATTCGTTGATCACAATTATGATTATTCAGGTGTTGTCTGTTTTGGTTGGATGAGCCTGGACGAGATTGAAGCCATGCATAATAATGGGGGTTAGAATTACCATTCTTATGAACTTCACCCGTTCTCCAATCAAAAGCGGTATTACATTGAGTACAAAACATATGCGTACATCCACTGATTCGATGAATCAAAGCATAGCATTCAGGACAAGGTTTCGACTCCTTGAGAAGTATCTTGGTGCTTGCGACATCATCATCTTTACAAACATGCTCCTCATCTTCTGTCTTCTCTACCCAACAATGCTTACATATTTCAGATTCACATACACCACACTTGTAGGTACGCTTGTTAATGTATCCATTACAGTCATCTTTACCACACTTTTTTACATATTCATTCCTTACTTTTGTGAACTGCTCAGAAGTGTCATCTTCATGTTGTTCTTCATTTTCCATATACATTACATCAGTCTCACCATTGATGATGCGAGTAATCCTTCGGACTCGATCATTCGTCAATGCGTTCTCATATGCGATCGCATAATAGTCCCGAATCCTTCTTGCGGTATTAACAGGATTGAAGTCCATTCTATTCTGGCGATTAATCCTAGACATTTCCACTCGTCGAGCATCAAGTTGTCTATTTAATTCTGGTAATTCATTATAAAGAGGTAGAAACTGTTGTGTTTCAGGAAGCAATGTAGTCTCCAGATTAAACAGTCGATCTTTCTGAGATGTTCGAATGCGTGAAATACATGCTTTTGTATGATGCTTATGAAGGAACACATTATCCCATAAATGATGACAATTCATACATTGAGGTTCATTCATTGACATAATGATGTACTTTTCAGTACATACAGAACATGCTTCAAATTCACACTTTTCACACACCACAATCTTGTTGGTCTTGCGGATGGACTCACAGCACACATTACAAGTTGTAGTAGTAGTAGTTGGAGCCATCTTTACAGTCTTTCTTTAGAGCAAATCTATAAATCAAGGTTTTCAATTTTTTATTTGTATTTAATCATTCAAGAATGAAATGTCCATTTCGATGGAGTCAAAGAAAATAGCACGCAGAACTGTTTTGATCATGGAACGATTCATTAGTTTGAAACAAGATGTAACCAATTCAATAGTCTGATAACAATGAATGGTTGGGATAATGATTTTGTAGATATGATTACGATATAAGATTAATATAGATACACAATCTTGAGGGTTAGTTTCATTCCAAATCGTAAAATACCCAGTCATTTCATAATAGACCAAATGTCTCCCAAACATTATCACATCACTCTTATAACGGAGCTTCATAGAATGAATATAGATATGTTTAATGATTTGGGTGATTGTATGTAAATTGTCTTGAAGCATACCAAGGGTGGCATCAGGATACAAATTTGATAGATAAATAACACTCAAGTCTCGTCTACATATAGGACAATGTTCATTTATTTTCAACCATTCATCAATACACTCTTTATGAAAGAAATGATTACATACATATTTTGGAACACTTTCATTAATGATGGGTTCTGTACATATACAACACTCTTCTTCTTTACACAACACTTTGATGTACTTACTCTTATGAAGTTGGATTCGATTGAAAAGATAATGTATACATTGTGTCATTGTTATGTTATAGTCTTATTGATGTATACTAATACTAAATTTATATGTTTATAAATAAAAGAGTCTTGAAGAAATATGAATAAGTATAGTATTTATTTAATCCTTACCCTAATAGTCTATCTATTCATCTATGTTGTCTTCTTCAATGATTCGAAACACTGGAATGGTCTAGAGAATGAGAAAAACCAAACTTTCTCAAAACTAATTAATCGATTATATTTCTTATCCACATCATTTTCAACTTGTGGGTATGGAGATATATCTCCGAAAACTATGAGTGCTAAGTTAGTGGTTATTAGTATGCAGTTTTTACTTATATTCGAGGTTATACAAATCATATCATCTAAGGATTAGAGATGTAGAATGGAGAGGATGTAGGCTTAAACACACAACTATCCCGAATGATATCCATATCCATTGGTTCAGGCACTGGTTCCCGTTCTACCCCATCCCCAATCAGTAGCCATACCTTCTGTTCCTCTTCAGTGAACAACTTGCATACATAGCAAGTATTCGGCTCAATGTAGGAGGTGTACTTATCCTTCTCTATCTGTGATAGGAATGTCCTGTTGGACTGTGTGAGTAGGTTCTTCATCACGAAGTTGTAGTTGTTGAGCGCACTGTACTGCTCAGTGATCAGCTTCATTAGAGTCTTCTTTGTGGGTGCGATAGGATTCAGAAGCTCCATACACTGAACATTCGTATCCATATGAGACCTAGAATTCAGTGAAGCTTTGAGGTTCATCGCAGGGTTGATTAGAGGACCCTCATCATCATGATAGAGCTGTGCATATTGAACCACATAGTTACATAGGTTAGGCTCAATATACACATCAATGTCGAACCCTGAGGGGTTCTGAGTATGTCCACACACACGCCCAAGCAAGCCCTGAAGGCCTGTGTCTGTGTGTCTGTTAGACTTGGCTGGCTTCGCCTCAAACACCATAGCAATATGGTCCTTTGGTACAACCTTACCCATTCGTAGCATACCACTCAGAACAACCACAGTAGGCTCCGTAGGTTTTTCCTCAAGATCATCTATAGTGATAGTGCTGATCTTGCTGTTCATTTGGTGACATACGATGTCCAACTTCTCACATACATTCTCCACCAACCTAGTAGCATCCTTGGTGTTAGATACACGAACAAGCATGTACCTAGGATTCTCTTTGGTATTGTATCGAGTGAATAGAGCTTCCAGATCTTCCATATGGTCTTGATCTACAACAAAGGACTGGCATAAGCGGTTCTCCTTCATATAGTAGTCAACACCAAAGTAGGACTTGTCAGGTAGCAAGCGAACAATCTTATGGTAATCACATGGTTTAATGAAGTTCGCATATAGCTCACTGAAAGGAGTAGCACTCACATTCAGTAAGTAGATCTTGCGATCTATTATATCCTGAAGCTCCATAGTTCCATTGAGGATACCTTCTAGACCATTGTGTTCAAAGAACTTGTATGGACCATTTGACTTACTCTGAGCATAATGTGCTTCATCCCACACGATCAGTGTGTTCTCAGGAACATCCTCAATAGGGTTTCCAGCAGAATATAGATCAGCGCCCCACAGGACAGTGATCTTCTTCTTATACTTCCTCCCATATTGATCAGTGTAAGTGTTCACATCCATCTTGACTTGCTTCCTAAGCGTCTTTTCACGATTTCCAGAGATAATGAACACTTGGTCTACCTTGCGGTTACGAAGTGCTTCAAAAATGACATGCCAATAGGTGCCTGACTTACCCATTTGCATCTGGGCAAGCAACAACACCACAGGATTGACAGTAGCTGAATCTTCAGTACCAAACATGGTGTTGAAGATCTCAGTACCACAAGCCTTCTGGTTATCATAGATCATAATGTAAGAAGTGAGTAGGTAATGTATGCTTTTTGAGTGTACTTTACAGTACAAAGTTATTAACTTCTCATATCACCTCTCCTAGATTTCAATTTTTTGCAATTTACAGAGAATTGTACAGGTAGTGTTGGTTCCGTATGTAAATACAGCATTCAGTCATACATAATACTACAATGAATCCAACTACACCAATAGCAGCAACTATAGAAGGGTCCATAATGGTATGTTGTGATTGTTTGTATAAGTTTAGCTTAAATCTATTTAAGTAGATAATTCGGTATATTCAATAGATCATAATGTATCGTCTCATTCCTCTTCGAACGCTTCGAAGAACAGCGGGTGTACTATTTGATGAAGTGGTTCCTTCTGATATTCCTAAGATCGATGGAATAGATCGTGTTATTCATAAAGCAAACGGTATATCACCTGGGCCGTGTGAGGGTGTAAAGCGTCCATGGTATATGCATCCAGGTCAAGATGACAATTTGATTGTCCTTCAGGGAGAGAGATTTATTGATATATACTGTCCAATCAAAAAGAGACGCGAATCATTCATTGTCACACCAGACAAGGTTTATAAAAATGACAAATTGTATTGTGACCAACCAGCAATGATTGTATGGCCAGCTGGGATATTTCATCGAATCATAAGTGGTTCAGAAGGAAGCATTAGTTTGAATTTAGCGACACGAACGAGTAAATTCGATTTGTCCACGAATTTTAACATATACGATCTAAATACGACCACTGGAGAGTACAAAATTATTAGAGATGGTCGTTTAGATCAACCTGATTTTAGTTATAAGTATAAAGACATTGAACTAGTTAAACTTTTACAAGAATAGATCTTTATTTTGTAACCACTTCAACGATCTTAGGGTACAAACCAATTAAAGGAACACGAATACCATAGCCTTTTACTACATATTTTTTACCTACATCTAATTTCGCAATATTCTCAGCAGCATTCATTTTCAACAATAAAATGGAATTAGATACTTCATAAATAGTGTTATTTTTGTCAGCAATCATGTTAGAGGAATACAACATACGACCAAAGCCAGACACATAATCGATGTGTTGACTGATTTCGATGGTACGCTTGAATGCGGTCAGACCATAATAGATATAGAAGATAAGGCAGATGAATAAGAATATTTGAATGTACAGTTTGTATTCTTTCATCATGTTGGTTTGTTTACTATTTAATTAATATGTTATTATTTTTTATGTTAATTAATAAGTAGGATTGTGATCACTTCTTATATTCTTGGGTATGTTTTTGTAAATGACTAATGAATCCCTTTTCATTACACGGATCGAAATACCATTCTTTCCATTTGGAGAAGGATCGTTTCAACATGTATCGTTGGGCGTACAATCTCCAGTATCTGCTTGTGTTCAGTCGTTTGATATAATTGGTAACATACTTATTTGTTCTAGGTGTACACAACTGTTCAAATGCTTTCATTCGTGAAAACAACCATGGACACTCTATCGAGTCATGATCATCCTTATTCCATCTTGAATCAATCTTAAAAAAATGATTACGGACTTGATCTACAATATGGGAATGAGTTATATCAAAGAATTTATAATCATCATCCTCAACCATTTGAATCCAACAATGCTCATAACGACAATACGCATAACAAAATGCACATATACCAACAACTTCTCTATCACGATAGTTGATGCATACTTGATAGCGTCTCAAACCTTTGTTCACAACAAACACTACCATATTTTTCCGAATTTCAATATGACTACCATAAATACACCCATAGAATGGAAAAATCAAAGGTGGGTTCACCATATCAGAATACATTCGAAAACACATTCGTAACGCATATGGGTTATACAATGATATCATAATACTGTTCATTGTGATATGATATGAATGATATTATGATTATAAGTCTTACTCCATAAGTATTTATAAATATTTATATATAAAACATATGTCCTTTGAAAAGAATCGACGAGAGATCATTCATTTGTTGAATGAACGATATCCCAATGGTGTTGGATGTGAAGTAGGTGTTTTACGAGGAGACTTTTCTGAACACCTTTTAAGTCATTGGAATTGTAGTAAATTGTATTTAGTAGATTGTTGGAAAGAACATGATGATTATGACGAAACCTTTCATAACCATGAAACAAACTATTCCATTATGAAGAATAAGTTAGCACCATACAAAGACCGAATTGAAGTATGTAAAGGATATTCAAATAAGGTAGTTCAATGTTTCGATAATGATTCATTCGACTTTATATACATTGATGCTAATCATTCATATGAAGGGTGTAAGATGGACTTGGATTTATATTGGGACAAGTTGAAATCTGGTGGTATACTTATGGGTGATGACTACCATTTGAAAGAAATAGAAGAGTTGAATTTTGATAAGAATAAGGTTACTTTTGGAGTGACGAAAGCGGTCCAAGAGTTTACAAAAGAAAAACATAGAATCTATGATATAAGTTATACAGCAGACTGGAAATACTCTTCACCTGACATATGTGCTCGAAACTTCATCATCCAAAAGTAAACTGATTTAAACCAAAACTTGATAATATCAAGTAATAGAAAAAGAAGTCAGAATGATGGATGCTCTCAGTGATCAACCAGCTCCCAATAAAGAAGAAGCACAGATGTATGTTCTGAAACATATTCAGGAAGAATTTCATGATTATGGTATTAGTGAAGATGAACTTCGAATTATCGCGATGGACGAAATAGAAAAATTTGGGAGTTTAGGGTCACTAGCAGCTTGGTATGCGATTACATCAACCTTGTTGATTAAAAATACACGCATTTCGGTTCGAAACAAATACAAATTACTGGTTTGACGATAGGAATACCCAAGTACTTGTTTGACCTATTGTGTTATTAAAAGAGTTGTTCTAAATAATACCAATTTACTAAATCATTGATTTGTAGTGTTTTTTTCATATTGTCTAAGTCTACATTGGATTGGATTCCTAGACGATGTTTGAAGTACTTCTTCCAGTATCCAGATGAAGTGGATAGAATGTCTTTAGGGATCACACATTTAGGTTTCACTTGTTTACATCCTACACTATTTTGAGCAAGCTCTACCAATTCATTCTCGAACTTTTTGATCATACAATCAGTGATATTGTATCCTGGAACACGAGTGTCAATGTATTCGATAAAGTGGACATCAGTTGGGTGTTCGGCGGTCATAAGCATATAACCAATAATGAATGCGTTATGTCTTTTCAAGAACTCTTTCTGTGGTTTGTTCAAAATATCTTCCCATGTCTTTTCGCCAGGTAGTAAGGACTTACAACTAGAATGAGCGACCAAAATGTACATGTAAGAGTATTCTGAAAAGAGATTCGTTTTGTGGTTCATGAGGACATTCAAAACGAACTCTTCATGAACTTCTTTCTTAAACATGTCTCCGATGTCATCTATACGACCAAAGATCGCATCATCAATGACAGAATGATTGGAGGTGATTTCGTGACAATAGAACATGTCTTTTTGTTGTTGTGAAGAAGAATGTGAATGAGTTTATGTGGGTTTCACTCCAGTCTTAGGATCTTTAGGTTTGTTCAATTTTTTTATGAAGCATCCTTCTTGTTGCTTTTCACATGAGTAGCTTAAGTTTTTATAGCCAGCTTTACGACAGTTAAATGTGCATTCTACGCGAATTGGTATTGTTATTTGAGAATTATTGGTTGTCTTTTTTGTTAATCTGTTATAATTATAACTAATGACTTCCTGAGGAACATCTTCTGAATTGAAATATTTAATGTTTTCAAGGGTAAATAATAATTGTTCTATTGTGGATTCATTGTCTCTATCTGAATACTCTGCATAGTTTTTTTTATTTTTATTAAACGCCTTATATTTATCGGTGTTCATAAATCCATGCCAAATCAATTGCCTTTTACGCATCTTACTAAATTCATACTTTATTTTGATTGAGTTTTGGATATTTTTTAAATCCTTCCCAATGGAGTCATATTCTTTTCTTTTAATATTGTTTAGAATTGTCTCTATAATTTTAGTCTTGTCCATCAATATTTTATTCAACTCATCTCTTAAAACATCGCTTTCAGGTTGGTTATAAAGTTTATTAATACACAGATAGTCTTTTGAAATCTTTTCTTTTACTTTTTTTTCACCATTTTGTACATCTTTTTCTTTTGCAACTACTATTTCTTTTTCAACCACATGTACTATTATCCGTTTTACTTCAATCTCAAGATCATCATTGGTCAATTCTGATTGTATATTTTTTTTTGCAAGTATAGAGTTTAACATTTTAAGACCTAAATCAAAATGATTCATTTCATCTGTTATTTCTTTCTTATTTAAAAAGAGCTTTGGATCTTCTCTTAATTTCCGTTGATATTCTCTAATTTGTTTGTTTAAATATATAATCTTAATGTCACCTTGAAACTTTTTTAAATCATTCGTAAACTGCTTCAAATATGGTTTTAATATGGCCTGCCTTTTATCTTCCAGTGTCAGTTCAATACCACCACCACCTTTTTGAGATACTCTTTTGCATTTTGTTTTTCGATTGATGTGTCTCTTAAAGTTAGAGTATATAAGTGTATAGTACCCACATCTTTTACAAAAATATTCTTTTTTCTTCAATTGTTTCGTATTGTGTTGTTTTTTATTATTACTATTTTCATTAACCATACCTTCGCTATATTAAAATAATAAGAGAAACTATATTATTTTATCATTATACATTTCATAAACCACATATAAGTTCGTTATTATTGCGCCAATATAACAATATATAGAACTATAATATTCTGCACGAACTGAATTTACAACCTTAAAAGATAGGAGGATGAGAAACAAATTGAAAATGCTTGCAATGTATGTATTGAAGTGAAATATATTTATGTACACATTTGACATAATATATAAGATCAATCCAATCCATTTTAATGTAGAAGATTTTGGAATCACACTCCATACCAATGTGTTTGTTTTCCCAACAGTTGTTAAAGCTGCCTTTTTGTCAGTTAACAGTTTCTTTGTATACAATATGGTAATAATAAGATAATAAACTAAATTAGGTATAACAACGAATAGTCTGTATTTGTTTGGAATAAGTATGCTCAAACCACTCGTTTGTAAAAAGAGAAATAAAATAGTAATGTAGTTGCTAATTATATTTAAATTGTGATATTGACCACCACTTTCAATGTCAATCCACATGAAATATTCAGCAAGTTGTATACCAATAATAAACAACAAAAATAGATTGTTAAGATCTTTGGTTTTGTACAGTAATGCAATCGATCCAATAAATCCAGAAAGAAATAAGACCAAGGATGACCGAGAGGATACACACATTTAATATAATGTTACATTGTTTGTTCCATCAAACATCTTCTTGGTATTTCAGATTACATTCAACCACATGATCATTAAAATTGTATTGAATGATTCTCTTCGTGCCAAATACAGGTATGTTTCCATGAACAGAATGACCATTTCGTATGAAATCATTACATATAGTTTTGAATTGATCAAACTCTTCATACCCCATGATTCCTAGGTTCATAGATTGTAGTTGATGGAAAATGCTCATGATTTGTGTGGTTCGTTCGGTAATATTCATTACCTTTACTTCAATACACAAACTAATAGTTTAAATGAAGTTAGTACTCTAAGGTATGTATGTAGAACAACATGTTTCTAAGTTATTTAGAAACACAGCAAGATACTCATTCATCTACTAACGAACTAATCAATAATGAACATCTACATCGACAGTGAGAATGTTCCCTACACCGAATACCAAACTATTATCAACAAATATAGCCAACACAACAAACCTATTTTGTCGATTAAGGTGTTTGCGGATTGGAGTAGCGCGCAAAGCAAAAAGTGGTATGATTGTTGTAAGAGGAATATTCTTGTGGAACAGAAACAGTGTATAAAGAAACCACACAAACAAACTATTGATGTAAATATCATTACTGATGTAATGAATGATATATTGATTGATAAGCAAATGAAGAATGATGCGATCAAAGAAGTCATTATTGTGTCTTCTGATATGGATTTCATACCACTATTGAAAACGATTAAGAAATATGGTATATTGGTGGAGGTTTTCACTTGTGATCCATTCAAACCTGGACCTGATTTGATGTCTGATACTGAATATGAACAAGTGATCTATGAAAATAGAGACTATCGTTGTCCCAATAATTACCCACAAGGGAATTACCCACAAGTTAATAACAATCCTCCTTATAATACTCAGCAACAACAGGAATACCTAGACCAAAAGTTCAATTTGATAAGGAAGTGTGTAGAAAACCTAAAAAAGTCTGGGGTTCAATGTATTGCGTCTAAGAAGCTCATAAGGGCATTGTTTCGAGAAGCAGCATCGAATGTACATGAACGAAATATGTTCAAATCCGAAGAGGAATTTTATATGTATCCAATGCTTATAGTTCGAGAAGGTGCTAAATGGAAACTTTTGTAAAGAACTACTTTCAGGATATAAAAAGAGAATTAAAGAAGTGTTGATAAACCACAAAGTAAATGGATTACACATATATAATCAAACGGAATCTTATTACTCTCATGGAGAAGTACAAACATATTGATGTGGAAGAGTCGAATCATTATAAAAACGCATTACTTCAATTGCCAAATCACCCAATATTAGATGTTATAGATATAGAGAATGTATACACAACGGAAAAAATAAGCGATCAAATCAAACAAATGATTCAAACATTGAATGATTTAGAGGAAGTGACTGATTATTTGGATCGGTTGTAAGAAGGGGAGGGTAAGCACAACAACAAAAAAATCCCTCAAACATTAAAACCATTCGTAAAGTTTCTTTTTTTCAAGAAATCCCGAAACATAAATCGTGTACAAATATTGCGTACAAATCTGGAAGAGTCTTTTTTCAAGAAATCTCGAAACATTTAAAAACCTTATCAAACAGGATTTCAAGTCAAAAGGACTTTTCATTTTAATGTATTATATATGATGGTGACTGATGATATGTGTCATTGTATTGACAATAGAGTCTTGTGTAATATGATTGAACACAATATGTTCGATATCATTTTGTAGAGTTTGTACATTACCGATGAAGTCATTTGTTGCGTCAATATTCTCAATAGCATCTTTTGCGATGTCATA
>Ga0181399_1000187_pt1 | contig 22489 bp, 34 predicted proteins | sample 22SPOviralmetaG_FD_130128 | JGI IMG/M metagenome (GOLD analysis project Ga0181399, IMG submission 130128) | Marine viral communities from the oligotrophic San Pedro Time Series (SPOT) site, San Pedro Channel, CA, USA - 22 SPOT_SRF_2011-05-21 | ecosystem: Environmental > Aquatic > Marine > Strait...
TATAGCGCCCGATAGCCTAACAGAAAAAATATGTTTTGAGCTAGACTATACGCCCTACGCTTATAGTGGGGCACGTGTATTGTTCCAGGATAGGCTAGGTAGCTTTATAGGGTATAACTTTAATTTAAAACGCGCCCGTAGAATTACTACGAGTACCGACGGTTTTGAAAAGGACGTAGTAAGTATAGAGCCTTTAGATACAATTACCCGAGGCTTTGAAACTATACAAAGCTCTTATACCGAAGAGTGGGACCTATTAACCGAGTATATAAGCGAAGAGGACGCCAAATATTTAGAACAGTGTTATACCAGTCCTAATATATACGTAGAGTTTAAGGGCGAAGTATACCCGGCTGTAATTAAGCCTAAGACCCAGCTAGCAAAAGAAAAGGAAAATACGGACCTACGCCAGGTAGATATTACTATAAGGGTAAACCGTACGCAATACACACAAAGAAATTAGTATACTATGGAGTTAGTGACAGCTAAGGGCCGGGTAGAGCTATACGAAAATTTTAACTATTCGCTTAATTTTACTACGTCCGAGGTAACAAATTTAACGAAGAGAAAAACGAGCTATACGAAAACTATAACGGTACCGTATAGCCGTGGAAATTCTAAAATATTTCAAGGGTTAGACCAGGCTAATAGCGATAACGTAGGCTACGATACGCGCCAGGCGCTTACTTGTTTTTTACAGCATAACGGCCGGGTACTTATGGAGGGTATTGTAATAGTATTAGACTGGTCTAAACTAAAGGAACGCCAGGAAATACAGTTACAAATTATACAGCGTACTAAGGCTATCGTAAAGGACTTAAAAGGGGTAAACCTTAATACTTTAGACTTTTCTAAATTAAACCATACGTATAACCTTGAAAACGTAGAACAGTCTTATGACGGCTTTAACGTAGTTAACGGGGTACTACAGCCTTACGCTGGTTACGTATACCCGTTAATAGATTACGGAAAAGACGATACTACGCCTAACCGCTGGGACTTGATCGACTTACGGCCGTCTCTATTTTTACGAGAAATTATAGACGTAATATTTTTAAGCGCTGGACGTACTTATAGTAGTGACTTTTTTAATAGTACCTACTTTTTAAGCTTAGTACTAATTAATACCCTGGACCGTATACTATATACCGACGCCCAGCGGTTACCCTACGAGACTAACCTAGACTACTCTACTGAGTGGTACAGTAAAGGGCTACCCGATACGGACCCAATACCGTCGCCACCCTTAAACCCCTGGTGGGATTCGGTAGCCGGATTAACTACCCCTATACCTTTTGATAATATAATAACAGACGTAAACGCTCAGTGGGACCTAACCCCAACAGCTTACGACGCTGAGCTAACAGTACAGCGTACAGGTAAGTATAGGATAATATTTTCTATGGAGTACTATATGGAAACATATTTGAACGTACCCGAGTATAACGCTAATTACTGGTTTCTTTGGACCTTACCCCATACAGCCGTACAGGGCGAAGTAACTAACAGTATTGAAATACTTAAAAACGGTATAGTATACGACTTTATAGACGCAAAGTATACGCCTGTAAATAGCTTATGGACCGGTACACAATTAGGCGAGCCCTGGCAAGCTTACCCAAACCCTACCCAGTTTTTAACCTGGACCGTAGAAATTGATCTAATAGCTGGCGAAACTATTAAGCTACAACAGCACTTACTACCCTACAACGAAAGCGGGCTAGATAGGTTTTTAAATAGTAGATTCGTTACCCAGTATAACGAAATTAAGACCGAGCTAGTAGAGGCTACGGTACTACCAGGGGACGAGCTTAATTTTAGTAACTACATACCGGAAATAAAAGCGGATAAATTTATTAATACTATACTTAATACTTTTAACCTTTGGGCAATAGACGACCCTTATAACCCTGATAACTTAATAATAGAGCCCCGTACTAATTTTTTCGATTTAGGGGGCTTTGTGGACTGGTCCGGTAAATACGACGCTAGCCGTAAACTAACTAACGACTATCTAGCCGACACTTTGCCAGCTAGATACTTATATAGATTTTCGGATAGTGAGGACGTAGCTATAAAACGCTTTACAGAATTAAATAACCGGGGGTACGCCGACTACGATAGCGAGGTAGATACTAATATAAGTACCGAAGAGCAGACCGTAAAGGTAGAGCTAACGCCGTTAAAGGTAACAGAACAAAACAGCCTACTATACCCCTTACTATTTAAACAGGACGACGGTAGTAGCGATAAGCGTAACCTGGGTAAAAAGCTGAAAATAGGTTTTGTAAGTGAGCAAATAGGCGACTATCAAATAGACGACGGTACAGTTAATAATTTAAGCCGGTATATATGCTGTAGCGAATTCGATAACCCTAGAAAGCCCTTATATAGTTTAACTTTTGGACCACCTGAAACGGACCTACTACAAACTCAGCCGGCGTACTGGACTTTATACCGCTTATTTCATCAATTAACCGAAGAGGAAAAGACTAGGCCAGGGGCGAAAATAGTAGAGCTATTTGTATATTTGAATGAAAATGACATTTCGCTTTTAGACTTACGTAGAGTAGTTTATATAAACGGCGTCTACTATAGAATAGTAGAAATTTCTAATTTTAACCCGCTTACAAACGCGCCCACTAGGTTAAAGCTTTTACAAATAGACGCTGTTAAATACGACTTTACAAGTAACGAAATAATATTTAAGAACGCTACAGACGGGGGTACTACTAAAGTACTAGCGACTAATAAGGGCCAGCGCGAACTAATAATAACAAATAAAAATATAAATGTATCGAACCACTAAAATATTTGAACTACCCGAGGAATTAAGCGCCGGCCCTAACCAGTACCTACCTATAGACGTACCGGACGTAGGTAGCCCGACCGGATGGACTACTAAAAGAATTTTAACCCGTGAGGTTAGCGGTAGTATTAACCAGGACTTAGAAACTACCCTACAAGTAGGTAGCGTTACGGGTACGAACCGTTTACAAATTAGCGACCCCTTAAACCCGTTAACGTTTTTAGATACCGCTAACCTAACTAAATTAGATTTAGTACAGCCCACAATGTTAGCCGATTTAGTAATAAACTTACCGAGTACTAGCGGGACCTTAGCGCTAGCTGGCGCCGGGGGTACTAGTTTAGCGACGTCGGACCAGGCAATAAACCAAACCGGGGCCCGTATTATTACCTTGGGCGGTAGTTTAGGAACTGATAAGCTACAAACTAAAACCCTGGGCGGTACTACTGTTACAGAAGTAAAAGGCGACAATACGCTAACTGTACCTACTGGCTACTTAGGAGTAGGTACTAATAACGTAGGCGGGGGCTTTGGGGGTCATAAATTAACAGTAGTTAACGGTACAAGCTCAAGCGGGGTATACGTACAACAAGGAGGCGCAAATGGAAAGGCTGTAGATATCTTAATGAGCGCGAGTTCAGCAAGCTCTTACGGTTTATACGTTACTAGCAGAAATAGCGGACCGATTCAAAAGTACGGTATTCGCGTCGATATTACGGGTGCAAATGGCTCAGCCAAAAATAGAGCTATATACGTAGAAAACGGTTTAATAATTTCCCCAAATATGCCGACTTCTTCAGCCGGACTACCACCCGGTACCTTTTGGAATAACGGCGGGGTAATAAATATAAAGTAAAAAAAATAAATAAATTATGCAATTAAGAACTAAAAACCCAGTAGTATATAACGACGGTATGGCTGGAAATATCACGGGGCTATTAACTGGAATAATTAAAAACTATAGCCGTATAGAAAATAGCTATTTTGGTGCTAACTACCTATATAACGATGAACACGAAAAGCCTAAATTCGAGGGTAGTTTTACCCTTAATACACGCCAGGAAATTATAGATACCTACGATTTAATTAAGGGCGACCTACCAGCGTACGACGAAACACCCGAACCGGACTATGAGGAACTAAAAACTTTGTACGCCTTTAGGTTAAAAATGTACGAGGAATTACTAACCCTAAACCCTGGGCTATTAATTACTGATATAGAAATAGTATAAATAACTAAACTTTAAAGCTTTGGCTACTAACGAAACGGTAAATATACAGGTACTAATAGAGGCGACTAAGAGCGCTAAAACTTTAGGGCAACTAGAGAAGAGTATAGACGACGTAAACGACGCGCTGATTAATATAGAGGACCAGTGTAGCGACGCCTTTAAGTCTCTTAGTAAAGCTAGTACTATAGCTAACGATAAAATAATAGACTTAGCGCTAAGTACCGATACAGCTAACGCTACTATAGGGGACTTAGAAAAGTCGGTAGAAGTATTAAGCGATAAGTTAAAGGGGGTAGACCGTGGTACCGAGGAATTCGATAGGTTAAGTAGTAAGCTAATAGAAACTAACCGAGAACTAAAAAACGTAGAGCTAAGCCTAGAGGCTTTAGATAGCGAACAGGTAGCGAGCGAGCTAGGAAGTGTAGCGGGCGCGGTGGGCGACGTTACTACCAGCTTTATACTACTGAGTGGAGAAGGTAACGAAACACTAGAGGAAATAGCCAACAGAGTAGAAACGGCTATAGGTGTAGCCGTAGGGTTTAAGGGCGCTATAGAGGGTATACAGTCCGGGCTAAAATTATACCGTAACTTTAGCGACAGGGTAAAAGAAAGCGCCGTATTTTTGAAATTACAGACGGTAGCTCAAAACGGACTAAATACAGCTACCGCCTTATTTAGTAAAGCGGTAGGCGGTGGGACTAAGGCCGTTAAAGGTTTTAGGACCGCCTTAATAAGTACAGGTATAGGGGCTATAGTAGTAGCTGTAGGCTTATTAGTAGCTAATTTTGACAAGCTTAAGAACTTAATGGGCGGTGTAACTGACGAACAAAAAGCTTTTAACGACGTAAAAAACAAGGCGGTAGAATTAGCGGGCGACGAGCTAAGCGCTATAGATCAATTAACCGATACGATTAACCAAGAAGGTATAAGTCGTAAGGACCGTAACGAGGCTATAAGCGAGCTACAAAAAAAGTACCCGGACCTACTGGCTAATATCGACCTAGAAAAAACTGGTACCGAGCAATTAAATAGCGAGATAAAAAAGTATACGGCCCTGGTACAGTTACGCGCCGAGGCTGAGGCTACAGCCGAACTACGCGCCGAGTCGTTTAAGGAAATAATACAGAACAATACCGACGCCCAAACACAGCAAAATAAAACCTTTAGTACCTGGGCTACCTCGTTGGTTACGAATGTAGAACAGCAAAAAATAGCTAATGCACAGACTAAAGTAAATAACTCCGAAATACAAAAACAAATAGATATTTTAGACGACCTAGATAAGGCTAACCAAACAAAAATAAAAAACTTAGAGCTAGAGCTAGGGCTAGACAAATCTAGTATAGACGCTAAAAAAGACAAAGAGAAGGCCGATAAAGAGGCTAAAACAAAAGCCGACGCGTTAGCTAAGAAAATACAACAGCAAGCACAGGAAAGAGCGCGAGCCGAAAAGCAAAGAATAAAAGACTTAGCTATACTACGAGAGGAAATTTTTCAGCAGACAATAACAAGCGCCGAGGACCTAGAGGCTAGACGCCTTACCCTGGAATTCGAGGCCCAGCGTAAACGTATAGAGCAAGTAGTAAAAAACGACGACGAGCGTAAGCTTTTGCTATTGCAAAGCGAAGAAACGTTTTTTAAGCAACTAGAGGAAATAGAAAAAAAGTATAAGGACCTAGACGACGCTAAACAAAAAGAGCTACAAAATAAGGCGGTAACTAACGCTACGGACCTATTAATTATAGAGGAAAAGCTACAGCTAGCTAGCTTAGATAATACGAAAGATAACGCTGTAGAGCGCGCTAAAATAGAAAAGAACCTACTAGACTTACGTATAAAACAAATTAACGAAAACGCTAGTATAAGCTTACAAGCTGAGGACCTAACAAAAGACGAACGTATAAAGATCGAAAAAGAGGCCCAGCTAGAAATAGCCCAAATAAAACAGGACGCCAGGGCTAAGGACTTACAAGCTAGTAAGGAGGCACTAAGTAAACAGGCCGAGCAACTAAAGGAACAACAGGAACAACTCAAGGACGCTTTAATAGGGCTAGCTTTAGATACAGCACAGCAAATTTCTAATACATTTTTTGAGATTAGCCAGGAACAGGGCGAGCGGGAAAAGGAAAGCCGTATAAGTAAATTAAATGAAACTTTTGAGGAAGAGGTAGAAATACTAAACGAGCGAGTAGCTAACGGTATAATAACGCAAAGGCAAGCGGACCGGGAACAGTTAAGGCTAGAAAAGGACCAGGCAAAAGCCCAGGAAAAAATAGAGCGAGACGCGTTTAACGAGGCAAAGAAACGGCAAAAGGCCCAGGCTATTATTAACGGCGCCCTGGCTTTTACTAATGCTTTAGCTACTACCCAGCCGTTAGTACCTTTAGGTTTATTAGCTGGCGCTGGCGTACTTGTTTCTACCGGCTTACAGATAAGTAAAATAGATAGCCAAAGCTACGCAAAAGGTGGGATACTTAACGGACCTAGCCACGCTAACGGCGGTATAAAAACGGGATACGGCGAACTGGAAGGGGGCGAGGCTGTAATAAATAAGCGTAGTACTAAATTATTTAAAACAGAACTAAGTAGAATAAACCAGGCCGGCGGGGGGCGACGTTTTGCTACAGGTGGAATACTAGGCGAACCAACTACGGCCAGTAACGAGACTACAGGCGCCGGTATAAGTGGGGTACTAGGACAGCTAAACGATGTACTGAGTAAGCCGATAAGGTCCTACGTAGTAGAACAGGATATAACAGAAAGCCAGGCCCGAGTTAGTAGCCTAGAGTCTAACGCCGAGTTATAGAAAAGTATACTAACTGTTACGATAATTAGATTAAAAGCTTTGTAAGATATGGAACTACATAACGGGGCCCCGGTCCTTAATATTACGGTAGATAAATTACACCAAGGTACGAATAAGATAAGCCTAGTAGACTTACCGGCTATGGAATTTGACTGGCTAAAATTCTCTAAGGATGAAAGCGGGGTAGATTTACATAGCGTAGTTTTTAATTTTGAAGAGCTAGCCAGCCAGCAAAAGCTAGCCGGCCCTTTTATTATACCCGGTAAAGTTATACCACGTAAGCACCCGGAAACGGGCCAACTATTTTACGTAAGGTTTAGCGCTGAGGTAGTACGCGAAATAGCCGACAGGTTTAACGCTAACCTATACGGCGGTAATTTTAATACCGACCATAGGGACGACGTAGACGGGGTACACGTTAGCGAAAACTGGGTAATAGAAAACAGTAAGCTAGATAAAGCAAAATATAAATTTGGGCACGATTTACCAGTAGGTACTTGGTACGGCGTAGTTAAGGTAGATAATTCTAAGTTATGGACCGAGGAAATAGCTACGGGTAACCTTAGAGGGTTTAGCGTAGAAATGCTAGCCGGCTTAAAGTTAGCTATGGATAACGCTATAATAGAAGAGACGGCCCTAAGTAAAATAGAAGAGCTAGGCGAGGTACCGGGCGAAAACTGGAAACTAATAAGTACGGACGATATAGCTAACAACGAGGACGAACTAACGGACGAGGAAATACTAAACGCCCAGGAATTTAGAATAGTAGCAAAGCCTAACGAGGACAGCACACTAGACAAAAATAAGGCCGACGGTAGCGGTACCTGGAAAGTACGCTATAGATACGACGGGCCACTAGACGGTAAAAACCGTAATTTTTGTAGTAAGGTTTTAAAATACCAGGGCCGTACCGGTAAGGTATTTAGAAAGGAAGATATTAACGCTATGAGTTTTAGGGGAGAAAATAAAGACTTCGGCACCTATTCAATATTTAAATATAAAGGTAGCTACGGCTGTAGACATAAGTGGAAACGTTTAATATTTTTTGCAGACGCCGACGACGGCGAGACTAGGCAAGTAGGAAACGTACCAGGGGTTAAAAAGACAGAGGCCGACGAACAGGCTACAGAAACTAACCCGAAACCAAAAAAAGAAAATTTTAATAAGTTAAATATGTACAAAGAAAACCAAAAGTACGCGAAAGTTACAGAAATGGACGCGGGCGACCGAGTAAAAGGCGCTAAGGTAGACGACGAAAACGGCGAGGTAGTCGTAGAAGGAGTTACCTACGTAGTTACTGACGGCGAAATAATGGAGGTAAAAGCCCAGGACGAGCCAAAGGGCAACGAACCAAAAGCGGATGAGCCAGCGGGCGAATTTGAAACAATGGTAACGGAAAAGCTAGCAGAGCTAGACGCTAAAATAGAGGCTTTAACCTCTAAGATAAGCGAGGGCGACGCTGGTACTACTGAGGAATTTAGTAAGGTAGTAGCGGAGTTACTAGGAAAGTTTAAGGCCGAGCTAACGCCAGGAAAGGACGATAAGAAAACGGACGACAAAAAAGACGACGCCGATATTAAAGTAAACCTTTCACAGGCTGAGGTAGTAGCTAAGAAACTAGACGAAATGCGTAAACGCAACTAAATACAAAACGTTTAATAAAAAAAGCTACAATAAAAAAAAGCAATTAATTAATAAAAATAACCTTAAAAAAATTTAATTATGGGAGTAATTATTACTAAACCAGACTATAGAGGCGAAGAGCTTACAGGCTTCTATACTACAGCGTTTTACCGTAAGAACGCGGTAGACCGTTTTACATTATTACCAAACGTAAAAGACAAATTTGGTATGAACTTTTTAAATTTCACAGGTACAGTACTAGGGGTAGCTGGTTGTGACTTTAACGCTAACGTTAATACGGCGCTTACTGAAAAGTTAGATAATATTAATAGCTACGATATTAATTTTGAGGAATGTATCGAAACTTTTGAACAAAGTTATTTAGCTGAGGAATTAAAAGCGGGGGCTAATTCTGTAGAGTTTCCGGCGTCTTTTGAGGAATGGCTAATGAGTAAGCTACCGGAGGCTATCGGGGACGAGCTAGAGCGTAAAGCGTTTACGGAATTAGAAACAGAGCTAACAGCCGACCTTAATAATATCGACGTCACTATTTTACCTATTACAGCTAATAACGCTATAGATGAATTAGCCAAAGTATACCAGGCTATACCTGGCGAACTTATGGGCGACCCCGAGCTAGTAATTATGATTAACGCGAATTCTTGGAAATATTTTCAAATCGCCGCTTTTGATACAGCCGTACCTCAATTAATTACTGACGGTATTAAAATGTACTTTTTGGGTATTGAGTTAGTACTTGCACCGGTGTATAACGCTGGAAAAGGCGGGGGCTTAAACGACGACGTAGTAATAGCCGGTAAGATTTCTAACTTTGTTAGAGCTTCGGACCTTTTAAGCGACGACACCGAGCTAAATATTATTGACCTTAGACAGTCTACAGGCGATAAAAAGCTAAGAGTAGTAGGGTCCTTAAAATTCAAATGTACTTACGCGATTAGCGAAGAAATAGTACACGCTCACGTTTAAGCGAATTAAACAATATTAACGGGGTAGCCCTGGATTAGCCAGGGGCCCCTATTTTTAAAAACCTAAAAACAAAAAATATGCCTTGTATTTGTGCAAATTTGTTAACTGAGGGTATAGATGTGTTATGTGAAAATAACGCCGGCGGGGTACTAAGAATTTTAGTAACTGATAAGTGCCAAGTAGCAGACTATACCGAGACAGTACCGGGGGTTATTGATTCCATAACAATGGAAACAGGGGCCCAGTTTTTCGAATTAAATACGCAACGCCTAACGGCTAGCTATGAGGAAAACGAAACTAATAATTTTGATAACGGTAGTAAATATTTCGACTACATTATTAATCTAGTAGTAGCACGTAGAGACGTAGCTAGACGTAACGCTTTAGCCGGACTAGGTGCCGGTCAAAAAGACTTGGTTTTTATTATCCAGGATAGCAACGGTACCGAGTGGGCTATAGGATTCGAAGAGGGTATGAAGTTAGCGACTACTACCGGAGGTAGTGGGACTAAAAAAGAGGACTTAAACGGGTTTACTATTCAGTTTACCGGCCAAGGGTCCGAACTTATGCCGACAGTAGACAGCGCTATTATTGACGCTTTGCTAATTCCAGCGCCATAAGCGAATTAATTCAAATTTGAAAAGGGCCGTACCAGTACGGCCCTTTTTTTATATATTTACAATATGTTACACTTAGATAACAGTAGTACAGAAATTTACCAGTATAGCGGTAGGCCGGACCTGGTAAACTGGACGCTAGAAATAGGCCGGGTAAAAGGTAGACAAACCGAAAGCTACGTAGTAGTTTTAGCCGTTGACTACTTCGGTAATAGTTTCTATAAGTTAATACTGGGTACAATGCCAGCACTAGACCAGGCCGAGTATAGCTATACTCTAAAATCTGGAAACGAAACAATAGATAAAGGTATTTTAAGATATGGGGCTATTTGATTTTTTAAAGACAACTAAGGGACCGGTAAAGGACCTAAACGAGTACCAGGGTAACTATAGCGTACCAGGTAAAAACGGTAGCAACCTTACGGACGCTATACGTATAGACAAAGATACCGGCAAAGGAATCTATAAATTTGGTTTAAGAAACGACTACCCTAATACGTTAATAAGCTTATATGATGCTAGCCCAACTAACCAGGCGGTAATTAACCGTACGGCCCTAATGATAGCCGGGGGTAATACTGAGCTAGACGTAAAAGACGAAAATAACCTTTTTGATTTAGTACAGGTATTAAGCTTACAGAAGTATACGAACGAAAACCAAAATATAGAACAGGTATTAAGCTCTTTAAGTTTTGACTTAAAACTACACGGTAGATATGGGATAGTAGTTACCTGGAACGATGCACACGAAAAAGTAGTACAATTACACGCGGTAGACGTACAAGGCGTAAGGGTAGGGCTAGACGATAAAGGTAAAAAAGTATACCGATACTGTAAAGACTGGACCGACACAAAGGCCGAAATAATACAGTACGAACCTTTTGATAAGTACGGTAAGAAAACTAGACAGCTTTTATACGTTCAGCTTATGAGGTCCGGCCACGAGGTTTACGGACTACCTGACTATTACGCTAGCCTCAACTGGATTGACTTAGAAACTAAAATAGGTATACATTATAGCACTACAGCCAGCGAGGGCTTTAGCCCTAAATTAGCCGTAGTCTTTCCTGGTAAGCCTGACAGCGAGGACCTAGAAAACGAAATAATGGATAACTTAAACAAGAAGTATACCGGCGCTAGGGGTAAGAAAATTATAGGGGTATTTAGCCCACGGCCTGAGCTTATGCCAAAATTCGACCCGATAAGCGTAGAAAATATTGATAAACAGTACCAAGTAATAGACGACCAAACCCAGGCGAAAATACTAACCGGCCACGGGGTAGTTAGTCCTATGTTATTCGGAATTAAGACAGCCGGCCAGCTAGGGGGTACTACTGAGTTACAGACGTCTTTTAATATTTACCAGTCTACCGTAGTAGGTCCTTATCAAAATTTAATTCAAAGATCGATAGACCAAATACTAGACGCCAGCGGAAACCCTAACCGTATTAACCTTACTACTTTTGATATTATTACCGAGCAAAATATAGATAACGAAGAGGGTAACAAAGTGGCCGACGCGCTTAATAGTATGAGCCCCTTAGTAGCTACTAAGGTACTAGAGAATTTAACGATAAACGAAATAAGGGCACTAGGTGGGCTAGAAAGCGTAGCCGACGGCGATATAGTTAAAAGCCAAATTCAAGCACCAAATATTTAAGCTATGGAGTTTTTAATAGATACAAATTATTTTGAAAATTTTACGGTAATAGATACCGACTTCGACGCGAACAAAAAGCTTAATACTCATATGGTAGACGCCCATAAGGTACAAGTATACGAGCTACTGGGTAAGGACCTGTATAATAGGTTACAGACCGCGCTACCTAGTCCAGGTACAGACCCGGACGCCGACGCACTGGCGAGCCTCAGCGATCTAAAAGACTTTACCCTAAAGGCTGTAGAAATAAATTTAATACCTTTCTTAAACGACCCGGTAACCGCTAAAGGTACCCAGGAACGTACGGGTAACTTTTCACAAAGCGCCAGCGGTACAGACAAAGGGCTAAAGCTAGATAAGGTACGCGCCTTACTAGAGGTTTACGCTATGAGGGTTAGGGACTACTTAAAGGAAAACGCCAGTAAGTACCCGGAGTATAACCGCTGTAAACGTGCGGACCAAAATTTTTATACAGGAATTTACGGAGTATAAACAATAAATACAAAAATATATGAACGCTAATAAGATCGTAGAAACGGCTAAAAGTTTTATAGGCCAGGCCGAAATTAAGGGTAATAAAGGTTTTGAAAGTAAAGAATTCGAAAGCTTAATGCTAAGGGTAGGCTGGCGTACCGGCTGGGCCTGGTGTAGTTTATTCGGCGAGCTAGTACTAAAACTAGCGTATAAAGAAAACGAGGACGTAACAAAAGAACTTAATAAGCTATGTAACGCCTCAGCGGTAAAGACACTACAAAATTTTAGAAACGCCGGGTATAAAGTAAGCGCAAAAGCTACGCCTGGCGCTTTGGCTATTTGGCAAAGTAAAAGGCGCGGGGCTAAGTCCTGGACCGGACACGTAGGCGTAGTTACTAAAGTTCATAGTACGTACTTCGAAACTGTAGAGGGTAACACTGGTAGCGGTGGAGTACGCGAGGGCGAAGTAGTAGCAACGCGTAAACGAAAATATAGCTTTAACGTATATAACGGCCTAGAATTACAGGGGTTTATTTGGCCTATAGGGGACCAAGTGGCCGAGGCTGAGCCCTGGCCGTTTACCACTAAAGCAAAAGGTAACAAGTTTAGGAAATGGGTAAACGATGAGTACCCAGCGATAGCTAAAGAGATCGACCTAGACCGTACCGGGTCCAATACTAACGACTATATACGCCGAGCTTATGCGAGACTTAAAGAACTTTATACAGCGTAATAGCGCTATATTTGTAACTATATACGTAGTAGTAACTTTATTAGTAATAGGTTTACTATCGTATAAGTTAATATATAATAAATGCAAGCCAGTAAAAAACGAAATTATACTACAAAATGAATACCGCGAAAAAATTAACGAGATTAACGGGGCCGAGGACCGCGCTACTGTTGATAGCCTTTTGTTGGACTTTTACGGGTTTAGCTCAAAATAAAAATGATAGTATTTACTCTTTTACTCATAACCAGGTACAGCACTTTCTAAGGGTAAAGGTAGAGCTAGACAACGCGCTAGAGACTAACCACCTACTAGTTAATAGGCTGGCCGGATGTCAGAACCGCGAGGCAAAGCTACAGGCTGAGGTAGAAAACAAAAAAAAGAAACTAAAAAGGACGCGCTGGATAGCTGGCGGGTCCGGTGCCTTAGCTTTATTATTTACTGTATTTACCTTTAGTAAGTAAATTATAGGTATATTCGCTACGTTTTGTAGCACAATTTTGTTCTACGTTTTGTATTTGGGGGCCCCTAGTAATTCTATTACTGGGGGCTTTTCTTTTATACACCTTTTTATTTTTATTTTTGTTAATAACTTGCATAGTATACTTTTTTATACTATTATTGTAAGACAAATACAAAACGTAATAAAATGAAAAATCAATTTTTAATTATTGGACTAACTGAGGGGACTATAGTAACTAGCGCCTGTTTAAGCTCTAGCGGTATTAGTATCGAAGAAGAATTTTTAATTCAAGAAAACCACCTACAAACGGTAGACACTGAGGCCGAGGCTATAGAAAGGGTAGGCGAAATACTTAACGAAACGGGTAACGAATTCGAACACGGTATAACTATACGTAAAATATGGGTAAAGTAGTAGTAATAGACATAGCGGAAACTTTACCGATAGCTACGTATAAGGACCAGTATATAATTAACTGGTGGAAAAAACATGGCACAATAAATATAACACTATACGAAAAAATAAAACTAATTAAGTACGGTACAAATGAAACAAGACGAAGAAAACTATACTATAGTCGACTGGATAAGGTACGCCGGATATCACAAAACTATAAGTAACGCGCCCTACGAGTTAACCGAGGACGACCTAAAAGAGATACAAAACGAGGAATACCTAGTAACTAGATCGAGTATAAAAAGGATAGTACTAGAGATAGTAAAAGCTAATAATATTAACGACGGGACCCGTAAGCGTAAACTAGTAGACCAGCGTAGGTATCTTTACTACATACTTAAAAAGCGGGCCGGCTTTACTTATGAGGCTATAGGGTTATTATTTCATAAAGACCACGCTACAGTTATACACTCACTAAAAAAAATACAAGATTTAGACAAGGATATAGAATATAATGAAACTATAAGCTACCTAAAAGAGTTTTTTAATAACCCTATATATATCGATTTATGAGTAACGAAATACAAAAAGCGTACGCGGTACAGGTTACCGTATACTTAACGGCTAACGACGACCTGGACGCGGTACAGAAGTCTATAGAAATTAACGATATGATAAAAGAGCTAACCGGTAACGGCGCCTATACTCATCGTATAAAAGAAATAGATAAGACTAATAAAGGTAGGCCCGTAGATTTAGTAGAAAATGTTAATAGGATACTGGCCGACAATTAAAAAAATATATATTTAACCCCACAAATACAAAACAATGGATAAAACTTTCAAACAATACCACCAGGATAACCCGGAAATATACGAGGCTTTTAAGCGTATAACGTTTAACCTTATCGACAAGGGGCGACAGTACTACGGCGCTAAGGGTATTATAGAGGTAATAAGATACCACACTATAACGGCGTCGAAAAGCTCAGCAATTACTAATGACTTTAAGATTAATAACAACTACGCCCCGGACTACGCCCGTAAATTTATGGACGACTACCCGCAGTACTTCGGCTTTTTTAAAACTAGAGTACTAAAGAACCTAAGACAATAAACCCCGATACAATGAACAAAACAAAAAAAGAAAGTTTTTTACTATATAAAGACTTTTACCACGCTGTAAAGCATTTGAACGACGAAACCCTAGGTAAATTATTTAGATCGTTACACGAGTACCAAATAGAAGGAATAGAGCCGGAAAAGGAAAACCCGGCCTACGTGCCTTTTATGTTTTACAGTAACCAGTTTAGGGTAGATGATAAGAAATACCAGGCTATAGTAGAACGAAACCAGCGAAACGGCGCTAAAGGTGGACGACCTAAAAGCGAAACCCAAGAAACCCAAACGGTAAAAACGAAACCCAAAAAAGCCGATACTGTTACTGGTACTGTTACTGGTACTGATACAGGTACTGGTAAAGAAACTGTAAAGGAAAAGACTAAAAAAATAGTACTACCCTTTTCTAGCGAAAAGTTTAGTACGGCCTGGGAGTTATGGAAAAAATATAAAAAAGACCAGTTTAAATTTAGTTACAGGTCAGCCGTAACAGAACAGACAGCACTAAAAAAACTAGCCGAACTATCGAAAGGCGACCAGAAAACGGCCTTACTAATTTTAGAGCAAAGCGTAGGTAATGGTTGGGCCGGAATATTTGAACTAAAAGAAAAAACTAAACAAAGAGGCCAGGCCCCAGGGGTAGACGCCGATTATATGAACGAATTAAACCAGCGACTAAATGGGTAATATACAAAAGGCGAAAAGCCACGAGATAGCAATAATAAATAAAGAGGAATTTATACAAAAGTATGAGCCCGTACGTATGGTTATGAAGTACCGGCACGTTAATACTATAGTAAAAGCTATAGAAGAGGACAGCCAAGCGCTAAGTTTTTACGTAAAAACTTTAGGGTACGACGGCGTAAGCGCGCTAGTAGAGTTACACCTAGTAGCGTTAAACCAGTCGGTAAACGTGGGCCAGCCTCTTAGTAAATTCCAAATAAAAGAGATAGCCGTAGAGCTATTAGCTACTTACTTCTACCTAAGCCCTGTAGAAATTAATCTAGTACTTCGTAAGATCAAAAGGGGCGACTACGGTAAGCTGTACGGCGCGCTAAATATGCCGGACTTACTAAGCTTTTTTAATATGTACGCCGAGGAAAGGGGCCAGCACTTTATTAACGAAAGTACTAAGGACAAGCATAACGACCACACGCTAAGAAGTGAGGAAAGGAAAGTACTAGAGCGCCACGAAAAAATCATAAATAAAAACCAGCCCCCAGGATAACCAAAGGGCTAAAAGCTAAATACAAAAAAATATATATAAATACTTGCGTAGTATAATATTTTATACTAGTATTGTAAGACAAAACAAAACAAAACAAAATAATATGAAACTTTACACCCACAAAAAACTAATAGAAAAGGCGACCGCTATACTAGAGGTAATAGCCGACGCTGAGCGACGTATAAAAACGCGCGAGGTAAACCTAAAAAAGTACCAGGTATTTACTGGGCTAGTAGAAAAGTATAAACAGGATAACGAAAATACTAAGCTAGCTAAGGCCCGCCTAGAAAGTTACTATAATAATACTATTTTAAAAATACAGGAAACTATACTAGGAGATCGAAATATAAACGAAAATATAGACGCTATAGAAACGTATAACACTGTAAGCGCTGAGGACCTAGAAACTACTGTAAGAGTATTATACGTTACTACTAGTAAGTTAAAGGCTGAGGAAAAAAAAGAATATCACGAATTTAAGCGTACAGGTAAAGGTATTAATTTTGATAACGTTAACGGCTTTAGAGATTCGGGCAACATATTAGCCAGCGCTATAAACCTTATACTAAATTACAGCAATGGAAAATAGACAACTAAACAAAGAAATAAACGTACTAAGCGATAGGCTAGCCCGTTTAGTCGAAAGGTTTAACCGTAGCTATAATATGACTATCGCCGTAGAGATAACAGAAACCCGTAGACTATTAAGGGAAAAAAAGGAAAAACTGGCCCAGGTAGAAACCGTAGGCCCATATTAACAACCAAATACAAAACAAGTGAAAAACGAAAAGCAAAACGATAAACCGGCTAACCTGGTAGACGCTATTAACTACGTAATGAGTAAAGCTAGAAACGTAGAAAAAAACCTAACAGTAGGTACTGGTAATAATTCGTACGCCGGCGTAAGCGATAAGGACGTAAAGGAACTACTACAGCCGTTACTGGTAGAGGCTGGCCTAGTAATATTACCTATAGGTATAGAGCCTACCGTAACAGTGGACCGCTGGGAGGAAAAGGGTATATTATACGGTAAAGAGGTTATACGGCAAAAAATGAGAGTATTAACCGAGACGAAAGTAACCTATAAAATAGTACATACTAGCGGGCAAAGTATGGAATTAATGAGCTACGGCCACGGTATAGACACCCAGGATAAAGCACCAGGTAAGGCCACTACGTACGCATTAAAGTATTTACTACTTTATACTTTCTTAATACCTACCGGACAAATAGACGACGCCGATAATAAGGCTAGCGAACCTACTACGGTACCAGTAGAAAAGAAACATATAAGCCCCGAAAATTTTACTAAGGCCCTAAACCTGGTAAGGTCCGGTAAATTTACGGCCCAAAAAGTAAACGACCAGTACAAGCTAGAAGAGGACCAGCTAACAGAGCTAAACTATTTAGCTAATGAATTAAACGCAAATAAAAAAATAGATGCTAAAAATTAGATCAAGTAGCGTAGGGTATTTAATGACAAACCCACGCGGTAAGAGTAACCTAGAAAAGTATAACGAGGCGTTAATAAAATTAGCTAGTAAACAGAAAAGACTAGACGGGCTAGGCCCAAAGGCTGAGGTAAGCCGTAATAAATTAACTAACATAGAAATACCAGCTATTGAACAATTAATAAAACAGCTAGAGCCAGTAAAGGACGAGGTAATACTAAGCGAAACAGCTAAGGAGTTAATAGTACGTACCTACTGGGAAAACGAACACGGTATAAAAAAAGAATTTACTAGTAAATACTTTGATAAAGGAAACGACGCCGAGGACGTAAGTATAGAACTGGCCCAGCGAGTTAACGGCTGGGACGCCCAGGCCCATAATAATAAGGGGTATAAAAACGAATATATAACAGGTACCCCGGACCTAGTATATAAGGAACTTATACCGGATATAAAAACTAGCTGGACCGCTTTAAGCTTTCCACTATTCGAAAAGGAACTACCTAATGAATTATACTACTGGCAAATACAAAGCTATTTAGCTTTAACCGGGCGCGAAATGGGGGTAGTATCTTACTGTTTAGTCGATACGCCCGAGCTTTTAGTAATGGACGAAATATATAAGTACGCTAGAATTAACGGGCTAATAGAAACGCCGGCCGAGGCTGAGCTAGAAATACGCCACGCCCATAACTACAGCCGACTACCCGAGGCTATGCGAGTTAAAAACTTTTATATAGAGCGAGATGAGAGCGCTATACAAAAAATATACGAGCGAGTAGAAAAGGCTAGGCTATTCTATAACGACCTTTTAAGCCTCGACAACTGGCGAAACGTATACCGCTTAAAGTCAGTAGATTAATATAACTATAAGTAAAAATAAATATATTAAAATATATTTTATGTCAACAAAGAAACGGACCTATAAGACTAACGCCGACCTTATGAGCTTCGGGCGCTACCTGGTAAGCGACCAGCGTAGGCTAAAGCTACAAAGAGAGTGCCGGGCTAAATTAAAGGCCGGCACTATTAACCCTATACCCTGGTCGATAGCTGAGCGTATAGTAACTAAACAGGACGTAAAAGACTGGGAAAACTGGGAAAAATTAACCTGTAATAAATAGATATATGTATAATCTACAAACCGCTTTATACTTGGATTTAATAACCGTTCAAGAATTTTACAAGGCTTTAAAAGAACTTAGAAGTTTAGACCCTAATAAATAGATGTATGCAAAAAACCAAAAAGAAACCCGAAGAGGTAAAAATATTACCCCACGTAATACGCCGTAAAAAAATATATAAGGGTAAGGTAGCTAAGACTGGTACGCTGTATATAGAGCTAACCGTAACAGACGGCCGGCGTAAGTATCAAATAGCGAAATTAATAGAGGGGGGCCAGGGCGAAAAGGCCGAGGGTATTATAGTTACTATTATGTACCAAACCCTAAGAAAAAAATATTTTCCTAACGACTAGAAAACCAAAGGGCCAGGATATACCCGGCCCTTTACTTACCTAAATACTTTACTATTATTTTATAGCCATTTGCTTAGAACTGGTAAATATAATAAATTTAAAACTATGAAACGAATATATACACTACTAAAAAAAATACACGCGTATACTATTTATATTAATAGCGAGGTAGAAAAGGCTAGGGTAGAAACTAAAACAGGTAAGGTATAAAATATATAGATAAATTATACTAACTTAGTATAAAATTTTACACCATAAAAAACCTAATTAACAAATGGAAAACGGAAATAATACGCCGGCCTTTGTATCTACTGAGGACCGAGTAAAGGCCACGATATATAACTTTTGCGTAGAAAATGGGCTAAATTATTCTAAGCTTTGCGGGTTAGCTGGGGTAAATAAAAATATATTATATCCTTTTATGAACGGTAAAAGGTCGATAACCCTAAGTACACTAGAAAAAATAGAGCGCTTTATATATGAATACTAGCCAGCAAATTAAAGCGAAAAAATGCGCTATTTGTAGTAAGAACTTTACCCCGTATAAGTCTACAGATAGGGTATGTAGCTACGCCTGTAGCAATAAACACCAGGACCAAAAGGCCGAAGAGAAAAAAAAGCGCGACCAGGACCGAGAAAAAAAGGCCCAGGAATTCCATAACGTACTAACCTACTGGTATAACCGGTATATAAGGCTACGCGATAGGGGTAAGGACTGTATAACCTGTACGACTAGCTTAGGCTGGGACGTATCGAAATACGACGCGGGCCACCGGTTTAGCGTAGGGGCTTACCCTGAATTACGTTACCAGGTCCTAAACGTAAACGGCCAGTGTAAAAAATGCAACCAGGACAAAAAGGGAAACTACGAAATATACGCTTTAAGATTACCGGACAGGATAGGACAGGACCAGTATAACGACCTAATACTTCTAAAAAATATACCCCGAAAGTATAGCGAGTACGAGCTAAAAGCGTTAATTTTAAAATATAAGAAACTTTGTAAAACTTTAACGAGTGACATATAAGGAGGCTATAAATATAATAGAAAGCTACGGCGACGTAGCGGTAGACGGCGACCACTTACTAGTACTATCTACTGGCGACTGGGTAGCTGTAAATAACGAAACTATAAGCTACCTAAAAGCTAGGGGCGAGGACCTTAACAGTAGCCACGTAGCGAAAAGAGTATATAAAAACGCGCTACTTATAGTAGAGTCTTTAGAGGACCCGGCCAGGATATACCCGGCGGGTACTGTAATTAGCCGTAAAAACTCAATATACCCACTAGGTTAGCCTATGAAATTCGACGAATATATAAGGCTAGAGTACGACGACCTACTAAAAATAGCTACCGGTATATATGGTAGGACAAAATTAGACCCCGCCGAAGTACTCAGCGAGTTATATATAGACGTTAGAAAGCGAGATATAGAGCCAACTAGAAACGATTATAGAAAGTACTGTATACGCTGGCTAAAAAACGCTACCTATTGGCAAGGTGGAAACCCTGTAAAAAAGCTATATATAAAAGAACAAATAAACCATAAATACAAGGAAAGGCAAATAGATATAATAAATACGCCCGAGCTTAACGGGTCCGAAACTGTAAAGGACCTACAGCGGGTAGGCTTTACCGAGGAACAGGGCGAAAACTTAGAGAGATGTATAGACGCCAGTAAGAAACTACCACTATACTACCGTAGGCTTTTCGAATTATACTATATCGAGGGTTACAGCTTAAAAGAAATAGCCGATAGCATAGTTATAACCGATAACCAAAAAGGACCCAGGACTATACCAAAAGTAGCGATACACCGAGACGTTAAAAGCGTAGTAGCTGAGGTACAAAAAATTTTAGAAAATGAGTAATAAAGCTATAAAGGGTTTACTAATTGGGTCCGTATTTGGGTTAGCTATTATTTTGTTATCTTTGGCTATACTAACAAAATGTAAAAGCGGGCGCCTCGATAATGTAAACCAGGACCCACCTATAAGAAACGAAATAAATAAGCATATAAAATGCAAATAGGTATAGAATTCTTAACGCTACTACTAGGAATACCGGCCGGGGTCGTTATTCTTATGCATTTCTTAGAGATACTAGGCGTACGTATTTGGCCCTTAGTGGTAAAAGTATTAAATTTTAAGCCGTTTACGTGCGAGCTTTGCCTAACCTTTTGGGTACACCTGGTAACCGCTGGCCTATTAAACGGCTTTACAATATATAACCTTTTAGCTAGTTTCTTAGCTGGCTTTATCGGTTACTTAATGAGTACTAAAATACTAAAATTCTAACATATGATAACGGGACTAATGAGCTTTACAGAAAAGGCAAAAGCAGACACTAAGCTAAGGGCTAAAGTAATAGATATAGTACAGAAAGTAGAGGCTAACGGCTTACCGCGTACTATTGAAGGGCTTAAAGATATGTACGAAACCTATAACGAGGTATACGGTAAAAACAAAAAAGTAACTAACTGTATATACTGTAGGCGCTCAGTAGCGGACTACCTGGCTAAGGCGGTACTATTATTAGAAATTAAACCGAAAGCTAAACGAGTAGCAAAAGCTAAGGCACCGGCCAAACCAAAAAAACGCAAAGCTAAAAAGTAGGGTATGGGCTTTGTTTTATTTTTAGTATCGATTATACTAGGCGCTGTACTATTTTCGTTTAGCCTTGTATTTACACCCATATACTACTTAATAACTTTAAAGTGGAAAACAGGCGGTAAGAAGTTAAACCGGTATTTTTATTTATGCGCTTTAGCTGTAGACCAGTTAGGTAATAGGCTAACCAGTGAGGTACTTAACGTAACCCTGTTAAAGAAAAGGGCCGGCGACTTTTTAGAGGTAAACAAAGAGGACGAAATACTAGATACTCAGCTAATAGACTGGCCGGGTATGGAATTCGGCGAGGTAGACGATACTATAAGCTACGTACTAGGGGTAAATTACTATACCGGCAACCTTACAAAGGTCGGCCTATTCCTGGTAAGGCTACTAAATATTTTAGAAAAGTACCACGTAGAGCGCGCCCTATGCTACAAATACCTAACGGACCTAGACGGGGCCCTACGTTTACATACAGATTTTTATTATAGGCTAGATACTTTACGTACCAGTAAGGACCCTAAACTAGTAGCGCTAGTATATGAGATACTAAGCGAGGCACCAGGACAGGAAAGCCCCAAAGATCAAAACAAAGGGCTAAGGGACCTAGATAACCTAGAACCTAGAACCGAAACTTTACAGAATATAGTAGAGGGCAACGTAGAACCAACTAAGCGAGGTACACCAAAACCACCATTAAGACGTAAAGGGTAAGGACCGGCCAGCGCGCCCCCTTAGTTACCCCCATTATACCGGCGTAGCCGGTCGCGGTCTTTTTTTTTCATTCAAAAGCCCACTACAGCAA
>Ga0181399_1000191_pt1 | contig 22426 bp, 32 predicted proteins | sample 22SPOviralmetaG_FD_130128 | JGI IMG/M metagenome (GOLD analysis project Ga0181399, IMG submission 130128) | Marine viral communities from the oligotrophic San Pedro Time Series (SPOT) site, San Pedro Channel, CA, USA - 22 SPOT_SRF_2011-05-21 | ecosystem: Environmental > Aquatic > Marine > Strait...
ATCCGTTCTTCGGTGGAACGCATTGACCAGCGGCCATCACGGACTGATTTAGTAACTTTCTTGTCGTTCTTGGCCTTGAACGACTGCTTCATAAGCTCTAGAAGCCACCCGGGAGCCTCTGGAACAGCGTTTAGGTCACCTTCGAGCGTATATGTACCACCAGCGGGGTAAGCACCGTTTAGAAGCCCTTGACGGCCCCACAGAACTTCCCAGCCTTCACCGCTAGCAGCGAGGCTGATGTCTGAGACCTCAGTCCAAAGTTCGGATGGAACGGTAAACAGGAACTTTGCAGCCGCTTTCTTGGGCGATGTAATGCGTGGAGCGTCAGCTAGGGTTTTGCCCCACTTGGCCTCAACAGCGCCGAGGTTGGCATCAACGTCAAGGATGACCAGCCCTTCAGAGCGTGGTCCTGTAAAAACACCAACAGCCTGGAACTTTTCGGGTTCACGTTCAATGACCATCGCCGTGGCTTCGGGCGACATCTTGTCGTGGTGCGCCCTACCAAGCGGATTTTTGCCGCAGGCTTCACCGCCTTTCGGCATTGGAACGCCTTTTTTGTAGATAGGCGCTGTTGCCCACTGGTTCGGCAAAGACCGAACAAACGACAGCAGATTCATTTGCTAAACTCATACAGGGAGACATGGACATGCGCCCTAGAGTCTTACCAACTCTGGGGCGCTTTTCATTGTAGCGGAGCTGTCCACCCTCATCAATGTGCTATATTTGCCAAGCACCGGGCAGTTCTAGCCCACAGCTAAAGCCATTCAATGAGTTTCCTAAAGAACAAAGAGGCCGTTGCAGGCGGCGCAGGCGGCGGTTATCTAAACCCCAGCAAGATCCAGGCAGGCAGCCAGGTTCGCTTTGCGTTGCTCGCCGAAGAGCCACTGGAATTTTATGAGTGCTGGGGCGAAGCTACAGACGGCAGCGTCAGGCCATTCCGTTTTCTTGACGATCCATCACCTGCGGATGTTGAGCAAGAAATGGGACCAGGCTATTCACGCCGGATGAACCGGGAAGGCACTGGACCGGAGGCCGTCAAGTTTGCGATTGCTGTGCCCTGCTACAGCCACGACACAAAGATCATTCAGCTCTTGATCATCACCCAGAAGAGCATCATCAAGGAATTTGACAGCCTTTCCCAAATGGAAGACTACGAAAACCTGATGGAATGGGACTTTGTTTTGGGCAAGGAAGGCTCAGGACTGAACACGGAATACACGCTACGGCCTGTACCCCGTAAGTCCAGCCAAGCGGTGCTGGATAAGGCGTGGGACGCAGCATTAAAGGCTGGTTTTGACATCACCAGGCTGATTGCTGGCGGTAACCCATTCAAGGAAGCTGCCTAGCACTTAATAGAGCCCCGTGTTCCTATGGCACGGGGTTCACAACTTTTTAAATAAACCCATGAAAGTTTTAATTGCTTGCGAATACAGCGGGGTTGTCCGCGATGCTTTTATTGCTCAAGGGCATGAAGCTGTTAGCTGCGATTTGCTGCCAAGTGATGCCCCTGGCCCGCATTACCAGTGCCCTGTGGAAGAGATTCTTAATGACGGGTGGGACATGATGATTGCACACCCACCTTGCACCCACCTTGCAGTATCTGGAGCGCGATGGTTTAAGGACAAAAAGGAACAGCAGAAAGACGCGCTCAATTTTGTCCGTTTGCTATTAGATGCCTCTATTGACAGGATTGCGTTAGAAAACCCCGTATCAATTATTTCTAGCCGTATTCGTAAGCCCGACCAAGTAATTCAGCCGTGGCAATATGGCCATGGTGAAACAAAAAAAACGTGTTTGTGGTTAAAAAATCTGCCCAAACTATTGCCCACAGACATTGTTGAAGGGAGGGAAGCACGCATACACAAGATGCCTCCTAGTAAAGACCGCTGGAAGCTACGCAGCACGACCTACAAAGGGATTGCTGCGGCAATGGCAAGCCAATGGGGATAATCGTGTTATAGTAGATATGGGAAAGAGTATTTTATGACCACTAGGGAACAAGTACAAGAACAACGAGAACGGCAGAATAGGCTGGAACGTATGTACATGGACGATGGCCGGGACGACCCTAAGCACCCCTACCACAGACTGTTCACCGGACTTAAGCAAGGTGCCGGAAACAAAGATTGAAACAGAATCCGACTCGATGGTACGTATCACGGTCGGCGATAAGGTCGGTTGGGTTAGTTCATATCACTTAATAGTCCCGAAGGAAAATCAGCTTATAAACGCATGGCTAGCCAAACACAGGAAAAGCTGAATAACCTAGGTAGAAATACCCTGGTACGTGATGATTCTGGCCCTTTCCGCGTGTATCGGGATGACGCTGGCAGCGTTTTTCACAGCGTTACGCACATCCTCAAAGAAACTGCACCCGAATGGCAACAACAAGCCCTGGAACGGTGGCTCACTAGACCGACTGCTACAGAAGACCGAGACATGGCTGCAAAGCGTGGAACGCTTGCCCATGATCACGCGGAACGTCTACTACGAGTCACCAGAAAACTCGCCATTCAAACCGCCAAAAAACGAAAAAGCCTAAAACCCAACAAGGAGGGCCTGGAACGTTGCCCACCAGCCATCACCAGCTGGGCGCTGGATAAGGCCATTCAAAGCGCACCTAGGGTTGCCTGGAGCGCATCAGGCTATGCCCGCGGCCTACGGGGGTGGATCGAATCCAATCTGGCGGCCATTCATGCGATTGAATTCAGCGTCCGCCACCCGCTTGGCTTTGCTGGAACGGCGGACGCCCTGCTGGAGGTAAAAGACCGGAAAGGTCTCTATGTGGTGGACTGGAAGACCAGCGTCCGCGAAAGAAACGAAGACATGTTACAAAACTACATAGACCAATGCGGCGCGTACTCGCTGGGACTACGTGAAATGACCGGCATTCAAGCAGCTGGAGCGTTAATCGTGGTGGCACGCCGTACCGGAGCACCACAAGTACGCGAACTATCCGCACTGGAGCTACTCGGCGCCGAAACGCGATTCAAAGAGCGCGTGGAGCGTTACTTCGCTGCGCTCGTAACAGAAAAGCCCGAAGGCCATTCATAGGTCTTCAGGGTAAAGAAGTCCGTGGGCTAGCCAGTCCCATTCAGGGATTAGTTCCCGCGTTTCGGGGCATGGAGCGTACCAGCCCCCCTCGTCCAAGTCCCAACCGGCCTTGGTACGTATGGCGTAAACGCGATCCCATTCTGCCGTTGCAGCATTAATTGCGTCTAAGTGGTCATACCATGTTGGGCATTTTTCCAACATGCGTAGGTTTTCTTGAGCTTGGTAAAGAGTCATGGCACGTAAGTAGGGGCTTTGTGTGGGCCTGACAGAAGCCTAGAACACATTCAAGGATTTTGCAAACGAGCGAAGCTCGCAAAAGCCATTCATGATGAATAGCAGGACGTTAAAAATTCACCCTTGCCAAGATCGCCGCACATAAGCGGCCAGGGCCTAATTTGCCATTCAAGCAGCTGGAACGTCCATCGCCCATGGTGAGCAACACAAGACGTGGGCACGCGAAGAAGCGGGCTGCGCCCGCATTTGAACCGTAATTCACGTTAGGCCGTGCAAAATAAAGCCAGCCCCTAGGTTAGGGCTGGTACGTTTAACACGTTGCGCTAAAATCCAAAAGATTGTTCCACTTCTTTACGGGACCAAGCCCTCCCGTCAACTCGCCATCGGGTGCAATACACGCCGCCATAGCAATTAATAAAAATACTCACTTTAAGTTTTCTGCCCCTGATCAAAGCTGACTTTCCTACATGGAATGGGCCCCGTTTAGGATCGGCGTGGAATAAGGTCCAACCGTCCCGTCTAGCGGTTGAAAGAAGCCAGTGTATGGCTGTTCCTGTTACAAGACTTGGCGCATTTAGTGGTTCTGCCCGTTGGAAGCATTTTTCGACGGTAGTACGGGCCAAACCAGCGCAAGAGATGGCGGTTTTCATAGTGGGGATCTTTGTTGTAGTGAGTTAATAGCTGGAACGCTTTTAAGCGTGGGGCGATTGCAGCGGTGAAACTTTCTCCTGTTTCAAGCCGCGCCATGCCCGGGCTTTGTCCATGGATTGAACCAGTTTGGCCATGGCTGGCACGTCTCCACTTGCAGCCGCGATGTTGAAATGATGCTGCAACGTGGCGAGAATTGAAAGCGGGTTCAGATCATCCTGTTCTGATTCTGCTGGTCCGTCATCACTGGAATCGATTGTTTGCTGTGCTTGCCGGATGGCGTCATAGGAGACGGATCGGCTGATGCTAAATCGGACTGATGCCATGGTTGCCGCGCTGGAGTGTGCGATGCCGGATTCCAGCCAGCCACGAATGACCGATTGGCGTTGTTCTATTTCTGCGTGAGTTGCCATGGTGTGGCGATTGAGTACAAGAGCACAATAACAGGAAAAACAGGAATTGCCAGACGGTTGGCGAATGTTGGTGCGTTTTGGTTTTGGGGGTTGCGGTTTCTTCTAAAGTATGAGACGATTAGCGGGAACCACACCAAGGTCACATGTCCAAACGAATTTTAAAAATCGGCGATCGCGTCCGATACACAAGGAATTTTCTTCAATGCATCCAGGCTTATTCTGGATGGTACCCACAAGCACGGGGCATTATCGTCCGCTTTGAAGGTAAGGATCCTTTGAACCGTTTAGCAGTGATGCAGTGGGACGTAACTACAGGCGTGAACGATCCTGCCATGGTCAACGTATTTAATTTGGAGGTAACACGATGAAAAATCTTGGGCTTAAAGAGTTTAAGGTTCACTACTTTGATCATGTCATTAACAAAGGACGGATCCAAACTCTGTTTGCGCGTGACATTGATCACGCAACAGGGATATGGGCAAACATGATATTAGTCTCTCAAGAGACATTGTCGATCATGGAGCATAAACTGCCCGATTGGCTACGTTAACCTGCTACAGTATCAGTTCACTTAAACCACTTACGAAATCAAATGTCAACGAAAAACGTCAACAGAATCAAGGCAGTGTATGACCTTGCCACGCCGCAGGAACTTACGGTAGGCCGTGCCTGGTATCCGCAAGCCTACGAAATTGCGCGGATCATGGCGTCAGATTATGGCCTATGTGTTCAGACTGTTGTCGGCGTTATCGCAGCACTGTCACCACGGAACAAGTGGGAACGGAATCTCTTGGACGTTGAGAATTTGGTCGAAGCCTATTGTGTGGATCGTGCCCAAGCCGCTGCCGTCAAGGTGTGCACGTTTGGCAAGAATAAAGAGAAAGCGATTAAGATTCTTGACCTAGATCAGGATCCGTTCACCGATGCCATCATGGACGTATTGAGCGGACCCAAGCTTAGGGAGTTTGCATCCTGCATTTTGAAGCTTGACGATGTATGCATTGATGGTCACGCCTTCTGCATCTGGAATGGAGCGCGGACAGGGTTAAAAGATGTTCCCGCGATTGGCGTCAAGCTGCGAGCTGAAATCAAAAGTGATTATCGCAAAGCAGCTGCAAAGCTTGGTCTAAGTCCTAGTGAGTGCCAGGCTGTTACGTGGTGCGCTTGGCGTCGCATCCATGGCGTGACAGTTTAAGAATTGATTGTTGGCGTTGCACGTTGTCAGCTGCTGTTGATGTACTAGGATATAAACAAGCGGAACACACACCGCACAATTCTCAAACTTAAAAATGTCTTCATCAATGTATTTTGTCGATCTTTTCTACACTCGTTCAGGGGACAGCGCTCCTGCTTGGCACCGCACCGATCACGGGACACTGCAGGCCGCACGGCTTCACGCTCGCCATTACTCGCAGGAACTAGGAAGGGAGAATGTAGGGTTGTTCGAGCGTTACCCTACAGAGCTAAATTTCTGACTTGTATGCGTGCCCTCATCGGGCACGCTTTCTGAGATCAAGCTCAGCTATCACAATTCTTAACATCAATCCGATTTAACATGACTTCACCAACACGATCACGATTCGTCACAGTCGCCGTCTTCGCTATCAGCGGAGTCTCAGCAGCCTGCCTCAGCGTGGGGCTGGCTAGCCTGCTAGCAGCCAACCCTAAGGGCCCTGACGCGCACGGGCAGGCCGTAGCGTTGGTTGCCTGCGCTGGTTTGGCAGGCACTTGCTTAACCCTTGCCGCAGGCGCTGCCACTGACGACTGAGAATCGTTCTCAAAAAGCCGTCACAAAATGTTACAGTTGACCCGTTCTCAATAAGGGGGGCGGGTTCGCAACAAGGGCGGCATGGCGTAAGGACATAGGGAACCTGCTGGTACGTGGGAAACATCTGTTACTGTAATACTAAGGGGGTATCCACCAAAAGTCAACTATCCTGTAGTACAGGCCCCAAAAAAATACGCACCAAATACTTTCTTCTGTAATACATGGCCGTACGCACACCACCCCCGCTATCGCTACGGCACGCACAGGGTGAAGTTTTCAACAGCGACGTACGTTTTCGCGTACTGGTCGCAGGCCGCCGCTTCGGAAAGTCCTACCTAGCCTGCATCGAACTCTTGCGTGGAGCGATTGCCAGCCCCGGCGAAACGTTCTTTTACTGCGCCCCGACTTACCGCATGGCAAAAGATATTGCCTGGAAAGTCATGAAACGTATTGTCCCCGCAGCTTGGATCAAGTCCAAGAACGAAACGGACCTCAAGCTGGAACTTGTCAACGGCTCGACAATCGAACTGAAGGGCACCGAAAACGCAATGGCACTGCGAGGCCGCAGCCTTTCCGGCGTGGTACTCGACGAAGCCGCATTTATGGACGCCGCCGTCTGGTTCGAGGTGATCCGCCCCGCACTCGCCGACAAACAGGGCTGGGCCTTATTTATTTCCACGCCCGATGGAACGGCCAGCTGGTTCTACGAACTCTGGCAATACTGCATCACAGGCGACACCAACTGGAAACGGTGGAGCTTCACTACAATCCAGGGCGGCAACGTCCCACCGGAAGAAATCGAAGCTGCACGGGGTCAACTGGACCCACGAACTTTCCGCCAAGAGTTCGAGGCCAGCTTTGAAAACCTATCCGGTCTCGTTGCCGTCTCATTCGGCGACGCCAACATCAGCACTGCCGCAAAGGACATCCCAATCCTCCCACTACTACTAGGCGTCGACTTCAACGTGGACCCAATGACCGGAATCTGCGCGGTCAAGGACAACGACACCCTCTACGTATTCGACGAAATCCACCTAACGGGCGGCGCCACCACCTGGGACTTCACGGAAGAAGTAATCCGCCGCTTCGGCCTGGAACGTCGCATTATGGCCTGCCCGGACCCCACGGGCGGCGCCCGCAAAACCCAAGGTGTAGGCGCTACAGACCACAACATCCTACGAAAATCGGGATTCCGCGTCTGCGCCCCACGCAGCCCATGGAAAGTACGCGACAAAATCACCGCCGTCAACACCGCATTACTAGACGCCACTGGAACGCGCCGCTGCTTCATCCACCCCCGCTGCAAGGAACTAATCAAATCATTCCGCAGCCTGACCTATGCCCCTGGAACGGGCCTACCAAACAAAAATTTAGGCGTAGACCACGCATTTGACGCCTTCGGTTATTTATGCCTGCAACAATTCAACCTGGCAAAATCAGGCGTAATGGGCACCACTTCATATAGGCTGTATTGAGCTACACGAACTAATGGTTAATTACGAGGGGCCACAAAAGCGAAGCCGTGGTGATAAACGCGCCCAAGAATACATCGAGGCACGCCAACGCCGAATGTACCGGCACCAACTGGACGGCCATAGCGTGCGCCAAATCGTATATGAACATTCTGCCCGCGAAGGAGTCAGCATCCCCACTGCCTGGCGCGACTGGGACCAAGTAAAACAGTGGACCGAAGAGGACTGGATCCGCGACCGCGAAGCCATGCTGGGCCGCATCCAAACGATGCGCCTCCGCGTCGTCCACGCCGCGATGAAAAAGGGCCACTACCAAGTCGCAGCCCAAGTTTTGGACTCCCTGGGCCGCGTTTTAGGCGAAAACACCCCGGAACAAGTATCAGTCCAAGTGCCATCACTAAGTATCCAAGTAGAACCCAAAGTAGTCACCGCCCAACTACCCGAAAGCGGCGTAATCGAGGCCGAAATAACACCACAAAAAGAGGTAGATTCAGCTGAACCCACCCCATAAATCAATGCCCGGACACTACGGCCAAGGCAAAAAGAAGAAGCCCAAGGGAAAGAAAGGCCCCAAGAAGTAGAATATGAACAGCTGTCGCGATTTCCATGGCAAAACGCGGTCTTTACGCCAATATCCACGCCAAGCGTAAGCGTATCGAGGCTGGCGCGAACGAAAAAATGCGTAAACCAGGCTCAAAGGGCGCCCCAACCGCTGGAGCGTTCAAAAAAGCAGCCAAAACAGCTAAAAAACGCAAACCAAAGGGTAAAAAGTAATGGCTGCTGTCGCTACAACCGCCGTCGACCGGTTTACAAACGTCGTCGAATACACAGGGGCAACAATGACCGCCGTAAACGACTGGTTCGCGGTCCATGGCCACACCAGCGAATACTCATTTGCAGCTGCCGTCACAAGCGAAGGCAATTTCACCTTAGCTTTAGAGGCAAATTTCAACGGCAACGGCAACTGGTTCACAATCGACACCAGTAAGACCATCAATGAATCCGGCCAATACGTCTACTTCTACAACGGGAAGCCTGCATCCCAGATCCGCATGAGAATTGCTTCCATTGCCTCTGGAACGGTATCTTTAACGCCCCATATTGTCACTGCTTACCACGGATAATGGGCACCCGAATCGTCACCGGCTTTTGCACCCACCTTGAGGTGGATTCCGAAAGCCGCACCACCGAAGCCTCCTTCGCCTTTATGACGCCCCAAGACCCCGAGGACTTCGGAGGTCTGATGGTACGTCTTGCCAGCGGTATCGAAGTAATGATCGAAGTTGAGGACGAAGAATGATCGAATACCGAGGCGAAAAATTTAGCGGCTACAACAAGCCAAAACGCACCCCAGGCCACGCAAACAAGAGCCACGCCGTGCTTGCCAAAGAAGGCGACACGGTAAAACTGATCCGTTTCGGCCAACAGGGCGTAACAGGCAGCCCAAAAAAGGACAACGAAAGCGAATCCTCGCGTAAACGCCGCGAAGCATTTAAGAAACGCCACGCCGCTAATATCAAAAGAGGTAAAATGTCCGCCGCTTACTGGGCAAATCGCGAGAAATGGTAACTAAGTGACCTATTCAGTTCCCGGCCAAATCCGCACCCACCTTGTAAGTTCCAACACCCTCGGTGGAGCGGACAGCCCGTTCACCCGCACCCAAGCGGTGCTGGACATGATGAAGGGCTGGGAAATCATGAAGGCCATCACCCTTGGTACGGAATATCTACGTGAAAACAGCGAAGCCTTCCTACCAATAGAACCCCGCGAGGACTACACGGCGTATTTAGCGCGTGTAAACCGGGCCGTATTTTCTCCATTTACGCAGCGCCTGGTGCGTGCTGCGGCAGGACTAATTCTACGCAAGCCGATCAGTTTGGTAGGCGACCCATACTGGACCGATATTTTCGCAAAAGACGTTGATGGTTGCGGCTCAGACCTAGACGAGTACGCCCGCCGCCTGCTGCTGTGCTCACTAACTTACGGGCATTGTCATACATTAGTAGATTTTCCGGCTCCAACGGGTGCCCGCAGCCTTGCAGAAGAGCGCGAACTTAACCGCCGCCCGTACTGGATTGAAGTTGACCCAGACAACATCTACGGCTGGCGGTTGGACCGTGAAGTCAACTACGGCAATCTTGTACAGGTCCGCATCAAAGAAAAAGCAGTAGTCCCTGACGGCGAATTTGGCGAAAAAGTATACGACCAGATCCGTGTAATCGAGCCCGGCCAATACCGCATCTACCGCCAAGTAGAAACCAAAAAGGATATGCAGGGAGGCTTCCCATATCCAAACGCCTTCGACGCAACGGATGCCACCTCGGACTACGAGCTAGTGGAATCAGGCGACTACAGCCTGGGCCAAATCCCCCTAGTAACAACCTACGCAGGCAAGACCGACACCCTTACCAGCAAGCCCCCACTATTAGACATCGCCTATTTAAACCTGGCCCATTTCCAACGCCAGGCCGATTTAATCCACAGCCTGCACATCGCAAGCCAGCCAATCCTTGTCCTCGAAGGCTGGGACGACCAATCCAAAGACGTAGCTGTAAGCGTCAACTACGCAATGGCCAGCCAGCCTGGCAACAAGGTTTATTACGTCGAACCAGCCGCGAACGCATTCGAAGCACAGTCCAACGAAATCCGCGAGCTACAGATGCAGATGGCCACTTTAGGCATCAGCACACTTAGCCAACAAAAGTTTGTTGCCGAATCTGCCGACGCCCGCCGCCTAGACCGTGTTGATACAAATTCAATGCTGTCGATGGTATCTCTGGACCTGGAACAATCTCTACAAAAATCGTTCAATTTAGCTGCCGACTATGTGGGAATCGAACCACCCGAAGTAAAGATCAGCCGAGATTTCGACATCGACCGTTTAATCGGCCAGGACGTAACCGCGTTGACGACATTGTTTGAGCAAGGTGTCCTGGGACGCGACGAATTCCGCCAAATCCTGGTCCAGGGTGAAATCCTTCCTACCGCTAGCGAGGAACAAGGCGGTGAGACCGATACTCAAGACGCCGAAGAGGAATAAACGCAAACCCTAGGTTCTTGTAAACTACATAAGTAGACTAAACAAGTACATGGAGTATGCCTACATGGGTAAGTCCTTAGAAAAAGTTACTAAGCCTGACGGTTCCGAAGTATGGGAACTCGTCGAGCTACGTGAACCGCAGCCTGAACCTGAGGTATGCAAAGCTGTACGCAAGCGCAAGCCATCAAAGCCTGCGGATTTTGACTCCAGACACCCCTACCACCACTGACTATGGAAGAGCACGTCATTCAGGAAACGCCCGTGGCGAGTCCTGACCAGCCCGTGGCTGCAGCCGACACCGCTCCACAGCAACCAGACCCTGCGCTTGCTGTAAAAGCCGAATACGAGACCCAGCTTGCCGCTTTAAAACAGCAGGCAACTGAAGCCGAGGAACGTTTCCAAGGCATCAAATCCAAGCTGGACGACGTATACAAAAAGCAGGACGACCAGCGCAAGCAAACGCTGGAAGACCAAGGCCAATGGAAAGACCTTTGGGAAGAAGCCAACAAGAGCGCCCAAGAAAAGGACGTCCAGATCGGTGCATTGGAACGCCAATTGGCGGACCTAAAGGTCTCCAACGAGGAAGCTTCCATGCGTACAAAAGCGTTATCAGCAATCAGCCGAGCTGGTGCGATCAACGCCGAGCAAATGCTGCAGCTGGTACAAAACAACCTGCACAAAAAGGACAACGGCGACGTTGTAATTTTGGACAAAGGTGTTGAACAAGATATTACTAACTATCTAGGCAATTTAAAGAACCCTGGTTCAGGTTTTGAGCACCACTTCAAGCCCAGCAGCGCCGCTGGTATGGGGGCCAAACCCACACCAAATTCTGTTATCGCCCCTGGAATGGCCAATCCATTCAAGGCCGGTAGTATTAACATAACGAGACAAATGCAACTAAAAGCAGAGGAGCCTGAACTTGCAGCTGTGCTGGAAAGGGAAGCTTCTTTGTAGCCCCGGTGGGGCTTGTCTCACCAAGTCCGTGGCTTGGACCCCGCACACCTTTAACGTTGGTTTTCTAAGATGGCCGCACCATTTCAGAATTATTCCGGCGGTGTCCTACTCGCGGACATCGTAAAGAGGAATAATCTCAGCACCTATGTGTCTGAGGCAGTAAAAGAGCGCAGCTTGTTCATCAAGTCTGGCGTTGTTGTTCGTAATCCTTTGCTGGATGCCCGCGAAGGCGGCACCCGCATCCAAGTCCCTGAGTTCAATCCAGTATCTCCAACTGAGGAGATCATGGACGGTACAGCTACGTGGGGCACAAGCACCGCTGGCTACCTGACTCCCCAGAAGATCGGCACCGGCACCCAGATCGCTTCCATCTGCCATCGCGGTTTCGCGTATGCAGTGGATGACGTTGCAATGTTGGCAGCGGGCGAAGACCCAATGCTTCACATCCGCAACCAGCTTGCCGATGCAATCAACAAGCTGAAGAGCGCACGCTTGTTCTCGCAGTTTGCTGGTTTGTTTGGCACAGCATTGTCTGGTCATTCATTGGACAAGGCAGTTGCCGCAACTTCAGGACAAGGCGAAGCCAACTTCCTGACCGCAGCCAATGTGGCTGAGGCCCGCGCTGCTCTTGGCGAGCGTGGCGATGAGCTGGACACCTTGATTGTCCACCCATCCGTTGGTTTCTACCTGTATCAGGTTGGCCTTCTTACCTTCAGCACCTCTGCACTGGCCGCTTCTGGCGCAGTGACCTGGGGCGGTGGCGGCGTCGGCGTCGGTGCTCGTAGCATCGGCGAATTTGCTGGCTGCAACGTGATCATGGACCCACAGGTCAACACTGTGATCCCTGGCACATCAACCCACGTCAAGGAGTTCCGCTGCTTCCTGATGAAGGGTGGTTCAGTTCTGGAAGGCGTCCAGCAGGATCTGCGTATTGAAGCAGACCGCAACGTGCTCTCGAAGCAAGACGTGCTTTCTGTGGATTACCACACCGCGTATCACGTGATGGGCACCAAGTGGACCAGTGCTGGTGACAACCCCACCAACGGCACTCTGGCCACTGCTGGCAACTGGTCAGCCACCTACGACACCGACCTAATCCCAATGGTCGAGCTGATCGTCAACAGCCCACTGGACACCAGCGCAATCGCCTGATACGTCCAGCACAAGCTGCTACTGCCCCGCTTCGGCGGGGTTTTTTATTGGGCTAAAATCAAAGAAAGTATTCCTGCAGTCTTGTGGCCGCAACAATCGATGCCACATTGAAGGGCGAAAACGCCAACAGCTTTGTAACGCTGGCGGAAGCAAACGCCTATTTCGAGACCGTCCCAAATTCTTCAACCTGGGACGACAAAACAGACGACCAAAAGAACCGCGCCATTATTAGCGCAACCCGCTGGATCGACGTACTTAACTTTTACGGCGACCGTTGCGACAATGGCCAAGCATTGAGCTGGCCGCGCAACAACTACCACGTAGACCGGGTGGAACTTACATGCTCCGTCATCCCAGCCGACATCAAATACGCCACCTACGAGCTGGCACGCGCCCTAGCAAATGACACGGATGCCGTCACCGGTAACACCGGAACCGAAGGTTTGTATGAAGAAGTCGAGTTAGGCGAATTAAAGGTGAAGTACAACACAGATAGCCAGGCGACTGGATCCGTGAACAACATTTTTGATGTCTACCCCTGGTTACAGTCTTACCTTGGAGCCTTCACCTTGGGCGGTTCTGGGGGTTATCAAGTGCGCGTTGTTAGAGGATGAAATGTCAAAAATAGACGACACTTTTTCGCCGATTCCAGCCCAAATCTTCAATGACTGGGGCCAGGACATCACGTACATCAAGACCACTACACCCCGCGCCTACGACCCCACCACAGGGGCTGTAACTGGAGCGGACGCCACTGTGACGGTAAAGGGCATCATCAGCCGCCTTACCCCACGCGAATCCGAGGGCTTGTACCAAAGCACGGACGTAAAGATCTTGATTGGTACGGCAGAGCTTGGCGATTATTACCCAACAGAGGCCGACCGTGTGCAGTATCCACAGGCAGGCGAAACCCGCGAAGCCAAGATCATCAACATCTTGACCTATCGTGGTGACAACCCGGTGTACCACACCCTGATCGTGAGGCCACAATAATGGCAAAGGCTTTACAAAACCTGCCAATGTTTATAGACCGTTGGGTAAACGGTATTTTGTCTACGGACATCCGCGAGGCTGCGGAACAGACAATCAAGGAGTTACAGGAAGCCGGTCCAGTGTGGTCAGGGGAGTTCGCCAACTCTTGGGTTATAGAAACTTCTGGAGGTGTTAAAACCGGAGGCAGCGGTGCTACCGGAAACCCGCAACCTGTTATTGGGCCTTTTTTAAGTGGCGCCGAACTTTTTAATAAGCCTGAAGTCAAATACACCATTTACAATGTTGCGCGGCACGCAGGCGTTGCCATTGATTACGAGCAAGGAAAATTTTTTCGCCCGAAAGATTTTCCAGAGCCACTTCAAGAAAGTTTAAATCTAGGCATGGTTGAATACGGTGAAAGAAGCGCAAAGATTCGCGGTAATTTAGACAAATCCGGTAAAGGAAACACCCGCACCGCCCCATTGGACTGGTACGACACCTATTTAAAGGGTGGGGGTATCGACAGGACAATTAAAGTGGCAATGGATCGAGCCTTTAGGAAATTTCCGCGATGAACTACCAAGCGATCCGGGCATCAATGGAGAACCCGCTATTGACGGCGTTTAACAACCTGTCCCCTGCAGTACCGGTGTACTTCGACAACATCACTGCCGTACCACCAAATACAACCACCGAGTACGTCCGCGTCAACATCACGTTTGGCCTAACCAACGAACCAACGCTGACCTCTAGCGTGGACAATGCGCGTGGCGCGTTAGTAATCCGTTTGTTTACAGAAAAAGGCCGTGGCCCGGCCCGCAATCAAGAACTGGTAACAACTGCCGTAAACGTATTAGAGACTATTAATGACACATCCAAAACTACTACAGGTGTATTCGTAAAAGTAGGCGAGATAAATGGCCCAAGTTTTTCAGCTACTGATGAATCACCACATTTTGTAGGTCGTATTGACACAGGCTATGTAGCAACGGTGTTGACTTAAATCCCCGCTAACCTATGGGTAGCCGGGCAGTGCCCGCAGAGACCTTTAATTTTTGGCGTAGCAATGGCCACCACCGTTCTGTCCGGCACTTCAGGTGCCCTCTACTACAAACCCGCTGGCACAACCAGCAGTTTTGCTGAGTCTAACGTCAACACTGGCGCAGACACCATTACTGTTGCAACCTACTTGAACTTGAAAGTAGGTGATCCTGTGCAGTTTAGTGTGATCAACACTCAAACTAACGGCGCAGGCACAGGCACACTTCCCGCAGGAATCAGCGCAGCAACCACCTACTACGTTATTGCTTACACCGCCAGCACTGGAGTGCTGCAGGTGTCTGCAACCCTAGGTGGAGCGACAATCACCATTACCGACGACGGCACAGCCGTTAGCCCTAACGCCTTCCAAGTCGCCTATACCGCATTTGCAGTAGTCGGGCAGGTGCGTGACTGGAGCTTTGAAATCAACCGTGCTGAAATCGATGTAACCACCATCGGTCAAACCCCTGGTCAGTACGTTCCATTCCGCAGCTACATCTCCGGCTTCGGCGATGGTACGGGCAGCGCAACGGTCTACATGACCGACGAGGATGCTTCCCTTAGCAACCGCATGATCGAGGACGTGCTTCAGCGCAACCAAACTGGTGCTGCATTTAAGCTTTACATTGACCAAGTGTTCAGCGGCGGTTCAGTAAACGAAGCCGAAAGCCGTTCCATCGAGTTTGAATCAGTGCTGACTTCTGCCAGCATGAATGTCACCCCTGACGACGCACAATCCGTAAGCGTAAGCTTCCGTCCATCCGGCACCCCGAGCTTCGACTTCAGCCGGACCTGATAAAGTGCTACTTAAGTAAACACATAGCCCCGGTTTTTGCCGGGGTTTTTTATTGCGCTACGCTATAGTTAGTTTATAGTCAAGTACAAATCATGCCCGCTGGATCGAATCGCGCCATTGATCGGTTGCGTAAAGCAGCAAATCTCCAGCCAAGCAAGCGCAAAGTTGAGCTGTCTGACGGCACCACATTTGAAATGTGGATCAGCCCGCTAACCATGGCTGAACGTGAACGCGCCCAGAAGCAAGCCAAGTCTGACGACGCTGGAGCGTTTGCACTACAGCTGCTGATTGGCAAAGCACAAGACGAAAACGGCGCCAAGCTTTTCTCCGCTGGTGAAATTGATATTTTAAAAAACGAAGTCAAGGACAGCGATCTGCAATCTTTGATGCTGGCCATCCTTAGCGACGAAGACGAAGAGCCAATGGACCCAAAATCCTAGTTGCGGAACTTCGCAAAGACAACTGGCTCATGCTGCAATTTGGCGTTGCCAAGGAACTGGGCATGAGCTTGACCGAAGTCCGCACCACAATGACTCCCGAAGAATTACTGGGCTGGAGCGCCTATTTCCAGATTCTTAACGAGGACCAAGAAAAACAAATGGAAAAAGCCCGCCGCCGAAGGTAACCTATTTCGCGCCTAGAATAGAAAACGACGTACCAGCTGTGGATCGTGGCATACAGAGCTGAAATTCAGATAGGCGTAAAAGGTGTAGAAGAGCTTACCAAGCTCCAAAAAAGGCTTGAAGGAACTAACTTTAAGATAGATGAAATCAATAAAAAGCAATCGACCACTTTTGGTGGTCTAGCCCAAAGCATACAGAATTATGCACAGCAGTTAAATTTAGCTGAGAAAGCTTTAAGTAAAGTCGCGGCAGCTACTCCGCAGGAAACTAGAGCAGTAAACAATTACGTTACTGCCTTAGGTAATGCCAACGCAGCTAGAGAAAGACAGAACAGGCTTATAGAGCAAGAAATTGCAAATCGTACAGGAGCTACAGCAGCCCTTAAAGCTTATAACGCCGCAGCGGCTGCCCCCACGCAACGGGGCGCTGCCACCACAATGTCAGGCGCCTATATGCGGGGTGCCTTTAATCGTGGTACTACTCAATTTACAGACCCCATTGGGCCTATTTCTGCTCAAGCCCGTACCGCACGCGCAGAAGGTATTGCAAGGGAAGCCGCGCTAAAAAGCCAAGCTAACCAAAAAGAATTTGCAGCGCAAAAAGCATTCCAAACCGAACTGTTTAACATTGAAAAACGGTTTGATGACAGTCTTAACCGACAGCGTAAGGAAGCGGATGATGCTGAGTTTGACAGACTACTAAAACGACTTAACGCAGAACAGAGCAAACTGAACGAAATAGATAAATTAAGAGCAAAGATAGACAAAAAAATAGGCGAAGATTTTGATAAACGTTCCACACAAGCGGGCAACCTGCGGGGCCAGAGCAGCCCGGTTGGTGGTGCAGTAAACATCCCAGGCAGTCCTGCCGCTAAAGCGCGGACCAAACAAATCAAACGTTTACAGGGTGCCGCAAGCAACGCAATCATCGGTGGTGCGTTTCCATTACTCTTCGGCCAAGGAATTGGCGCGTCAGTAGGCGGTGCAGTAGGCGGTGCGGGCGGCGGTTTGATGGGCGGTCAGTTTGGTTTTGGCCTGTCGCTAGTAGGTACTGCAGTTGGAACGGCAGTTGACAACCTAATTAAGAGCACCTCTGAGCTAGGTAAAGCTCTCAATCCACTTACAGCTGACATTGGAGCGGTAACTGCAGCTGCAGGAGAAAGCGGCACAGCATTTGAGCAACTAACCAAAGACATAGAAAAAGTTTTAGGTAAAGAAAAAGCGTTAGCAGTAGCAACAGCGCAGCTAGCAACTGTAATCGGTGATGACGGCGTTACCGCACTAAAAGAATTTGGGCAAGACACATCTAACTTAAGTGCCGAACTTACCAAAGCTTTTACAGCGGTTTCTGCAAGCACAGCAGAATTTATAAACAAATTAGGTATTTTAAGCTCTGTAACGAAACGAATTGAAATTGTAAGGTTGGCTAACAAAGAAGGTACAACACCCGAAATAAGAAAATTACAGGAAGAAAGAGACAGCTTTGACAAAGGTCTTTTATTTGGGGGCGATCCGCAAAAAGTAGAACAACTTAACCAGCAAATAGCAGCGTTACAAAAAATTGCGGAAGAAGAAGAACGAATACAGGTAATTAAGCAAGCACAAAGAGACCTACAAGCTGCTGTAGATGCAGAAACAGCCAGTTCAATAGTAATGTTAGAACAAAAACTTATTATTGCAAAAAATAACGGTGATTTACTTAATGAACAGGTTGTAGCAGCGATGGAAAATGTAGCCGCAGAGGAAATACGTGTAAAAATATTAAAGGCGCAGGGAGACCCATTAAAATTAAATTTGGTCTATCTGGAAGCGCAGTTAAAAGCTGTACAAAGAATCAATCAAGTAGAGCAAGCTAGAAAAAGAAAGCAGGAAGAAGACGCTAGAAAAGCACAGCAAGAAGCACAAAGAGCACAGCAAGAAGCACAAAGAGCACAGCGTGAATTAGAAGCACGAAACAGAGGTATTAGCTCGGCTCAAGTAGGCAGTATGCAAGCTTTAATTGCAGGCAGTAGAGCGGGATTACAAAGCACCCGTGTATTTGAAGGGGAAAAAGCGTTCCTAGACGAAAGCGAGAAAGCTTTGGAATACGAAGTTAGACTCAAAACCCGTATATTAGATATTCAGTACAAGCAGCGAGCTTCACAAGCCAAATCTCAGGAAGAAGCAGAACATTTGTTTAACACATATAACACACAATACGACACTATTGAACGCGTATACTTTACTCAATTAAAACAAGTACAACAGCAAAAAGAGCAACTTAAAATACAAAAAGAAATTAACGCTTTGCAGCAAGCAGAAGAGACTTCCGGTATCACGCGAGGCTTTACACGCAATATTGCGGACGTGGAACGCAGGATTGCTTCGCCATTTGGGGGCGACGATTCAGACATGTTAAACCTTAGAATCGAACAACTTCGTCGAACAGAAGACATATACAGAGACATAGACACTCAGGTAAGTATTTTAAACAAACAATTAAAAGCAGACCCCAGTAATGAAATTATTTCGGACAACATAAAAGGTCTAGAAGAACGTAGACAAAAACTTGAGGCGCTTTTACCGGTTTTAGACCAAGTAGAGCAGGCGGAATTGCGCCAGAACCAGTTAGTGGAGAAGTACGGCTTTATTGCAAACGAAGCCGCTACTGCAATGTCATCTGCTGTGCAGTCGATTGTTACGGGCACTGGTTCGGTAGAGGAAGCATTTAGTAACATGTTCGCCAACATCGGCAAAGCCTTTATTGATATGGCGACTCAGATGATTGCCAAGGCGTTAATCATGAAGGCAATAGGAATACTTGGGAACGCTTTTGGCGGCGGTGGTAGTAGTGGTGGTGGTGGCGATATTTTTGCCGATATAGCCTCAAGAGGCGGTCTTCGAGCAAACGGCGGTCCAGTCAGCGCAAACACGCCCTACATCGTGGGCGAACGTGGGCCTGAGTTGATGGTTCCATCCACCAGCGGCATGGTGCTGTCTAACAGCGAAACCCGTCAGCAGCTGAACAATCAGCAGAGCGCAGCCAGCACTCGCGAACAGCTGGACAAGCAGCAAGCCGTTGCCAGCACTCGCGAACAGCTGGACAAGCAGCAAGCCGTTGCCATGCAACCACTGGACATTCGGTATGAATCAACGGTCATAAATAACGTTGAGTACGTTACGGCGGAACAGCACCGCCAGGGCATGGCGCAGGCCGCCGAGCGTGGCCGTGCGATGACGCTGACGACGCTGCAAAATAGCCCTAGAACCCGCAGTAAGGTTGGCATCTGATGAGCGCGTACGCATTTGTTAATTACGTTCGCTTCAAGACGCAGGCTGATGTTTATACCGGCACGCCATATCAAAATTTCAGCGTCAATCAGCAACGCACTTATAGCGGTGTGACCTATAGTTTTGCGCCGTTTGCTGTTTCATCTGGCGGAGGTGCTCGCGGCGGTGAACGCTCCAATGCTGCCTTGGTCGCTGGTGCAGATGCGATCTCTGTAAATTTGTTTGCAGAAGCAGTGCAGAGCCGTTACATACTGGAAATTAAAACAGTAAGCCTCGACCCGCTGACTTTCGCAGACGAGGCGCTTATCTCAACAGAGATCTGGCGCATCGCATCCTACGAAATGGACACAACAACGATTACCATGCGGCTGACGTCACCACTTGATGCAGTGAAGGCGCAGATACCTCGGCGTACATTGAGCACAGAACTGGTTGGCGCATTACCAACCAGCGGATCATTGGTTATCGGCTGATGTGGTATCGCTGGATTAGCCTCCCCCATCAGTTTCGGGCGGATCCCAATGACGGCAAAGGCGCAGACTGCTTGATCATGACCTGGCACGTTTTAGATGCTGCAGGCGTTCCACACCCTGCGCTGGATGCGGAGTGGTTGAGCATGGCGGAACGCGGTGATTATGAATCGTTAGCGATGCTGTATCGAGGGCTTACAATGTCTTTAAGCGCAGCAGAAGAATACGCCGTGACGATGTTCCGAGCTACGGATCATATTGGTATTGGCGTTGTCGTGGATGGAGGGCTTCTGCATGTCAACAGACGGAAAGGCGTGCGATGGATCCCGGTGGAACGGTGTAAAAAAATGGAATACCGGAGGTTCAAATAATGCTGCCATCTGACCGTTATATCGCTGAAATTCTTGGGCTCACAGAGGCGCAGTATCGGCACTTCCATATTGAGGCAAGGAAACGCGCAGCGGAAGGACCGCGACCTGCTGTAACTGCAGAAGTCGCAACAGTTATTGCAATCGTCAACCTTGTAATCGGACTAGGTTCGATTGCGGTTTCGTTGCTGTTAAAGCCTTCCGCACCAAAAGCCCCAGGTGAACAAGGCCAACCAACGCAGCGCCAAGAGGAAGGCAGCACAGTCCTGCGAAACAGTCGGTTTGCGCCTAGATATGGGTTTGATTCGCAACAAGATATTGCAACCATAGGCAGCATTATTCCCATTATTTACGCTCGTAAAGAAACCATATCTGGCACAACTTACGGCGCAGTACGTATCAATATGCCAATGCTTTGGAACCAGGTTCTGAGCCTTGGCGGAGGCCAGATGATACGCGCTGTATTTTTACTCGGTGAAGGCACCATCAGCAGCGTTGACTCAAATGGCTTCGCGATTGGCAGTAGCACGTTACAAGGCTATATTTTTGACACCCCCGCTGCTACTGAAGCAGCCTCACGGGTGACGCTCTATCTCAGCAAAGATGGAGGCCGAATCGCTGGGGCTGACAGAGTAGCAGGCTGTTCAAATGCCAATGATGACGGCAGCTCTAGTAGTTCAGATGTTTTTAGGGTGTACTGGAACGGAGCAGAGCGAACAGATTTTTGTTCATCCAACCGGCCAAGTGCGCAGACGGCTTTTGGCGTTTATGCACCGATTGGCAACGATTTGATGTATAAAGTCAACCCGGTAATTAGTCCAGGCGTAAGAAGCCAAACAGGCCCAGGTGGTGGAGATGAAGTTACTGTTGATTGTCCAGTAGACGCGCCAAAGATGAACAAACGGGATAAATATCGAGCCAATTTTTCAACATTCAGTGGCGTCTATCAGGTTAATTCCACCCCAGGGACAAGCCCTGGAACCACGACTGCAGTTAGTGTCGGAGATACTGTTAGTTACAGGCTTCACAACGGAAGCGACTGGGGAACAGCTTTCAGCGCCTACGGCAGCTCTGATGATGACGCAGAGGCAAAAGATGTAGCTTCAGCGGTTGCTTCGCTGCAAAAGACGTGGGATGATCGATTAGTGGAAGGCGAGTTGTATAAGATCGGGTCGGCTTTATGTGTTTGCACAGACCGTACCTCAGCGGAGTTCGTATCGCAAGCCGACTTAAACGGCAGCGGGGGTCAAGCTGTTGTCGCCAGTTTTACTGTTGTCAAACCTGGGTCCATTAAGAATTTCTCCTCGTCGAGGCTCCAAGACGCAGGCGGTGATTCAGGCGTACGGGAGAAAGCTACGACAGGCGGCCACCTTTTGCGCTACGCGCAGGGATCGGTGTCAACGTCCAGAGCGTGCCGAGCCGTGGAAGTTGGCTTAAAGTCTACTCTTGGCATCAGAATAAACAATCTATGCAACTTTAGAGACACAAAAACTTATGAATACGCTGACACGCAATGGTGTCAAACTTTTGAAAACAATCCGCCGGAAGATATAGTTAACAACTTCTATCAAAGTGGAACTATTACAGTACCAGTGCAGCGATACTCGTTTTTCAAGATTAAATATAGAGAAGTTGGGAGTAACAGTTGGACGACGTTAAGCAACGCCTACGGGGTCAGAAGTGAAACGCAGCAGTCTGTTTTCAATTACATTCGCTTTGAATTTAGCTCCGTCAAAGTACGCGAATTTATGTTTGAGCCCCTTTCAGGGTTTGAAGTTCGCGGAGGCTACTACGGGAGCGCGTTGTATGTGCTTGACCCCAAAAAGGGTCCGGTTACCATTTCTGACGGCGGGATAAGTGTTGTCTTCAATGGTGAAGGTATTGCGCTTAATACAAGCAACTTTGGCATCACTTTTGGCAACGCCGATTCTGGCTTAAGTTCCAGCTATGTTTACGATGAAGATACAAACGGTGATGACCCTACTGTCACAAGGAACTACAACGGGCTGCCCCTTGTAGACAACAATACCTACATCGACGACTATGGAAAATTAGCGGAAACTTTCGTCTATTCAGAGATCAGCAGTAGTGCGGATTCTGGTCCTGAACATAGTATTGTTTATGTCAATGAAATTGTGCCGAACAGTTC
>Ga0181399_1000193_pt1 | contig 22328 bp, 7 predicted proteins | sample 22SPOviralmetaG_FD_130128 | JGI IMG/M metagenome (GOLD analysis project Ga0181399, IMG submission 130128) | Marine viral communities from the oligotrophic San Pedro Time Series (SPOT) site, San Pedro Channel, CA, USA - 22 SPOT_SRF_2011-05-21 | ecosystem: Environmental > Aquatic > Marine > Strait...
ATAGTGACGTAATCTTTTCAGAAGATAAAGTAAATCTAACAATCGAGACTGGCACGCCGCCTACAAACGTTTCAGGCGCAAAGTTTAGAGTTATTGATGACGGCCAAAAGAAAGACAGATATATTAGACCTGTTATTGCTATCTCAGGTCTCTCAAGTACTGGCGACCATACTGTTAAGTATAACTACTTTTCTCACACTAGTGGTGATTACTTTGCTTCTAACTCATATGATAATGCATTTGATGAAAATTATGGTGACTATTCTTCAATACCAACACTTGATTTTTTAGAAAACACATCTCTAGCTGATGTTATTGACTTTAGAATTAAATCAATACCAGATGACCAAGATACTGCCGGTATTGAACAAGCAATACCTAGACCAAACTCGACAGCAAAGATAACTAATCTCGAAGCTTGGGAATCAAGAATTGATAAACTGATTATTAATGATGGCGGTACTCTTGAAATATTTCAAGGCGAGCCAGCTCGTGAGCCGGTTCCACCTATTCCACCAAAGAATTCTCTTACATTATATGAAATGTTTGTTCCATACTACACTAGTGTGTTGGCTGGACTTAGAAATCAATATTTCGATAATTCAAGATACACGATGCGGCAGATTGGTCAACTCGATAAAAGACTTCAACAAATTGAATATGCTTCAGCACTAAGTTCATCAGAGGCGAGTGCTAATAATAGATTATTCACAGATTCTGAAGGTAACACTTTATTTAAAAGTGCTTTTATTGCTGACAATTTTTCTGGTCATAGTATTGGTGATCTTAAAGCACCTGATTATTTAGTAGCAATTGATACAATAAAGAAAGAAGCGAGACCATATTTTCAGCAAAAGAATTTTAGATTCTTTTATCAATTTGCTCCAGCGCTAACAGCCGCGGAAACACAAGATAACTTAATAACAAAAGACCCAACCGCAGTTGATGAAAATGGCGAGGCGCTTGATCTAGCACCCGCAACTGACCCAGCCAATACTTATACTCTTAATGAAAGTGATCATGTTGTCGATGCTAGAACAACTAAGATACCCGAAGAATTACTTATAACACTAGGAGATGGTAATACTAAAGTATTACCGCTTAGATATAATAGCTTGTATTACACATATTTTTCTGATCCTGTTGATGGCGAATCATATATTAGAGCAACAGTACTACCGCCATGGGGCAGTGGTAATGCATATGGTTACCTTCGTAAATCACGATATAGAGCCAATCAAACCGATGCGCAACTGCAGGAAGTTGTTAAAAACTATCACAAAAATCTACTTAACCTATTATCGCGCAATAATCCGACAATTACGAACCAGTTTGATAATAATGAAAAGAATTTTATTGTCATTGTACAAGAATTTACTGATAATACTGTAACCGGAAAAGGGGTCAACTCTACTTGGTTTAATCGCAGGTATCGTCGCCGTCACCACTGGCTCGGCAATCATCGCTTTTTGTACGGAACAAACGCGGCTGATCAAGCTATTTGGGTAACAGACGGAGGCGTAGCAAATCCAAATAACTTTACAGCCACTCCTGCGCTGACTACAGCGATGCAAAACTCGACCTTCTACGTGGCAAGTCGTCATAATGCTAATATAACAGTTGGAAGAATTTTTAGTCCTGTCGAGCGTGAGACTAAGATTGCTGTAACAGGCAAAAGCGCATTAGCAGCTGCTAAAAAAAGTGATGTAGTTGACGGCGCATCTACAGCAGAAGTTCTTTCAATGTGGAAAGGCGAGACAGAAGAATTATTTAAACAACCTGCTTTATCAAATACGATTAATTTACAACCATTTGAAGTTACAAATTATGAAGGCCATGTAACACTTTCGCCTTCTAGTGATGAATGGATTGATTCAGAACAAAGACCTGCTGTTACTATTAATAATAATGGTGCAATGGATGCGATTGAATTCTTACAGGATAACGGCCTAGTTAATTTTCAAGGGGTATTAGGAACACAGTGGAACTCGTGGCAAACAACCTCTCAGAGTGTTGATGTTAATCGAACAGTTGATCTACAACAAACATTCTTTACAAATCACCGTGGTCAGAGACGTACAAATAATACGGCTACTACAACTACACAAACCACAATAACAAATAATCAATCTAGAACTGGAACTAATACAACTCTAGGCTTTGACACAATTGAACAAGACTTAGGTGAACGTATAGTTGATCTTAATATTGTACCATTTATTCGTTCTCGTGATATTTCATTCAAAGCAACAGGCCTAAAACCTGGTACACAACACTATATCTTTTTTGATAATGATGACGTTACACGATATTGTGCTCCTACCGGCGGACAATTCTTAAGGTATTCTGAAACTGATAATGTTAATACGTTTAACGGTCAAGGAGCGCCTGATACTCGAAATAATTATACTGGGCCTATCAGCGCGGATTCCTTTAATGCTTATTCAGCGCCTCTTAGTTCTACACTGACACAAGGAGATTTAACAGGAACTTTTAGAATACCAAATAATAATTCATTAAGATTTAAAACTGGTATTAGAGACTTTAAGATTACTTCTTCGCCAAATAATAATGATAACGAAGCGGATTCTTTAGCAGAATGTCAATATCACGCAAATGGTTTGCTTTCAGCAAAAGAACGAGTGATTATGAGTACAAGAACGCCTGAACTTGTACGTACACAAGTTCAGCAAAGTAGACAAACGACACAAAGAAACACTACTGTACAGGTACTTAGAGGCGGTGCAGCTTGGAATGCATGGATACGTCGTGGTGACCCTATCGCTCAAACATTTTTAATTGATGAAAACGATTATGAACACGGTGTATTTTTGAGTGACGTTGATTTGTATTTTGCTGAAAAGCCAGGTGCAAATATTGACGTTGAGGTTTATATCGTACCAACAGACAACGGAATTCCAACTTCAGATGTTGTACCTGGCTCACGTTCTGTTAAGTCAAATAATGAAATAATAGTTTCGGGTAGAGAACCTACAAATCCTGCTACACAGATTTTACCAACTAAATTTAAGTTCGAGCGTCCTTTACACTTGAAATCAGGTATTGAATATGCTATGATCGTGTTCTCTAATTCGATAGATTATAGAGTTTGGACATCCGTTCTTGGTAAAAAAGATTTATTGACTGATAATACTATTACAACAAATTCTAGTATTGGTGTTCTTCTAAAGAGTCAAAACAAGAGAACATGGACACCAGACCAATATCGCGATTTGACGTTTGTAATGAATAAGTGTGTTTTCGATCCAAACGAAGACGTAACATTCCAATTCAAAACATCAGTTGGTGATGAACTGCATGGTGTAGATAAATTTGATTTTAGTTTGTTCAATGTAAACGAAGAAAGTCTAAAATTATCAGGTACTAATGTTAAGCATGACATAGAATTTACAAATGACACTAACACCGTTATTGATGGTGTATTTAATGGCGTAGAAACAAGAACAAACGTTGCATTGCGAAGTGCGATTAGTAGTGCGGATGTTATTAATTCAACTGTAACATTAAGTACTGATGATCGTAATATTACTCCAATGTTTGATTTGGAAAGATATTCTATACTTGGCGTTACTAACACTACAACTGGACCGCGGACTACAACAGGAACACAAATTACTGCAGCTTCTGATGAAGAAGGTTATGTAACACAATTGGTAGACGTTTTAAACCCATCTTCAACATTCCGCTCAACAATACAGGTTTTTAAACCAGCCACTACGTCTGATGTAAAAGTCTTTGTTAATTTTGATGACGCGAAAGGAACTGATGGTAATAGAGAATATACACACATTCCAGTTACTACAGCAAATGGTGTAAAAACAGATTTGATACCAGTAACAGATGCTGCTCGAGACGAATTTGTCGATGTTGAATTTGAATTGAATCCAGGTGCAAAGTTTGAAACAATGCGGATAAAGGTTGTGTTTGAAGCTGCTGATTCTGCTAAAGTTTGTAGAATAAAGAACTTCGCCGCCTTTGCATTAATCTAAAATGGACTTAGTAAGAGACACAAAAAGTAAAGCAATCATAAACAATGATAGTTTAGAACTTCAAAGATTATTAAAAGAAAGAGAAAAAAACGCAGAATTTTTAAAGCTTAAAAAAGAGGTAAAAGAGCTTAGAATGATTATAGATAATATAGTAAAGAATGAAAGATAACTTAAATATTAAAGGCACAGTGTTTCTCAAACTTGAGAAAAAAGATGGTAGCGTAATAAACAAAACCATTGAAAACATTATTGTCAATACTGGAAAAGAATTCTTTGCTAAACAAATATTCAATGATTCTACTGCTGGCACTGTTACTCAGATTGGTATTGGAAGAGATGGTACCGCACAAGTAGTAGGTAACACTATTACAAGTTTTAAAGTTAATACTTTTAATAATGTGTTAAATCCTCAAGGGCCTATTATAAAAAATATTGAAAGTTTTAATTCTAGCATTGAAACTATTGGTGGAATAAAAAATCAAATTGATTTTGTTACAACATTTTACGATACAGCCGCAGACACACTTTTAGACGCTGGTAATAATAAATACGAGATTAAAGAATTAGCATTAATAGGTTTGAGTGGTGATTCACCACAAGAAGATGTATTATTGTGTAGAACAACTTTCGGAACCGGAGACGATTCACCACCACAGAGAGTAGGTTTTGATAAAGCTACTACAGACGTCGTTACAGTAACATGGAGACTTACAATTAACTAAAATGAGTTTAATTACAATAAGAGACGCTAGAGATATAGCAAAATATAAGCAAATCACAATATCAGTTATTTCGAAAGATAATGCTGCAAAGACACTCACGTGTACTAATAACTCTGAATTCAGAACGTTAGTAGTAGGTATGAGAATCTTAGACCTCAATTCACCTGGTGATGGCACAACAGCTAATAAGATAGTATCTATTGCTTCCAATGTGCTTACGATGGAATCAGATGCTGATTTTGCTACCGGTAGTCTTACATTTACTTCTGTAACAGCAAAAGAATCACCTTTAACAAATTTAGAAGTCGATGAAAACTTTCTTGCACTAGAGAAAGAAAAACTCGACGCAATTGGTAACCAGATTCTAACAGGTAATGTTGAAATTAGAGACAGTGACGATGCTACTAATCCTGGCTTTGCTGCAGATTCTTCGGGTAACTTATTTGTATCTAATAAAATTATAGCAGATTCAGTTGATATCGGTGGATCAGGTGGCACAGCTACTCTTACAACAACAGGTGATGTTGAAGCAGAAGGTTTAAGACTAAATGGCGAGTTTGATGATCGTGTTCTTTTTGAAAAATACTTTATTACTAGATTTAGTCAGCACCTTCTCTGTGAATATACTGGTGTCGACAATAAGTTCGTGGGTTATTCAGTTCTGTTCTTAGATAGCTCCTCAGGTAATTTAAATGAATTAAATGTAAACGATATAATAGAATTTAATCTTAAAACTTGTCAAATTAAAGAAAAATTTGACGGTGAAGAAAAGTTTATTTATGTAGAAGATATTAGTGCTACATTTGATCAAAACTATGCTGTAGGTTCTACGGCCAGTGCCGGGTCAGCCACTTTTACACTTAAGAAATTTTTAAGGGTTGAAGATTATTTAAAACCAAATCAATTAATTAAAATATTTGGCGCTGGTGAAGCTACTGTTGCAGTTCCCTCAAACCCTAGTGTATCTCAAGATGCGAGTATTAGCACTACTGGTAGCACTACGTATGAATACAAGGCTTTACAACTAAATCGTAAAACAGGAAAAATAAGTGCGGCCGACGGCGGCTCAGGTACTGTTAGCATAGATAATCAACCTATTGCTGATTTCGATGAAACAACATTTAATAGACTTAATATAACAAGAAATGCTAGCACAGGTAATGTTTTAGAAGATTTAGTTGTGTTATTATATAGGAAAATCGTCGCACCGACCGCTGAATCTAATTTTAGCTTAGTTGCTATTATTGATGATTCGTTATTTTCTACTACTTCTGCAGTATATAATGATTATGGTAATTTTATTATAAACGATTGGTCTGGCAGAAAAACAACTGATGGAAGATATACTGATGCTGTTAATTTAGAATATATACCTTTAACGTATGAACTTCGAGCGACGACTACTGGTAATGATTACCTATACAATCATGGTTATCAATATGTTCGTGTAAATGCTATTACTAGTAATGATAATACATTTACTGTAAAAAGTAGAGCTGGAAATGATGCTGCATTTAAATTAAGTGGTGATGGTGATGACTCACCACCTGATAGAGCTACAATGAAAAAGTTAAGACTTTTCCATAATAACTTAGTTACGTATGATGATGGTGGTAATTTAACTGGTGGATTTCAAAAACTAATTAATGACAGGAAAGCAACTGGTCAAAATATTATTAACTTACTTGCAGGAACATATCATACAAGTGTCTTTTCATTACCAAACAATATTAAATTAAAAGGCGAATCGCGATTTAACACTATATTAAAACTTCCGCCTTTAGATGATTATAACGATCATTTTACTGCAAGAAGCGATGCAGGAATAACACAAGATGTCGATATTCTTCAAGAAACACTGAGAAATTATAATAATACTATACTAGGTTTAACTAAAGCTTCTGACGATACATCAAAGCATAATATTTCAGTTGAAGACCTTACAATCGATGGTAATTTTATTAATAGATTTAACTCAGACAATTCTACAACACCAAGTGTTATAGCTGACAATCTTGTAAGAGCAGAAAACGTAAATCAGTGTCTTTTCCGTGGTGTTGTGATTAAAAATTCTGTTGGAGGTGGTGTTTATGCCCCAGCCACAAAGAATTTCTCATTTGAAAACAACAGTGTTATCGATAACTGTCAGGTTATAAAAGATACAGATTTGTTTTCACCTTTCTATGGATTAGCATCTCAAGATATTACACTAGTCAGTAATAAACTGATAAATGCTAATTCACCTGTCGATTTATCAAATGTAATTAGAGGTTCAGCCATAGGTAATATAATCAAAAACACAGACACCGGTGTTATTACATACGGTTCTGTAAATTTTGTTACAACACCTAATTTAATACTTGGACCAAACAATGAGTTTATAGGTACAACAGATACTTTAGATAGTGAATTTGATTCAATTAACGTTGATCTTTTTCAACATACTGGTGCTTTTTCTTCACCTGACATTACATTTTTAAAAGAAGGCTTAGCAGCGTATCTGGCAGAAGACGAGCAAGTAGATACGAATGGCAATGTTATACCAGGTAGTGGTGTTCAATTAACATCTAAAATACACGTACTTGCAAAACAAGAGCAATTTGAATATTTCATTGACGATGAAATCCCTCTTGAAACTACACCTGGTAACACTTCTACTAATATTAGTGAAACTGCTATCACATTTCCCTCTACTTCTAGGAACCTTGGTCAGCTTAAATTTTCTTTAGTTCAAGATCGAATTACCGAATTAAAAAATAATTTTTCAATGGTTGGTTCTACACCAAATCTAAAAAGTAAATTCGATGCTCTTACTGGTCAACCCGAGAAACAAACTCTTGTTGGACTTGCTTATCAAATTAATGCAATCGAATACGAAGGTTTAATAAATTCAAATGATTATGTAAAGTTTACCAACGCGCAGAGTAGCGATGGAAAAATTATAATTACAGTAGACTCTACAGTAGACATGAATCACTTTATTATAGACAGAGAAGTTATCTTATCTGCTAATACGACTAGTAATACACCATCGGCGATGTTCCAATTTATTAATCGCGTTGCGGACGATATATTACCAAACGATTATAAAGTTTGCAAAATTGAGAGTATAAATACAACTAGTACAGAAAGAACAGTAACATTAACTAAAATCGGCGGCGCGTCAGAAGGTATTTTTAACGAAGACTTATCAAACTCTACTGATGATTACCTCGTAGGATTTAAAAACACATTTTTAATAGCTAAAGGCAGAATACTTGTATAATGGCAAAAATTAACAGACCAAATAATATTGTAACAATTGGCCAAACCGCTCCGGTTGGTATTGGACAAGGGAGCATCGAAAATTCACTACCTGTAGTAGTTGCAGATAATCAACCGGCTATTCCAGTCGTTGAGCAGAATAAGATTCAATCAGAAGTTGCTCTTTCTCTTTTAGGTATTCCTAGATCAGAAGTTGCATTAGGCATCTTTGCTGATGTTAATACGTATGATGTTGATCCTAGTGAGTGGTCACAAAAGCCAATAGAAAGATCAGAACTTACTATAACTACAAATCCTTGGGAGTATGAAGGCCTTCCAACTGGTATAAAACTAGGGTATGGTCTAAGTCACGTACCCGAAGAAGCTGGTGCTCTTTTAGAAGCACCTAGAAACGAAAGTAGTGTTCTAACTTCAAAACGATTTTTTAGATATCAACCAGGTCGTGTTTCGGCCGCAACATTTGGTGTTAAGACTTCTATTACACCAGGTACGTTAGATAGAACTATTAGAAATCCATCCATTCGTAAGTATGGTATCTTTGACAAGTTCGATGGATACTATTGGGAAACCAGAGACGCTGGTATCGGCGATCAATTTTGTGTAGTAAGACGAACACAAGCTCTTATAAAATACAGAACAAACTTTGATTCAACTAATACTGCACAACAAGAAGATTACGGTATCGTTGGTTCTGATGATACTTCTACTTCAATTGTTCAAGCAGCACAAGGTCAATCTACCGATACAATTATAGTTACTAAAATTGACTCAAGTACAGGTGCACCAAAACCAGGTATGTCAATTTATGACACAGCAGGAAATGCGTATATCAAACCAAATACAAGAATTGAAACAGTAACACGAACAGGTACTGTAGATGATTCACCCGGTGTTACTTATGAATTAACATTATCAAATGAATTGTCTGTGGCTGTAACTACCGGCGGCGCTAATTTTAATTGTGACTTTTCTGGTAATCTAGCAATTATTCGTGATAAGCTATTGATGACTCATGCTGCGATTTACGATCCAACTCTGTTGAAAGATGAGCAAAACTTTACAATAACCGCTGCGAATGCCACTACTAATGAACTTACCATTAGCTCTGCAGATGCTGCAAATCTTGAAGTTGGTCAAATGGTAATGTATAATTCTACTACCACTACAACTCCACACTTTGTAAATGATTCAATCTTTATTATTAAAGAGCTGAATCCAACTACCGGTGTTCTTAAATTATATGACGTAAAAAACGCAGCTTCTGCTACAGCTGACGCTGTTGTAGATGCCTCCGCACCGACAAGCTCCAGTGGTGGAGAATACACACTGAAAACACCAGTACCATTTATATTTCCAGAAGCTCAAATACCAGGTGGTTCAGCAGGTGAGCACTCTGCTGCAGATATTATGTGGCCTTATGCTCGAGGATTTGGCTTTGATGGGTCTCTAGAACAAAAAAGACAAAGTTTTGGTGCGACCAATGTTGAAGGTGCTATTCAAACAGATACATTAAACGGTTTCAATAATAACCTTGATATTAAACAACAACTGGAAAACGTAAATAATGGTATTAAATGCGCTAGTTTAAGTGACACAGATATATTAAGCACTAATCCAGTATTAAAACAAGCGTGGTCTCAGTGGATACGTCATAATGTACAACCTAAGTTTTACGGTGTTTATGAATATAGAGTCCCGCGCTCTCGTTTCTCTTTTGACTTTTTAGATGGTTCTAAAGGCAATAGACTACAATTTTCTGACTTTACACGAATTGCTGCTGATGGCGCTGAGAATGAAAAACTACCAGGTGATTCAGTTGGAGGCATTGACGGAGAAGTAGATTCTTTATATGAAATTGACTTTGAAAAAGTATTGATGAACAAAATTGAGTTCTCGTGGTATGGTGCTGTGGGAGCTCTCTTCTTGGTATATGTACCAGTCGGAAACGGTGAAGCACGATGGGTTCGAGTTCATCACCTAAGAGCATCGAATCAATTAAAAGTTGCATCACTTGGTAATGCAACACTTCCTCTTACATACAATATCTTTGGTGGAGGTACACCAAAAACACTTGGGCGATCAATTTCTGCTGCTTCTAACTATGCTGGTGGTAAGACTGCATCTGAATTTGTTATTAAGTACGGTTCTTCTTACTATATTGATGGTGGAGATAGAGGTACAGTTAAATTATTTAATTACTCAAACGAAGAATTAGTAGATGTTGAATCAAATGTTTATATACTTAGAGGCCAAGACGGCGATATAGTACCAAGCGACGGAGGCGATAAAATTGAAGTAAACTACACTGCAATTAAACTAAAATCAGATAATAGTCCAAGTGCTAATATCGGTAAGGTTGATGATATATTCATGGGTGCAAAAGTTAGAACATCTAATGCAGCTGATACAAATATTTCGGTTCGCTTTGTTGAAAGAATCGATGAAGACAAGATTAGATTACACTTAAATCGTAACTTATCTAGTTCAACAGCAGGCACTGATGAAATTGAACTTATAACTAACACTGGACAAGCAGTTTATGGTTTAACATCAAAAACAAATATTACATCTTCACAAGGATTTCAAGTTAGAAATAGAGTTCAAGTATATCCGACCAAATTATCAGCCGCTCTTACTTCTACTGTTGCACAAGCTGATTCTGTAAAATTAGAATTGAATAAGAATGCAATTTATCAAGAAGACGCGGTATATAGTATACTAGAAGACACACCTCCTGCTTACGGAATTTTACCGACTGATGGTACTCGACTTGAAGTAACTGGTCTTGCAACAAGATTGGACAGTAGTAATAGTACTGGAGACTTTAACGGATTGTCAACTACTGATAAATTATATGGTTGGTTCTTTGTTGAAAACACAGATGGAGGTAATCCTCGAGCACTATTCGGTTATGTTTATAAACTCGAAGATGACGTATTTGAATTCTTTCCGCTTGAAAGTTATACAGAAAACCTACAATTCCAACCGTATCGTTTCTTATTTGCTAAACAATACGCTGAAGATGGTTCTGAAATAACATCAGCACAAACTATTGAGTTGGAAGAAATCGAAAGATTAAGTTCTATTCAGATTGTTGATAAACAACAAAGACCTATTGCAGGAACTGGAACAAAACTAGCAACCTTCTTCCTAGAAAAGGGCACAGAGTATTTTGATCTAAGTCCATACTTTGATTATAATAAAGATTATATCTCGTTTCCTTTGACAGATGTACCTGATAATTTATTCTTTGTTCTCAAAGCGGACGATACAACTTGGAATGCCAAAGTTGGTCTCGCACTTACATGGGAAGAACAATGATAAATAGATCATGTCACAATTTCTTTTTCAAACTTCGCCAGTAAGCTTACCTAGTCCCACCGCACCGTTTGCATTCAACGCAAACGAAACAGGTGAATTTTGTAATAAGATTAGGCTACTACGAAACGTTGACACTACTCCTTATAAAAATGCAATTGATAGTGTTCAGGTAGACGCTTTACTAGAGGTTAATGATTATCTTCATACTATATCAAATGGTACTGTCCAAGAAAGTGGTATCCGTCAGGTTCACGGAAGAGAGCGACCGTTTATTGAGTTTGGAACGCAGATTGTTGCCGTAAGAGTAGTTAATTCTGATGGTGTATCTCAAGTTAATGGAGTTCCTATTCCAGAGTCGGAGAAAACTCATGTTGATATTACACTTTCAAAAGCAGTATTAGAACCACCTACAATTTCTAGTGCGGATAGTTCACTCGGCTTTATATTCTGTGCACAGAAGTTTTTTGATGTGTCGAGAAAAGGCGCTATCAGTATAGATGCAACTAAGCCACAAAAAGTATCTTCTCTTGTACCACTTTTCAGTACAGACGGGTTTCCGCTAGAAGATGATTTTGGAAATGCGCTTGTAGCTGAATCAAGTATTGCTCTTGTAGATAGAATTCAAGCGTCTGCTGCGACTCTAGTAAATATTACAGCTGGAACTCAACCATTAAAAGTAGCAGAAATATTTCCAACGACGTCAGAAGTAAGTAATTCGCTTCTTGGTGTACCTAGAGCAGAACAACAATTAAGTCTGTTTTCAGATGTATCTACTTTAGGTTTAGACGAATTTACATGGGAAGAGTTTAAAACATCTATTACACAAGCAAGGCCTCCTGTACAAGCGTGGGAAGAAAGAAAAACCCGCGACAGTCAAAGATTTAATGCTAAATTGATAGAAGATATCAAAGAACAAGCACTAGCTTTGACTGCGTTTCCAGTTCCTTATACATATCCTTATGATTCAACTACTGTATATTATAATGCTAGTCAATACACAAAATTTTATAGATTTATTCTTTTAGGAAATTTCCTTTATGAACACTATAAAAATACGAGTTTTAGAAATGATTTTTTAAACCCCGCAAATGTTACTGTAAATGAAAATATTGGTGTATTAAGAGATAGTGATTCTGCGTCGAGTAAAGCAATTCAACTAAAGTATTCGAATCAAAATGATGACGACGCAGATACTCTAGTTGATGCTGGTAGCGGTCAAGAATCTGCTTATAGACTTATTGATATATGGACTGATACATTTATTAAAATAAGAGATGGTAGATACAGAAATACATCTTCGTCTGTTATATTTAATTTATTGTATGATGATACAATATATTTTCCTATTACAAGAACGCTTAATGCTTCGCATACTAATATTGCTGAATCTGTGAAAGACATTGAAGACGGATTTCCAAAAGATAAAACTCAAGCAATGGCTCGAGGCCTTACAGATTTCTATCAACCTGGTTATTCATGGGGCACCGATGCTGAAGAAACATTTGTACTTCAAACAAAAGAATCATACAGATACCAACCTGGGCGAGTATCAGGTTTTACATTTGGTTCAAGAGCTGATGTAGTTGCATCTAGTGCGGGTACTAAAGTGGAATGGGGCGTACATAATAAAACAGATTCTTACGTTTTTAGGTTGACTGGTGGTAATTTATCTATTGTAAGACGATCAACTTTACCATTGTCAAATAAGTTTTTAATAGATGAAAATCTTGTTGGAAGACAAGCTACTATAGAAAACGAAAAAGACGATATTACTGGTCTAATTAAACCTACGTTTTACGAATTAGAATTAAATCAGACAGACTGGAATGTTGACCCACTAAATGGAAATGGCCCATCGGGCTATCAAGTAAATCCTAAGAACGTAACCATGTGGAAGATTGAGTTCTCGTGGTATGGTGCGGTCGGGGCTAAATTCTACGCTTATATTCCAGTTGGAAATGGCGAAGCACGATGGGTTCTTTTACACACACTAGTTATTGAGAATAAACTATTGACTGCGTGTCTTGAAGACCCATTCTTTAGAATGAAATATTCGTTCACACTAAGAAACAGAGAAAATTCTGAAAAGCAACAATTTGTTTATAAGTATGGCTCTTCTGTTTATATCGATGGTGGTGACGATGGTACAAAGAAACAATTTAGTTATTCGGGTGATAAGAAAAATGCAATTAATAATACTTATGTTCCGTTACTCGCTATTAAAGCTAAAGCAAACCTTAAAAATAGAGACGGAATAGATATTCCAAATAGAAAAATTGCTTACCCCGAATCGTTAAATGTTTCGTCTTCTGAATTTACAAAGTTTCAAGTAATTGAGTGCGAAGCTTGCCCAGGTTATGGTTACACATATGACAACGGATTGTTGGCTGATCAACCATATAATTCTACTGGTAAGAAAATTAACTTTCACATAAAAACTTTAGGTACTACTGGTGGTTTTGGTAGTGATAATGAAACGCAGTATATAAAACTTTCGGACAAGGATTTAGGATTAGACGATTCACCACCGCAAAGAGTGGGCTTTAGACCGATTGATGACGATTCACAAATATTAATACCCGGTTTTGGTAAAAAATATGTTGATTACACATCAACGCTTGCAGATTATTCTGCAGCTTCTTCTAGTGATAAAGCAGAATTTCTCTTTGATGACGATGACCTAGGACTAGTTGATGACGTAATTGAAGATGGCGGTGTATTTTCAAATGTTGTAGAGAAAATAACAGTCGCTGGTTTTCAAGATTTAGGCAGTAGCGGAGAAAACCCGGGCGATCTTAATGATGCCAAATTAAATGGTATTTACCAACAATCTGATCCTTCGGATAATACTTCGCGATGGTCGCAAATATCACAAACACTTGATGATACGCCAGAGCATAATGACGGTTCAATAGATTTTGAGTTAAACGCAGATGGCTCTGGTTCAGAGGGCGCGCCCGACGCTGTTGATTATAGTTATACGTGGCAATTATCTGATGGAGGTATTAACGATGATAGGCCAAGAACTTCCGATGTACAGGCTGGTGAGCTAGTTACTAGTAACACAGGTGTTAATCCTTTTGCGGTAGCTGCAAACAACTTTATTGGACAACCATATAAACAACCATGGGAATTAACTTTTGGCGGGAGCTACAGTGGTATTACTGTAACTCCTATTTACAGTCATGTCGATAAAGATATCAGAATTAAACAGTCTTACTTAAATCTTAATTTCCCTGATGGTATGCCAGTAGGCGCACCTATACAAGTTGAAATTGAATTTCAAAGAACTGTTGATAATTCACCAGACTTCGATACACCAAACGATAATGATTCTCTAAAAGTTGTTTTAAGGAACGCTAATAATGACGATACTTCAGCTGTAACAGAATTTGCAGTAGATACTGATGATACACCAGACAGCGTTGTATTTAAACAAACATTTTCATTAACTACAACTGCAGCTAATACTACTAAAATTAATATATCTTCTGTACAAGATAACGTAATGGATATGTTTAACATACAAGTTATTAGTGTTAGAGTTGGTGAGTTTAGAATGTCTCGAGTAAAAAGAAAAGAATTAAGAACCGAAGATGACAGTGAGTATGATCCAAACGGAGTTAAAACAAGAACTTTTTATGACAAAAAGTTTTTAACTGGTAGTGCTGGACTAAGAATTGGTAAAATTACTAAAGCAGGCGCTATTGTTTTTGACTATAGTGGAATAGAAGATAGAGTTAAAGCTATTATCGATGATGAAAACGATGATTATAATGATTCACCACCCGATTTAACTGAATCCCTTTTAGGAACCGCGCCGTTCTCTGTTAATGATAATGTTATTGTAGTTGATAGAACATATTTTACTGGCTCTACAACAAATGCTCGGAAAGAATATACGCACTTCATCGGTAATCCTGCATATCTTTCTTCAATTAAAGAAATGTATGCCGTAAGTAATATTAAAATCGGTGCAGAAGATTCAGAAATTAGATTTTTAAATCCTGCTAGACGGGTATCAAATACTTCGACCATACTTACAGGCAAACCTACTGCTGAATTTAGAATAGCATTTACTAATGTAGACCCTTCAAATAACTTAATACCTAAAGAAAACAATTTATTATTTATTGATTTTGATAGATATAATATTAGAAAAGCAAGAGGTGGTGAACAACTAACAGGTCCGAGTGATACAAACACAAGAGCTATACCGAATGAAACATTTCAGCTTGATTACAGAATAAAGAAAATACCAAATGATACTGCTACTCTTAATGGTGGAGTGTGTTCGAAGGTAAAAATCTCTGCAGCTGAACGAAAAAACTATGGTAGCTTAAGTTTTTTTGCAGACTATGCTACATTTAAAGCAAATGCTACATTTAATTCATTTACCGCAGAAGGTTATGACGACGAAGACACTATATTTGCTTCATTGGTAGGTAAAGAAGAGCTTTTAGTAGTAGAAGATCAAGATTTTTTAGATACAGCGTTTAACACGAGTGGTGTATTACAAATTGAATTTGCAGGTGGAGAGTTTGGTTTAAACGGTGTAGGCTCAGGAATTAATTTTCAAACAAATCCTATATATTTTCAATATTCAGACAATGATGGTGTTACTCAAAACGCTTGTGTAGTTCAGCTGAGTGCTGAGCCTTCACCTGGTATTATTAGTAATGATAAACTAACGTTAAGCTTTGTAGAATTAAAATATACATATAACGGTAATGGTACATCTGATAGATCACAGAAGAAGATATTTGGATTTGATCCATTCCCATTATATCCTATTATCTTTACTAGATACGGTGCACAAATTAATAATATTAATTTCAAAAAAGGTAATATTGTTTCTTCACCGAGTTGGACTTTATACGGTAATGATATTTCAGTGTATAATCCGCTTGCAACAACTGACCCTGGTTATATTACAAATGCAGATGCTACTAAATTTAAACCAGAGAATTTTATAGAACAAGATGCTTTATCCGCGTTGCTCGTTGATACATCAGCAAATAAAAGATTGAGAAAAATATTTACACCAGGTGATCCTAAGTTTGGAACTGTATTTGATAATGGTACATCAGCACAAACTGCTGGAGCAACAAGTACTAAAAGAGTAAGAACACTTACATCATTTTATTCTGGTGGTGAAGGCGAAGCGACTGATCAAAGCGCAAACGTTACTGGCTTTGACCATGATGGTCTTACATACACAAGAACTTCTACTTCTTCACTTAGTTTTACTAGCGGTGCACACACAATTGAAGAAGACGGATCAACGGAGCCCGATGTGGAAGAATGGGTAAAGAAGACCACAACAGAAGGTTCGGAAAACGCCGTTCTTAGCTTTACAAGAGTCGATGAAGGTGATGGAAATACTCTTCCAGCGTATCCGTGGTTTAATCTTGATGGTACTCTTAATCCAGTATTTTCAAACTTTTTAATGTCAAGTATTACTGATGCAGCAACAAGTACTCCTATAATTACAGATGCTAGATTTGATACTAATAAGATTGATTTAACCGATGTGTTCGGTGAAGACAGATTTAAAGTTATACAAGATATACGAGATTCTAGAGCAATCTTTATTGTCGGAGATCAAGCTAATGATGACAACCCACGACTAGGCACATTTCAAGCTTCTGTAAATACTTCAGAAATTTAATATAAATAGTATTATGTCTGGTTTTAGAAATGCAACAGTCTTTGGTTTAAAAATAGGTTTCAATCTTAGTGAATTGCGACAAGATGCAAATGATGCATTAATAAATTTAAACTTAGACCCACAAGATTTTAGAAGGTTACAAAATATTGGTAATGTCACGTCTGGTATACCAAATACATTTCAAAAGATTTCTAAGCTAAGCGAAAATCTTCTTTTAAAATCTGATAGTATGAAAAGTGAGACCAGTGCATACACTGGTGTTTTGGATAGACTTTTTCAATCAAGCAGTAATTTAAGAGGTGTCTTTTTTAGGCCAATCGATGGTAACTTAAATATAAATGGTAGATTGATTGCAAAATCTATTACGCAGAGAACTTTTAACGAAACTAGTAAAACATTTGTAACTTCTCCAATTACGACTGCAATCAATTCTGCATGGGACACAACTAGTACAACAATATCATTAGGCCAAGGATTAGTTATTGAATCTAATGCTAACGCTAAAGTAGTAACTGGCCGACTAAAAAATGTACAAGCGTTCGAGAGTAGAAGGTTTGGAACAGAAAAAGCAACTCATAAAATAAAAATTAAAATTGGTGGCACTGATTATTTTATGTATGCAATTAAAAATAATCCTTTTAAACTTGAAGGAGCATTTGGAAACGCAACTAAAAGCACTCTACAAATAACAACTGGAACATCTGGAAATCCAGGTGATGTAAATTATGTAGCATCATTTGTTAATAATAGTGGCGTTACCATAGAAAGACCAGTTGTAAAAGTTCCCGCTGACGAGCCTACTACTGATGACGCAATCGCTAATCTACAAACTGGTAGTATACTTAATATATACGCAGACCCTGAAAAAGTTAACTCTTTTAGAATGCAAAATCAAGGTTTAACAGAATTACCTGAAGGTATAAAGTTTGGTACATCAGCAGATCCAGTGCCCAATCTATTAGATATTAGCTTCAATGATTTTACAACTTTTCCTGCAATTAAAAAAACATTTCCAGGTTTTACAAAAGTTATTATTAGACAAGACCCCGGTAACTCTTCAAAGATAAGAAAAATCGTTATTACAGATTTTGACGATATATCAAATAATATACCAACTGGAGTTACAGAATTTAACGCCACTGCTAGCTTTAAAGCCGATACTTTATTAGAAAACGTGGACACGCCAACAGGCTTTCCCGCCGATATGAGTGTAGCACCGTTTACTCTTTTAGAAAATTTAAATTTAAGTCATAATCTTTTTACTGGAATTGTTCCTAAAATGCCTGCAAGTTTAACAACGTTAAACTTAGGTCGTAATAGATTTACTAAATTAACTGCAGATACTTTGACAAGTAATCTTACATCTATAAATCTTAGTGATAACGAAGGCCTTCAAGTAGATGATGACACTCCGGTTGAGGCTCATCCATATTACAATAACAATACCTATAATGCAGGTTTAACTCACTTGCAAGTACATAAAACCAGCTTGGGTATACCAGATTTACAAAATAAAATATCGTTAAGTGTCTTTAACGGATTTAATATGACTTATGATGCAGTAGGTACAGCAACTAATGATGTAAGGTTTCAGCTCGTAAGTACTATAGACGATGCATCTACTTCTAAATTTAAAGATTGCACAGCTCTTACACAAATTAACTTAAATTCATCTCGTGTGCATGGTCCAATACCATCTTTTGCGTCAAATACACTGTTAAATAAACTTGAATTAAAGGACACTGGTGTGATTAATCCTACAGGCAACGCGTTAGCTCCATTTGGATTTCCAGAAAAGTTAAGAATTTTCCAGTATGTCTACTCAACAAATTTTGGTGAATTTTCTGCTGCAGGAGGAACTTCTAATACTTTACCGTCAAGTGCATTTCAATATGAGGCAAATGATGCTGACTTTACTGCAACATTAATACCATTTGAGACTTTAACTTACAGGTCTAAAGGTATTACTGGAGGTCAATGTCCTGCATTAAAAGGTATAAATGTCGATGTTTCGGAAAACGCTTTTACTTCGATTGTACCTATTAGTGAAGACAGTGTAGATGAGAAAATAGCAACGTTTAAAGCACAAGATAATAAATTACAAGGTCCATTAAATTTAAATACTTTATTTTCAGGTTCAGCAGAATTCGAATCGCTAACAGAAATAAATTTAAGTAATAATGATTTCTCTTCTTTTGACTTAAATAGTATTCCGTCTACTAAATTTACTGCGCTTACAAAATTATTATTGAAGAATAGTTTTACGGATGATACTCCAACAAATTTAATATTACGTGAATTTACTGGACTATCATTGCTTCAAGAAATAGATGTATCTGAAAATGATTTTGATGATGTAGACTCTAGTATTTTCAATGGCTGCTCGAGCTTGAATAGTTTTAGTATAGACACAACATCTTTTGATATCCTTAGCTCAATTATTGGTAGTATCGAAAGCTTTATTGGCAGTGCAGTAAGTACTGTAGCTAGAACGTTCTCATTTGGGTCTAACATTGGTAAAGTAAATATGAAAATACCAGATGTTAATACATTTAGTAAAAATACTTATACAGCCGAAGAACAAGACTTCTTTAATATGAACGACAGAATTAGATCACTTGAAAATAAAAATGTTAGCATAGATAATATAGACTTGGATGCCGCGTATGCAGCACTGCCCGACCCACCATCAAACTTAGTTGCGTCAAATACTGCGCCGAATACGTGTACTCTTACTTTTGATGCTATGACTGGTGTTGATAGAATAAAAATTATAAAAGTTACAAATGGAATTGACACCGCATTAGATACTGTAGCAGGCAATACTACTACTTTTGTTGATACTGCTTTTGACGAAACAACAGATGCGAGATATAAAATACATGGAGAAAACATTAGAAGTATTATTGGAGGTGTCATAAACGAGGCTACAGTTGCATCTCCGATACCCGATTCACCCCCAAATCACACTTAACAATGTCTATTAGAACACCAGGTTTTACTGTTTTAGAAAATTTAAAGCAGAATGATATAAGAGCAACTGAGATGCTTACTAATCTTCTTAGCCGTGCTGAAACGCAGAATTTTTCTGTTGCTAAAGGTGTAGGTAGCGATCTGCAAGTGTTTCAAAATAATGTAAACAATGAATCTACATTTTCACATCGTAACTTATCTTTGCAAGGTGAAGATCATATAGTTACGACCTTTGCTATTCCATATATAGGAAGAGTTTATTTTCAAATTCGTAGGCCTGATTCGCTAGTCGCGCGAAATGATTTGCCTAAAGACTTTGAAATAGAATTAAATGGTGAAGACTATACGCCAAGAATACGACCAGAAGTCTTTGATCTTGCAGGGTTTCAAGATGCAGATGGTAATTGGCTTTCTAATACTACAGTTAGAAATGATGTGCACGTGTTTCGACTTTATAGCTTTCATTTGATAGGAATACCGCAAACATACTTTAGTGATGGTACTATAGATTCTCCGCCAAATAACTTAACACCATTATCAATTGGTGATTCTGTGAAAATGTTTGAATCCGGCGGTAACTATTCATTATCTTTTGTAAATGATGAAATGAAGATCGAAGTACCGAGTACAGTAGAAACATTTACAGAATCAGATTCTATTACAAAAATATCGTTTGGGGCCATTGATGATAATACGCCGCCTGTAGAAACAGATACAGATTTTACTGGAACATTTACAATAAAAGATTTTGTACGTGATAAAGATACTAGCGCAAAAAGCTTTATTATTGGTGGAAAGACTTTCACTACTCAAGAACAAACAGATGCAGTTAATGCGTTTAATCAATCTTCAGTTATTATTACACGAAAAAATGGCGTAGATAAACAAGCGTTTTTAAATGTAGGTGAATACGCTACTGAATTATATGATGACACTGATGAAGAAGCACCGGTAGAACTCTTAAATATTAATAAAGATAAAACTTACGTTGGTATATTTAGCGATATTAATAGTAATATTGATGCTGCAGATGAAAAGATTAAAAAATTAGTCATTCGACGAGAAGACAATGATATTTTTGATAGAGTTAATGTTAGCGGTATAGTTAGATTTTCGGACCAACAAAATAATGTTTCAGAAGAAAATGCTACTATTGGTGAAACAGCACCAGGTTTATTTCTATTAAAAAGTGCACTTGACACGCCAAGAAAAATTACACGAGCATTTTCTGAAACCAGTGAACTATGGGAAGTTAATAGTAGCAATAATAATATTCAAATTAAAAATACTAAAAACGTAACAAAAGCTGAAATTAGTGGAAAGCTTATATTTGAAGAAGGCATCAATATAGATGTTGATGATGATTCACCACCCCTTGAAATATTAGATCAGTCACCGCACGCAGATGCAAATGGATCGTGGAACGATAATCTTAGTGTTCCAGCCGATAATGAAACATTCAGTCACAGAATGATATTAACAGTCGATGAATTCGACGATGATGGTGACGCAGTCACTGTTGAATACGGTGTATTAGCAATTAGATCAGATTAATTACTATGATGTTGTTAGTGGTATTAAAAACGGTACTTCAGAAACATTACCGTCGCCATCAGTGACATCTGCTAATATTTTTAGTGTGTGAGTGTAATTAGCAGTTGAACTAGAATGTTGAGAAACCGAACTCGGAGGTGAGTCTTGGTCAATTAGTTTTAATCCGTTAAACTCTAATGTCACATCATCGCCATTTTGTCCAGTAGTAAAATCTACTACATTTCTATTTAACGAAGAGATTGTACTAATATCATCACCTTTTGCTTTAAACGGCGGTGTAGGATCACTCGGTGGAAAACATCTCCACTTATTATTAACCGTAGTTGCGTTTGGTGCTACAGTTAAAAACGACCCTGCAGGAAGACGAGCACCAATAGTTACTGCGGCGTCTAAATCATCTTTCAGTGTTATATCAAAATTATCTCCATTAGCACTAACTGAAGCTATCCTTGTGTTTTCAGGTATAACAGCATGAGTTGGAAGACCATCAAAAACAATAAACAAATCAGTCAAATCAGTGGATTGAACTTTTTCACCTCTAAAATTCACAATATTACCATCAACAACAATTGTAGTAGCGCCGTTGGTGAGTTCATTTATTACAGTTAGTTTAATTAGTGGAGCTCGATAACTTGGTGAATCGTCAAGAGTACAATATTTGTCTAACACTAAATCATCTAGCGCAGATTTTTTGTAAAGGTATCCCAGAGTAGTGCTAGTTGAGCCTGTAGAGAGTGATACAATTTCAGAAGAAGTACCATTGATCGCGATTTTTTCTAAAGTCAGTGGATCGGTGTATTTTACTCTAATGTA
>Ga0181399_1000196_pt1 | contig 22252 bp, 9 predicted proteins | sample 22SPOviralmetaG_FD_130128 | JGI IMG/M metagenome (GOLD analysis project Ga0181399, IMG submission 130128) | Marine viral communities from the oligotrophic San Pedro Time Series (SPOT) site, San Pedro Channel, CA, USA - 22 SPOT_SRF_2011-05-21 | ecosystem: Environmental > Aquatic > Marine > Strait...
AGATTTTCAGATCCTGATGTTTCAAATGCGCGTGCGCGATCTGTATCTGCAGTACCAGAAGGAACAAACAGAACTGTAGATTGTGGAACCTCAATTGTTCTGGACTCAGAACCACCACCAAATCCAAACAGAGTACCAAACTGGAACAGGATAACTCTGATACGGACGATAGGTTCGCCGCTAAACTTGAATGCTCTTGTCTCAGTTTCTGGATTGAATCCGACAACTTCAGCAGCACCACCGATAGAATTAAATCTACCAGATCCAGTGTATAAGCGTGTGAAGGCAGGATCAGCATCACCATAGAAGTTGAACTTAGCAACTTCAGGATTCGTGAAGATGTTGAATCTAAGAACGAGGTCTGGAGAACCAAACAATCTTGGAGATCCAGCAGGGCGAGATGTCCATGCAGGATTCCACTTAGATGGTGAAGTACCGTTGACTCTGAAGAGAACTGTATTTGTTGGAGGCGTTACGCTGGAAGCTTCTGCTCCACCACCAATTCCGAACAGTGAACCAGAAGTTCCTGGATCTCTATCATCACCATAATATCCATAAACATTAACTTTTTGAGATACTGATATACCAGCAACATTTGCTGATCCACCGATCTTGCCGTAGATGGAGTTGACATAACGAGGTGATGGACGATATCTGAGCCATTCGGACCCAGCATCGTGGGTGTACATTCTGGAGAATACACCATTAGATACATATGCACCCTTGAATCCAACATCAACATTACCAAGAATTCTTGGAGTTCCAAGAAGATGTTGAGTTCTCCAATGTGGACGGAATCTAACCGCAGCATTAGGAGCGAGAGGTGTCTCCTCCTTAATCTTAATGTTGCCAGTTCCGACCCAATTCTCAACATGCTTCTCAACTGCGCCACCACGCATTTTGAGCAGGAAGGTTTCTTCAGGTGTCTGCCAGACTGCTGCTTCAGCGGCATTCCCGACACCAAACAGAGATCCACTAGAGAATTCACGGAATATTCTCTTCTGAGCTGGAGTTCCACCAGAAATTCTGAATAGACCGAATGGGTTTTCTTCTCCAGGAAGAGTAACCAGATCACCATGATCAACATTGGGTGGCAGATATGCATCACTAATAGATCCAAGATCATCAATTGTAGTAGCATTATCAGTAATGGATCCATACTGATCTGTTCCAAATCCTTCAACAACAGAAGAATTATTATATGAGAATACTGCCTTCTCAACCTTATCACCGATATGGAAGAGTGAACCTTCGCCCGTATAAAGACCTTTGCTGAAGCTCTCTGCGAGAGATCCAACGAAATTGAATAGAGCAGTAGTTTCTCCGGCACCAGAAGTAAACTTCTCAATAGCGGCACCAGAGATATTAATCTCAATTGTTTGTGAGACTTCAGAGAATGTCTGCTTATGACCTTTATCGCCACCAGTAATTCTAAACAGACCAGTGACAGGTTGTCTGGTCTGAGTAATTACTACAGAACCATTATCAACTTCACCATCTGAAGTGATAGATGTAACATTGCCAAGGTCACTAGTTACAGTTGAATTGTCAGTAATAGATCCATAATCGGGACCAGTACTAAACTCAACAACAGATTCTGTGGTATATCTGAATACTGCTCTCTCAACCTTTTCACCGATATGGAAGAGTGAACCAGAACCAACAAAATCTCTTGCTCTAGGAGTGTCGGCATTACCTGTAAGTTTGCCCTGTTCGTAAGGACGTGCTCTCCAATGAGGTGAGAATTTGAAGTCTGCAGGATCCTGTTGCTCATTAAAGATTCTAAATCCAAATGGTCTTGCAATATAAGGTCCACGGACAAATTGATTTTCAGAAGAACCACTAAGTTGTAAGAGTCCAGTAAGAGGTTGTCTAGTCTGAACAATAATTATCTCACCGTTATCAACTTCTCCTCCTGGAGTGGTAGATGTAATACTACCAAGATCATCAGTTGTTGTTGCATTATTAGTGATTGATCCATAATCTTCATCTGGAGTAAGATCAACAATAGATCCTCCATTATAATCAAAGGTTGCACTTTCAACCTTATCACCAATACCAAATAGTCTGCCCTTACCAACAAAATCTCTTGCTCTTGAACTTTGAGCAATACCAGTGGCAGAAATGTTACCACCAATATCATCTGCTTGAGCAACACGCTCAACCAGAGAACCAGATAGATTAACAATTCCACCTCTAGTAACATAAGGTCCACGAATAAACTGAACCTTAGGAGCAGCACCAGTAAATTTAAACAGACCAGTAAGAGGTTGTCTAGTCTCAGTGACTATAATCTGTCCAAGATCTACTTCACCATCTGGAGTAGCCTGACTTGTGATAGTACCATAGTCAGTAGTTGTTCCAGCAGAATTGGTGATTGATCCATAATCTCCACCTGGAGAGAACTCAACAATAGATGATGAATTATAATCAACCGTTGCTTTTTCAGTCTTAACTCCATGACTGAACAGTGAACCAGATGCAATAAATGGTCTGGACTGAGCATAAGTATTGAACTCTCCGTCTGGACCATTGCTGATCTTCGGAGTGCCGAGAAGATGGCGCGATCTCCAATGAGGTGTAAATCTGATATCTGCAGGATCTTGCTGTTCGTTGAAGATTCTGACAGCAGGACTCTGACGATTCCAGATAAATTTGGGGAAGAATTTATCAACAGCAGCACCTTGGATTTCAAACAGTTTTCCGAGGGGACGCTCATCACCAGTTACATCTATTACATTTCCATTATCAATGATGTTAGATGCTGGAACAGGAGTAGTGACCTGTCCATAATCACCAGATACAGTTACGGCAGATCCAACACTTCCAGCATCAGTAAATGTGAACGATTCTGCAATAGAAGATTCGTTGTATGCAACAGTTGCTCTTTCAGTCTTGACTCCATGACTGAAGAGTGAACCAGATGCAATGAAAGGTCTAACTCTTGCATAAGTGTTATTCTCTCCACCAAGACCATTTCTGATATCAAACAGTGCAGTAGATTCACCTGCCTGAGATACAAACTTAAGGTTGCTGTATCCACCAGTAATTCTAACCTCAGCAGTAGCACCAAGATATGCTTTTGGATTAGAGTGGGCAATATCACCACCCGTCCATTCAAAGAGTTTTCCGAATGGATTATTAGTGATGAGATTGGTGATTGAACCATAGATGGTATCACCAGTAGATGGTTGAGTTACATCACCGTAATCTGCAGTTGTTGTAGCAGAAGAAGTGACAAGACCATTATCAATAGGATCTTGTACTACCGCAATTGATTCCTCAGTATAATCAAATATTGCTTTCTCAACATTACTACCAGAGTTATTGAGAGATCCAGAACCAATCCAAGATCCCTTAATAACCTTGAGTTGCGACATTCCGCCGCCAAGCTTGAGGAATTCTCCAGCACTTGTCTGATTCGGACTGAGACCATAATGATAAACCTGAACTGCAGGTTCGTTGAATTGTACAGTTGCACGACCACCAGTGGGGTTAAGTATACCACTGCCAGTATATGCTCTTGGAATAGGTGTTACTGCCCTACCAGTGATATTGATATTACCGAACTTGGTAAAGTATGGGATCAAATCACCATAAGATGTGTCACCAGTAGAAGGTTCGGTTACATCACCATAGTTCTCGGTATTTGCTGTAGTCTGATCTACAGAACCATAGTTTAAGGTTCCTAGAGTTGCTAAAGGATCAAATACGATATCAGATTGGTAATTAAATACTGCTCTTTCATCCTTCTGTCCGATCTCAAACAGAGATCCAAAACCAACATGTATTCTGGCAAATGCATCAGGAATGACATGGTTGGTGATTGTAATTCCACCACGGCTTCTCCAATGAGGCAGGAATGCAAAGTCACTTGCTTGACCTGCATTAACAACTGCCTTACCTTTGTAAGTCTTAAATGCTCCGCTACCAGCGAACGCTCTTGGGTTGGAGTGAGCAATGTCACCACCAGTAAGTTTGAAGAGACCAGTGAGAGGTTGTCTAGTCTCAGTAATTACTAATGAACCATGATCAGTATCGCCACTAGATTGTGCGGTTACTTGACCATAATCTTCTGCTGTAGATGCGGATGTATTAATATCTCCTGCATCATCTCCAACAGAGAAGCTTACTATTGAACCTGAATTATAATCGTATACCTTCCTCTCAAGTCCTCCAGAGAAATTGAAGAGTCTTCCGCTACCTTGATATCCTACTCTTGCAAATGCTTCTGGATTACCGCCACTGAATGTTAATCCAATGACATCTCTTCTGATAAATTGTCCTGTTGCTAGATTACGACCAACAACGTAAGTTTGTGCTCCAGATGGTTCCTCAAGTTGATCAACACCACCTGAAAGAACTGAGAATGAACCTGAACCGTTATATGCACTAAACCTGTTACTTGTAACCTTGAATCCTCTAATCTTCAGGGATCCGAAAGGTGTACCTTCTCCAGGTAAAATGTCTCCAAAGTCTGTTTCACCATCAGTAGCGATGGTGATAATCTCTCCATACCCAACAGAAGAACCTACAGTAGCGGTTACCTGACCATTGTCAGTGTCACTACCATAGGTCTTAAATGACTCTTCTGTGAAGTCATACAAGGCGCTATTAGATGAAGCGCCAGAAATATGCAGAGGTCCAGAACCTCCAATATAAGGAGCAACTTTGCGCTCTAAACCATTAGCAATCTCAAATAACGTACCTGAACCTGTCCAGGCTTGTTTTGTAATTACAATTGCCTTCTCTCTAAGGACAATTGGTTGTGCCTTAGCAACAAATACTACACCAGCTGAATCAGATTCTTCGCCGCTGATATTAATATTTCCAAATGGATATGTAGTTTCAGTCCATACAACAAGATTATAATTTTCTGTTGCAGTTACGTCATCTACAATAAAATCTGTTCCTGTTTCTACAATGAACTCATTGTTTACAACACCAGCAGTGCCATCTTCAACAATAAGATCAAAAAAGTTTATGCCACGATCAACTGTGGACGTGGGAGCATCACCTATGCTACCCAAGTCCTGACTATCAAAATATTCAATTGATGTTGAATCGTAGCGAAATGTATTCATTAAACGTTCTACACATTAAAAGGGGGTGTAAAACACCCCCCTCACAAAATACAATAACGAATAAGATGTATACTATATATCAGTCAAGGCTGACGTTCAATGTGATCTTGATTTGGTCACCGTTGTTCTGAATTGGGTATGGACCATTTGTGAATCTCTCAGCAAACATGATGCTGCTGTGGAGAGTCAGGTCACCAGTTCCGTCAAGAGCAGGTGTTGTGCTGAAGCTGTTAGCATCATAGACTGTATGAACAGTGTAAGTACTAACAGTTGTGCCGGAATTAGTGGTGCCTTGAGCGATGTAGATTACATCACCGGCAACCAAAGAATGGGCAGTAGCATTAACCTTACTGTAAGACAGAGTGATTGATGAGTCAGTAGCAACCTGAATGTTGTCAGTCAGGGCGTTGTTGATGTAAAGAATTCTGTTGAGAATGTCAATACCAATAATAGTTGTAGAACCAGGAACAGCGGAGTTACCACCAACAACCATGCCGACAGTGATGTCGTCCATGATGTTAGCAACGTTGGCAAGAGTAATAAACTTATTGCCAATAACGCCGATAGCGGGATCAGTGTTATCACCCTTAGTAAGAACTGTACCAGCAGCAGCAGCGGCAGCATCCGTTACACCATGGATGGTGACAGGCATGTTGTTTGCACGAGCCAAGTAGTAACCATAAACGTTACCAGCAGCAGCAGTAAAGGTGAATGTTTCTTCTGGGTATGTTGCAGTTGTAACACCACCACTGAATTCAATTGTGCCTGAAACAGCACCAGAGTTAGCAACAGTCAGAACGATAGTTGATCCATCTACTCTGGATACTTTAGCACCTGCACCGATACCAGTACCACTGACAAGGTTACCTACACTAACTGTGCCAGTTACACTAGCAATTGAAATAGTAAAGGCACCTGCAGAACCAGTACCAGTACCGGAGGCAATAGGATCACCAGCAGTAGAGATTGCCCAACGGTTACCATTCAGAAGAATACCGTATGCATCAGAATAATTCTGATCAGCACGGTTGTTATTTACTGTAGGATATCCAGTGTTCGCAGCAGTACCATAACTGTTAGTATTACCATCAGCATATGGTTCATAATAAGCAGTTGCGGAAGGTACGTCACCTTCAGCGGGGTCTGTGTTTGAAGTATAAAGCTTCAAAACTAAATTTCTAGGGATCTGGTGAGTGGCGTTCAGCAGATAACGGAGCGACTCTAACTCACCAATATTTGGTACTAAAAGTGCCATTTAAAATGTTCCTCTTGTTTGATGTTGATTTATCTGTTTATATTTATAATTTTACTTTCAGAGCGATAGCAAAATTACTGATTGAAACCGTAGTATTTATAACTTCATACTGTATGATGTCTCCAGCGTTCAATTGCTTTGACCATCCAGTCAATGTAATATCAGTACTTTTTACATCACTATTTAATTGTGGTCCATTCCCACCACAAATTGATGCTACGTTAGGAAAATCATCAAAAGAACATTTCCTAATATCAAGTTCTAAATCTCCAATAGCATCGGCAACAATGACCCATGATTGGATAACTCCAGTAACATCAATAGTTAGGAAACCTTTGTTTCCTGTAGTCATTGGTCTAGAACCATTGTCTATAACATAATTAATAGTTCTAGTTAGATCAGCAGTATTTGCAAGTGCAATTCCAAAGAATGGTGTAACTGTACTTGCAGGAGCAGTAGCAAATGTAATTTCATTGCCTGATACTGTGTATCCCACTCCTGGTTGCAAAATAGTATTGTCAACGGAAATGATCAGTTGCTGGTCATTTAATGCATAATATTCTTCCCCAGAAACTGCTAACTGAAAAACTGTTTGTGCTCCATCAAATTGTGAACGCAAATCATCCAGAATTAAATTCTGGTATTGTATCCCTTTTGATGGTGCTTCATAATTTAAACCAATACTAAAATCATTAGCAACACTTTGTGTGACATCAAAATTAGTAGTACTTACTTCGTAATTAGCCACTATACTGTCACTCCTGGTGTTACTGTCGCAATTCCTTCAATAAATCTGGTCTTTACTCCACTCGCAGAAGTCAAGACTAAATCATAAACATATCTTCTTGCTTTGAGGGCAGATGTAACTGTATCAGTCAAAGTAATTTTAATTACTCCTTTACTTCTGTCAGTAAAAATTACTGCAAACGGTGTTGCAGTACTTGAAGTATAATAACTTGTCTTCAGTTTTGCCTCTGCGGTAAACCCCAAAAGATTTACCGAAGCACCATCTGAGTTTTTGATAGTAAAGGTTGCTGAGAAGTCAGTACCCTGCTCTATCACTAAGTTAATTGTAATTGCAGACATGTACTAAAAAAGACCTTCCTTGTTATTTATAAGGAAGGTCTTTAAAGTTATTCTGCCGCTACAGGTTCTGCTTCAACAGGTTCTTCGGTTTCAGCAGGAGGATCTACTAGATCCAGAGCTTCAAGAGCACCTTTGAGTTTAAGTGCAAGTTCTCGTTTTGCCACGACCTGCGCCTCAAGATTTTTAATTTCAGAAATTGCAGTTTCAAGTTGGGTTGTAAAGTTTTCGCGCAGTGCGCTTGGTTCAACAGACATGGTATTACTTAGTTTCAGTTGTTATTATAGTACAATTTATTTAGTGTGTCAAGACAGGTCCCATCCTGTTTGACCATTAGCATTATCTTTGAGCAAATAACCATCTACCATAAAACCTTCAATGTAAGTTCTTCCACCACTACCATTATTCTGGATTGTTATCTGAGTAAGATTTCCTGCTTGCTCAAATCTATGTGATGATCCTGTACTAGATGTATAAGTTGTTCCGTCTATAGTGACAGTACAAGTTGAATTATATCCATCTTCTGAAAATACTCTAACGAAATTAGTTACAGTAATACTAAGAGTAAGGGTGCATAAAACTTGGTTTCCACCTGTTCTTGCCCTTGGCGAAGTTTGCAAATATCCATTAAAAGCATTTGAAGCAGCTTGATCAAAACCTCCAGTTAAACTATTACTCCATACGGTTCCATCATTAGGACTAGTGGAAGTCATGAATCTTTCTCCTGCTTGCAGAAGAGTTCCACAAGCACTTACACCTCCAGGAGAACTACCATCTGCTGGCCATGAACCAGAAGTTTGGTTATGCATTACACCACGCCATGCTTCAGTCCAATCACTATTATTATCACTACGCTCAACTTTATATGAGATAGATCTAATACTACCAGAAAATACTGAATCTACAAATAAATGTGTGAAGGAAATTGCCGAACCATGATCATATGTCTCTGTTGTGTTTCCACCAATAATAGTTCCACTGTCACTACAGTTTGAACTAGTATATGTTTTAAACCATGTAATATTTGATGAACTATCACTAGTAGAAAATCCAAAACGCGCAGCTCTAGGAGCATGGTCATTATAAGGATTGGATCCACCAGTGGCACCAGTGGTCAATCTCCAATAACGATGTGAGCTAGTACCAAAATCACCACCACCACCAGCAGCAGCACCACCATAACCAAGTAACATTTGTTGCATCATTAGCTCAGACCTCCACCAGAAATATAGGCGACATTTGTTGCAATAAAGACAAGAGTTGCTACTCCTCTAGCTGCTAATGTTTTATCACTATCCGCCCCATCAGCGGTATTATATAATGTAAATGAACTTCGTGTGATTGTCATACTAGTTGCAGAATTATTCATAATAGTAATCATATCACCAGCTGAAACTGTACTAATGTCAGCAACAGTTATATTTCCGCCAGTTCTAACAACCATTTTCCCAATATCACTTCCAATCAAAGTATAGTCGCTAGTGATTGGATTGTTGAGTCCAAGTCTTCTCAGTGGACCGAGTGAGTCACTGATTGAGCCAGCAAATATGGCGCTGCCGTCCTCATTCAGGTCAATTGTGTATGCAGTATCTTCCTTGTTTCTAATAAATACACCGCTACCAATACCGCCTTTGACAAGCACATTAGCTTTAACAGTCAGATCACCCTCAAATGTGGCGGTGCCATATGCACCCTGTAGGTCAATTTTAGTCGTAGTTCCATCACCTAAAATCAACCTTGAGGATGAAGTCTCTTTGTATAACCCTCCCAGGTTTGTGCTGCCAGCATTGACCTGGAATGCATAGGTATCGTCGGTAGGGTTGTTTAGAATAGTACCCGCAAATGTGCCTGTGCCGTTTACACTAAGACCAATATTAGTTTCCCACAATCCACTGGTATTATTGTAAGTAATCGTCTTATCAGTAGCTCCTTTCAGTGTAATACCACCACCATCTGCTGTGGTATCAGAAGGAGATGATACATTACCAAGTTCAATGTTCTTATCTTCTACGGTTAAAGTAGTTGAGTCAATGGTGGTCGTAGTTCCTGAAATATCAACGTTACCTACAACATAAAGATCTTTCCAGATAACAACTCTTTCATTTCCAGTATCAGTTCTAAATTGCAAGTAATCAGTAGTACTTCCATTTTTTCTAAAACTTAAAGAATTTTGTAAATTACTTGGAAAGTAAATGTAATTTTCTATTGCATTTGAAAATCGTAAATGGTTTTTTGCAACTATTTTAGTATTAACTGTTGTTGTGCCGCTACCACTAGCATTTCCAATTATAACATCATTATTATTGATTAAAAGATTAAATGTATTTGCTGATGAAAGAAGTTCCCCACCATTAACCGCAATCTTACCAGAGCAAGCAAGGTCATCACTGAGAATATTGAAGTTAGTATTTCCACCTCCACCAGAAACACCCATGTTGATGGTAGTTGCTGCACCAAACGCATTAATCTGTGTTGCTACTGTATTGAAAAGAGCTTGTGTAGTCTCTGATCCAACAATCGTAGGATTTCTAAGTGTCAGAGTTCCTGTAGTTGCACCAAGACGAATGTCAGTACCAGCACCAAATGCCTCTACAGTTGTTGCATAATCATCAAATAAATCAACTGTAGCTTGAGTACTAGGAACTCTAACGTCACCTGAGTCTACCTGAAGATATCCTGTAAATGTTGAGTTTTCATCAACAGTCAGTGTATCAATGCTAGCAGTACCATCAATCCAAATATTATTCCACTGTTTTGTTGCAGAACCTAAGTTATAGTTTGCAGTACTATCTGGAACAATACTAGATGTAAGTTCGGCATTAAATACGATGTTATCAGTATTAAGATCACCAAATGTTAGTGTGCCACCTGATGCAGCACCAGCTCTAAATGTAATATCGCCGTCTACTTCTAAATCACCACTAATTGATAAACTACTAGTAAGACCAATCTTACTTGCATTTACCTTGTAAAAACCTTGTCCAGAATCCCAAAATAAACTTGGCGATGCAAACGTACCAGGATCCATCCCATGGGTCTGGTTGATTAAATCAACATCACCATTGACAATTTCATTGATGCCATTTACGAGCACATTCGTTGGCGTTAATAACGTTGCTGCATCACCAACATCAGTACCGATGAGGTTAACCATCTGACGCTGTTGCTCAAACGTAAAAGTTGTAAGGACTTCTCTAATTGCCATTGGTAAGTTTCTTTAATAACTGCTTGATTTCATCAAGTTCTTGCTTCAAAGTATTTATCTCCGAAACCATCCCTTCTCTATTTGCCTTCGCTTTCATATAACGTTCATAGTCTGCCTGACTAGAATTGATCACAGCACCACTATCAGGATCCCTATAGAGATTGCTGTGACCTTCAACTTTTACTTTAATCATGAATGTGCAATTACTCGGAGATCTTCAACTCGTGGAGCAAGTGCTGGATCAGTACCAGCAAACACCAATTTAATCGCAAACGCTGAGAATGGTTTCAAATTATTTGCGGTATAAACATATTCCAGATAAGAATTCATGTCTTCCATTGATGGGGACAATGATTTACTTTGTTCTGGAGTAATATTTGAGTTAAAATCAGAGAGTCCAGTACCATTAAAATACTGCCACGCCATTTCAGAGAAGTTATCAGAACTTCCATCAGGACGAATCTTGAAAAGAACCTTGACATTTTCATTGCTAAACAAGTTAGCTGTTAACTTACAATCCAAAGATGTTGCGGGACTATCCAAACTTACCTCTTTTGTAATATACTTAGAGGCAGTAGAGCTATTAAATGTAGTTTCGTCAACATAAAGGAATCCATTACTTTGGGAGACTGCGCTCACAAGTCTAGTAGTTACTGGAGAAGTTCCTGAATTTGTATCATCAATTCGGTCATTTACAGAGAAAAGATTGTCAGTAATTACTTTCACTTTTAGATTTCCAGTACCGGAATCCCATCCGATAACAATACCAGTTTTGATTACTATTCCTCCAAGAACTGCACTTACAGAACCCTGAGCAACAGGTTGTCCATCAACAAATGTTCCTGTAATATCAATTAATTCAAGTATACCACCATTAACATTTACAACCTGTCCAGATGCACCGGAACCAGCTTGAGTTAATCTACTAGCACTGTCAACAGTATTGATAAATGTTCCGCCAGTTACACCACTCATAGTAAATTGTCCAGCTTGAACAACGTCAGGAGAAACTGTAGATACAGTAAAATCAGAAGTTACTGGTACAACTAATGTTTGTGAAATAGCACCAAATCTATCTTCATTTCCTTTTGGATTATCCATTCGTGAAGACGCTGTAATTAAGTTACAACGACTAAGATCAACAACAGGAGAAAGATTATCTTGATCAGTGCTCAATGAAATAGTATAAGTTATAGACTTATTACCATTCAAAAGTGAAGCTTGATTACGATAAACTTCATTGACAGATGATGCAATCACTCTAGTTTCTTCAAAATAATAATTATCATTTGGACTTAAGTTAAACGTAGGTGAAATTGTATATTCGTTGGTTAGTGTAGAATCAACTGGTCTTCCGAATGCAGTTTTAATATTTTGAGATACCGATGATGATGGGAATACCATCATTGAAACTTGAGGAGTTGCAATTTGATACAACTTATTTGTTGTAGATATAACATTAAAACCACCACCAGATCCACTACCAGTCATATTGACATTTGCAGCGTTCCATAATGTTGTATCAATCATTATACAATAATCATCAAGACCAGTATTCTGAACGGAGTGGAATCCATTGATCAATGTAACAGGAATTCCATAGATTGAATTGTTTGCTCCAGATCCTACGACGTTCTTAAGAATAGTAAAATCTCCATCTTTCATTCCATGATTTGGTTGTTTCACACGAATAACTTTTTGGTTAGTACCAAACAATGCAGAAGATCCATCAGTGTTATCAACAGTAATAGGATTGTCGGGAAGATTCACAAAATCAAGATCTTCATTTCTAAATTCAATTGATGCACTTGAGTTAGTTTGAAATAAACATCTATTTACATCAAATTTAATTGCTTCAGCAGTATCTTCGGACCATGCTGTAGAATTCTGAGATTTGAACAAAGCTCCAACGTTAGATTGAGCAGATGCAATAACAGAACTTCCAAGAAGTTTCTCTCCAATTTTAGCACTGTAAATTTCATAATCCGGTGATGAAGATGAGATTACAAATGCATATTTTGTATCGTTTTGGAGATATACTGGTGATGTAAATTTAAATCTAGTCCTTGTGTTGCTATCAACTGAAGTTGAAATTCCCATCCTGACAGCAGGATTAGTTATTCTAATAAACGATGTTGCTGTTGCTTGACCATCACCTCCTGAAATTGTGACGTTAGGTGGGGTATAATAATTTGAACCTCTATTTGTTAATTCAACTTCATAAATTTTTCCATTATAAATTTTTGCGGTAGCAGTGGCATTTACGCCAAATGTTCCTCCATTTTCACCAAAAACGTTGACCGATGTTGTATCATTGGCATAACCACTTCCAAATGATGTTACTTTAATTCTATCAATAATACCAGAATCTTCATCAATATTGAATGTTGTTGTAGAAATAGCAGGGGCTCTCTCTACAGTAAATGCTTCACCTGGAATAAATTCTTTACCATTATGATTAGAAAGAATCAAATTATATCTGGTGTTAGTTGTAGTAACTGTCAAATCTGATTTGACTGTTCCTGATGCTCCTGATGCTGATCCTTTGATAGTCTCACCTTTCAGGATAGTCTCACCAGATGGAACATCTGTATTAATTTTAATTCTGAGTTGAGTGTCGGACTCAAGTGTAGATTCACTAAATGGAATTATATTTCTGGTGGGTAATCCACCATTAGTGTCAACCAAATAAACTGTTACTGGTCTATCAGTTTCCTCATCAGTAGGAGTCTGCTTGTTCTTGAAATATAAATCCACACTAGATACAAACATTCCCCCATCAAATCCAGAAACTTTAAAAGTTTGTGCAAGAGGATCTAGTAAACCAGTTTGATTTACATTGACTAAAGAACTTCCAACATATTGAACTGTGTCAGAATTTGAAGTAGATCTTCTATTAATATAAGGAACTCTTGTGGATTGAATTGATGTAGTAGAAGTATTGGGGAAACCACTTACAGTATATACTGCCTCTGCAAATGTAGCTACATCACCAGAATCGCTGGAATTACTACTGCTAGAAGTTAATCTAAATGACTTACTGCCAGCAACAAAAGATCTCTTAGTACTTGCATTATCATAGAATATACTTGGAGAGTTAGTCATATCCAAACTCTTTCTACTTTTTCTAGGTGCAAATCCATTTGGAATCAAGAAGAAACCACTAATATTACCTTTGTCATCTGTGACGATCTTTTCACCAAAACCTTTTTCAGCATAACCAGCTTTTCCAGTAAATGGAGTGGTTAAGCTAGTAACATTATCTGGGTTGACCCATGAAGAAACACTAATGCCATCAAAGAAAGCATAGAGTTGAGTATCAGGTTCAAGACCTTTCGCAACAAATTTTACAAGTTTAGTTCTAATGTAAGGAACATATGGTGTGGAAACAGCTCTTTGACCTCTGTCTACAGAAGATGCTCCATATGGAGACAATCTGTTCTGGGTGCCATTTCTACTTCTAGTTCTAGTTTTTCCTTTAATAACTAGATTAGGATCACCAGCAAATTGTGAAGTAGTAGTATTGGTAGAATTATTCAGAGTATATGTTGGAGTTCCAGTCCAAGAAATTTGCCATTCATTCCATAAACTGCCCCAAACATTGTTATCATTCTTGATAACATCAAATATTGAATTTTCATTAACAATTAATTCAGGAGATGTTACAGTATCTTTCCATTCATCAATATCAGGTTGCAGCAACATCATTCCAGAATACTTGGAAGTTTTACCTACGTTTAACTTAAGTGTTTTTGTTGAATACTGATTAGTTATAGTGTTCTGCTCAGTAAATGGAAGTGTGACTAAATCACCTTTCTTAACATATCCACTTGCAGTTCTCTGCAGATCAGTAAGATTTTTCTCCTCAAGTTTAGTTTGAGAAGAAGCAAAACTTGGTCTAAGAACACCAGTTTGTGTATCAATAGAACACTTATAATCTATAGACGAAGTATTTCCTACTCCATGTCCTTCAAAGTTATCTACAAGAATACCATTCTTGAACCTATCATTACCAAACTCGTCTCTAACTTGAGTATTAAATGTATCCTGCTCCAGGAGACTTAATACTGTATAGTATTCAAGTTTTTCAACTCTCTTCTCAAGTTTACCGATATCACGCATCGTATAACGACGGTTGTCAAAATTCTTGACAGTAACATCGGATAACTTATAAGTATATGCTGGAATATTCAAATGATAAAGAAGAATTCCATCAGAAATTTCTTCTGGAACCTGTGGATTAAGAGAAGGAGTTCCCTTAGCAACAACAAAGTTACCAGATTTAGAAATATAAATGGAATCAATTCTATTCAAATAGAATTCATAATTAGACTCAAATGTAGTTCCAGAAATAGGCAAAGGAGCAGAAGATGATCCTAAACCACTAAATTTCAAAGCATCAATTGTTCTTGAATCACTATACCCAGGAAGAACTGTTGCGGTATTAAGACCAGTAAAATCAGATACCCTTGGTCTAAAATCAACAACATCTCTTAAAGAAATTTTTCCAAATACTGATGAATCATAATTGGGAATATCTTTATACTCAATATTAGTATAAGAGTCTACGGTGAAATATCCACTACCAGCAGAGCCTGTACCAACACCGCCAATATGATCAAAGTAATCATACACTACTAATAATTGATTACTTGGAGCAATCTCGCCTGGTTTTAAGATAATTCTTGCAAGATCATAATGAGTATCTCTTTGACCACCATCAAATGTAAATCTATCAGTAATCTCAACATCATTATTAGTTGCAGGCGCTGTTGTTGACGACATAAAAACTGATATTAGTTTAAGACCATCAGCATATTCAAGAGGAATTACGGGATCATTAAATCCAGTTGCAATATTTGATTCTACACTAGACTTAAGGACTTTAGTTTTTGGTGAAGTATCAACTTTTCTGACAGGAGCAATAAGTTTAAATGGTGTGTTTGCAAACCCAGTAAAACTACTCATATCAATGTTGATACTCGTGCCATTAGCACCTATTGCAACCTTACCAGAAATATCAAGAAGATTTCCGCTAGTCGGATTAGACATAACATAATCACCAGCCGAATAATTGAGGAACTGTTCATTGGTTCCAACAGTTACACTTGCTAAAGAATTGGAATCAAAATTACCTAAAAATTCTTTTGCTACAGTATAGTTGATATTCGTGTCATTAGGATCTAAAACCTGAGTTTTGACATCTTTATTAGGGAGTGCATATAGAAGTGTGTTAGAGGCGACTCCAGACAACTTAGAACGCTTCCTTTGGATACTCTTGGTAGTGAAAGCAGACAATATTTCGCCATATACAAAAATTCTTGCTGTAGTAGTAGCTCCATCAATACATGCAAATTTTACAACATATTTTCTGACACGTCCAACATTATCAATAACAGAAATAATATCTCCCTCAACCAAATCAAGATCTGGTCTTGACCCAAGATTATCTGCAGTAATGAAATAATCACCTTCAATGGCACTAAAAGTTGATCCGCCTGCAACCGCAAACGATGATTCTACTGAAGCAATATCGCCAGCAAAAGGATTTCCTGTGGTAGTTCCATAGAAACTTCTAACGAAAGATGAATTATAAGGTACTATATTTTTGTAGTTCATAACAGGAGTAACTACAGCTCCAGAACCTGTTGTCGCGACAACCTGAATTTCGGGAGCTGTACTGAATTTACCAATAGCAGCTCTAGTTGTATCAGTAATTGTAATTACTCTAAGTTGATTATTTGTTACAGTAATATTTGATGCTTCAATTGTAGTGAGTTGATTCACTCCGCCAATATTAATAGCAGTAATGTCAGCAGCATCAACATATGCTGCTCCAAAATTTTGAATCTTGAATTCTGAAATAGTTCCTTCTGTTTCAATAAAGTTAAATGGAGTTGATGCACCATCTTGTTCAGATGCAAGAGTTTCTCCCTCAGAGAACTCTCCAACAACTCTGGAAAGAATTAATTCTTTAGAGTCCGCAATAAGTTGTTCAACAATACCTCTGGCACCACTAGTTTGTCCAGTAATGAATTTACCTACACTAAAGTTTAGTGGATCTTTACATTTAATTCTTACAAAATACTCTAATCCAAATAAACCATGCCTAAACAAACAATCTTTATCATATGCACCATTTGATGAATTTCCGGTAAGATATTTAAAAGATTTTGTTTTACCAATGCCAACAAAAGGAGTTGTAACATATTCTGCTGATTTCACAGTCGCCGTGACTGCACCAATCGTGATAGATCCACCAATAGCAAATGCACCACTGCCGCTGGTACGCTTACATACTACAAAAGCTTTATTTTGAGATTCATTAATATGATAAGCAAAAGCAGTACCAGTTTGACCCGACAACGACCACGTAGTTGTACCGCCACCATCAGTTACTGGATTTGTAGTTGCAGAAAGGGATGATAATGTGAAAATAAAATATGCATCAGTTTCTGGCGCATTAGAATCAAGATTCTTTGTAGTATCACCAAATTCAGTATCTGTATGTCTATCATACAGGACTACTTCTTGATTTGCATTTGTGCTAACAAGACCTAAACCAGTAACATTTTCTGATCTAGATTCAACATCAGGAAATGAAAGTAAATTCTTTACTGTATAATTAGATCCCTCTGAAGCAGAAATTGAATTATTTTCTTGAGTCTGTGTATCTCTAGCTTTTTCAATAGAAACATATCTAGTTGAAGTTGTTTCAATCTCATATCCCTTGACATATGCTTTGCCAGGTTCAATAACTGATACAAACTTATCTGCAGACCCTCCTTGAGAAACAGTATATACACCATTATTGTCGGTACTTGCAAGACTCTCCTTGAGACTAAGCAAGAACTCTTTAACTACATAATTGCCAGACTCATCAAAAGTCCTTCTAGCAAGAATATCTTCAACGAGACCATTAGTGTTGGAAAGTTCTACAACTGGTGTAGTAATTCCATTCTTAATTTGAAGTAACTGAACAAAATCTCTCTGGTCAGGTGCATCAATTGGTCTTGAGACTAATGTAAGTCCAATCTTAAGTCTATGTGCTCCAGGAGCAGCAAAGTTAGAATATCCCTGTGCATTATCCAGAAGTGAAAGTTCTTCTTCTGGTGTTGTTAACTGTTCTGAAACAATAAATCCAACTTTATAAGTCGGAGTATTATTGTATTTTTCAAGAATAATTGTTTGTGAAGCTGTCTTTACTAAAGACCCATTAATAAAATAGATACCTTCATTTACAGAAACTGCTGTACCAAACCCCATCGCATTAGAGGTAGTTGGTTTCACATTTCCACTAACACCAACAATTGCTGTGGGAGCTCCAGCAGAATTAGAAGTAATTGTTTCACCTTCTATGAAGGTGAGGGAAGTGTTTGTATCGCCACTACTTTCATACTTAACAAAAAGTGTAGCGGAATCCGTTGTTGTTGATGCAGTAGCATTGACAACAGTAGCGACAATACCAGAAGTATTGCCAGTCATTTTTTTACCGATGTAATCGGTAATTAGCAAATTATTTGTAAAAGAACTAACCTTTACAAAATTAAATTGCCTATCTACAATAAGTTCCCCAGGTACTACAATAGAACCTTGTTTAAAATTTGCTTTCGCAAGACTTTCTACTTGATTCTGTAAAATTGATTGCAGCGTAGTGAGTTCCCTAGACTGGATAGAATATCCAGGTCTAAAGAGAACTCTGTAAAAATTATTATTCGGATCAAAATCATCAAAATAAGGAGCTTTATTTAAGTTAGTACTCTGGGGCATATTACTAGACTAGAATGTTGTTTTGATCTTATATGATATATATCAGAATTCTACGACCAATTTCACATCCTCAATTTGATCAATTGAGCGAGAAACTGTTCTTCTGTTTTCAACATAAATGATATCGCCTGTATACTTTTTAATCTCAGTATTAGCGTAACCGTTAGTAAAAGTTAGATTTGAAGTTGTAAGACTATAACTTGTTTCTGGAGTTTCAACTGCCCCAGAAACTGCACCTGTAATTGCATTAGCACCTGAGAAAGCAGGAAGATCTCCTTTGCTATCGCCAGTGATAATGTGCTCATAAGAACTCTGATAGAGTTTCAGAATCTTTGTGCCTGAATCCCATGAAACAACTTTGCCCTTGGCATTAGTAGTTGCTTGGGTTACAGTTTCATCAATATTAAATGATGCAACTGTTGCTGAAGGGAATTTAACGGCTACAAGAGCGTTGTAGGTAGAAGATGTTGCAGCTCCGCCGCCTGTTTGCTCAGGATCGCGAAGAACTCCAATTCTTCTGAAGTCAGTGTCAACTGGGAACTCAAGATTCTCATCGTATTGAACTCTAGAGTTGACCATGACACGCTTAGTGCCAAGTTCTTTATTAATGTTATATCCATGTCCACCTGAAGGAGGAATGATTACTTCCAGAAGAGCGACAGATCCAGGGGCACCAATACCAGAAATTTCAGTTGCATTTACATTAATATAACCGTAGGTGTAACCAGATCCAGGAGTTGTGATAATTACGTCACTAACAGCACCACTAGTTACTTTAACTGTTGCGATTGCCTGAGTACCACCGTTTTTTGCCCAATCTCCACGGACGGGAACATTAGTGTATCCAGTTACGTTGTTGTCAGTGTATCCAGTACCACCGCTATTAATAATAACAGTATCAACAGCACCATCAACTGCTGCTCCCTTAACATCAACACCGTTTGTGGGATCTCCTGCAGATCCAACACCCCAGACAGCAGGTACGGGAATATACGATGTAGTGAAAAATTTAATTACATCATCTGTTCCAATACTATACAAGAACTTCCATCTGTAACCATCAGCAGTACTGAAAATAGTTGTTCCAGTTCCTGAAGGAGCGACTGTAGAAGCAGTTCCGTTAGGGTTGGCAGGAGAAGAACCGTTGTAGATACATTTGTAAATTTTATAGTCATTTACAACATAAAATTTACCGCTATACAGGTGAGGAGCATTTTCACCAGCAGAGTTTGCCTTGAAATCAGCACTATAATTAGAACGATACATGGAGTATGTGACTCCAGATGTCCAATTATGTCTCGGAACTACTAATCTCACATCCGAAGACTGAATTCTCTTGAGAGAAATCATGTCATCAAATACTTCTTTTTCGTAATTGAAACTGTCAATGGGAGTTGGAGGATTATTTTCGTTTGGAGCAGCGAGATATGAACCACTGTGCTGACTACCTGCGGGTTGACCAACATATGAGAGAGCGCCAGCTACAGTAGCGGTGTCCCAGGTTTGGGGTCTACCCATGAAGAAGTACATATTAGTGGCAGCCGTCTCAGAAAATGCTTCCTCAAACTGTTGAGCATTATGAATTCTAAATTGTTCAGAAATTAAAGCTGGCATTGCTATAAATGGTTTACGGTTTTCCTTGTGTTATTTATATTTATCACCCTCGCCAAGCGAGTCTCAAATAATCACCATCTGCTTGTGCTGATGCTGTTGTTCCTTTAGATCCTCTGACGACTGTGAAGTCTTGACCAGAGATTGATGTGTATTCCATAGTTTCATCACCAAATTCCAAATATCCTGCGGGTGGGAAATTTGCCACATTACCTGTTACTGTAACGGTAGTAACAGTGTCATTAATGGATCCATTAAGTGTCAAACCATATGCAACATAGGCATCAAGAGGAAGATTAATAATAACCCCACCTGCGGAACCATATGCAACACCTGCATGTGTAGTAAAGTCTCCAATTGTGATATTTGGAGCATAACGTGTCATATGTTCAATAGTAACTCCCGTTCCGAGGTAATTCGCAAGAGGATCATTAAGTTGTGTGGGTTCAAACTTGAACTTGAGTTGATCAAATGTATTCAGGTTATATGCAAGTCCAGGTTGCGAAATGTCTTTATTAGTTTTAACTTGTGTCTCAACATGAGTAGTTCTTTCTGCAGTAATCTGAGAAATCACCAAAGGAAGATCACTATCTTCATCATCTTGATTTACAACACCAAACCCAATCGCGGCATGATTATAATCTATACTAGTAATGGTATGATAAGGTCTGGTGAATAAAGGTGTTTGTGGTCTAATAATTTCATACTTTTTAGCAAAAATTAACTCAGGAGCTTCAGTATAACCAGATCCACCATTCGTGATTACAACATTGGTAACTTTACCATTAGTAATTTCAGCATACGCTTCTGCACCTGTCCCAGGATTGTCACAAGCAACCTTGAATAGAACTTCTGGAGCAACATCATATTCAAGTCCAGAGTTCGTAATTTGAATGCCAGTTACTTGATAATCAAATACAGGGGGGACACCTTGCGCTGTTGCAATACCCACAGTTCCACTAACACCGATTGTGTTGCCTCCAGAAATAGGAACACCAGTTACCGTTGTATTTGCAACTGCATTCTTACCACGAACATATGAGTTATCAGTATAAACGAATGCGGTATAGAGTAAATTATCAGTATTCTCAAGTGCTCTTTGATCAATTCTAATAATCTGTTTAGGAGTTTCTCCATCAATCTTGATAAGATCTCCAGGTTTAATAATATCTCTAGTTAGAGCAGTTTTATTTCTGTATTTGCATCCATCAGGACTGTTCTCACCAATATACTGCAGATCTTCATATACATCACCATTCCAGATAGAAATTGTTTTGTCAAAAGTTTTCCCGTAAAAATAGAGACAATGACAACTTTTTCCTGCCTGAGGTGCTTCAGTGAAAGTAAGAACGTTATCAACAATAGTATATGAAACTCCTTCTGATTGAGGAACACCATCAAGCAATACTAAAATTTGGTGTACATCAGGAGGGATAATGTTATCAGCACCAAACTGCAATTCAACAGATTTTCTACCACCATCTAAAAGATGTGAGAAGTTGTTTATAATTTTATATTTACTAAAAGTATATCCAAAGAAATGCCTTTCTCTTTGAAATGCATCAGTAAATACAATTTGATTTGGATTTACTGATCTATCAATTGTATAAGATTCTCCATAAATCTGCATTACTCCATCAACAAAAATTAGAAGATTTTCATCTGCTTCTGTTACAACATTAGATCCATTTTTCCTAAAAAGATCATATCTTTTGGATGTGCCATCAAAGAGAATATCTTTGAGTTTATAGGAATACCTAGCATCATCAGCACCATCAACAAATTTGAAAAATGTTGAATAAAAAGTAGTTCCTTCTTTTGGTTTTTCGTAGAATGTTATATCAGAATTTAGATACTTATATTGACCTTCAACATAAAGAGCATTAGTAATATCGGCAGAATCAAGAGTTCCAGATGTTGTAAGGAAGTCAGGAAGGATAGTAAAGTCTTTATTATATAATTGGTTTGTGATGGCAAGTTTTGCCAGATCTCGCGCTTTATTAAATGCAGTTGTAGATTCTGCGACTTCACCTGCAATACCATTAGTAAGTAAAGAATTACCATCAATATAACGCTCTGTGGCACCAAGAATGTTGGAGTTACCACCAGATCTCATATCAGCAATAATGGCATCAACAATAATTCCAAGATCTCGCTTACACTTACCTTCTCCGAAAGAAGGAACTCGCATAGACTCAATTGGTAGTGCTAATGGTGATACTAACGATCCTTGATTGAGATACA
>Ga0181399_1000198_pt1 | contig 22232 bp, 34 predicted proteins | sample 22SPOviralmetaG_FD_130128 | JGI IMG/M metagenome (GOLD analysis project Ga0181399, IMG submission 130128) | Marine viral communities from the oligotrophic San Pedro Time Series (SPOT) site, San Pedro Channel, CA, USA - 22 SPOT_SRF_2011-05-21 | ecosystem: Environmental > Aquatic > Marine > Strait...
CACAAAGTGTGGGTTAACAGTTAAAAATTCTGTAACCATCTCATCGACAGATAACAGATCACCTTTATCATTATATCTAGGTGTTCCGTTATTATCTACAATCTCGACAACACCATCATCATTGAGTCTGGTCTTGCCTTTCAAGAGTTGTGTTACTTGTGCTGTGTCAACTGCGTTATTCCGACTAGCCGCACTGGTTAACTGTCCATCAATTAACGTCTCTTGCAATCTAGTTTTGTAACTGTTGATTACTGCATCTTTCTTTTCGACAGTATTCTTCAAGATAGAATCAAACTCTCCGCGCTGTTTCTGTTGCTCAATCTCAGCTTGTTCCTTTTGAGTAAGTAACTCTTTGGCTTCATCTAAGTTGATGCCACCTAGCTTCTTATCAAACTTGCGCTGTTCTCTAGCAATCCGATCAGCCACGATTCGGTCTAGCTCTTCTTGTGAAAATGTCTTTGCCTGAGTTTCTACTGCCGCTGTCTCAGTCTCAGCTTCTATGGTTTCCATGATTTCATCGCTCATGTTGCGTGCCTCACTAGGAGTAGTTGGTGAATCGTTAGTTTAACACAAGTTATTTCTTTGTCTTGCGTTTCTTTTTCTTAGGTCTTCCGACCTTGCTTCCGTATGTTCCTGCGCCTTTTGGCATAGCTTAATCCTCGAATACTGGTCTAAATCTATGGCGGCAATTATAGCCACCTGCGCTCACAAAAGCATTGCTACTGCTCTTGCCTGTCCACTCACCCTGCCATATCTCATTGATCTCATCAATCGTGTAGACCTTATTTAAATGCTCTTTACAGTGTGGTCTTGTCTTAGCCACTAAAGTTCCTGTGTACTTAAATCTAGTAGCACCTGAGTCTAACGCTATCTTTGTATTAACTGTGCGGTCAAACTGAGTAAGAGAATCATGCACCTGCTGACTAGCATATCTAGCCATATCCTTGCCTACTACCTCTTTGACTGCGGCAACACTAGCGGCAAACGTAGTGCCTGTTAGAGTGCTTTCATAAACCTGCTTTGCCAAGACATCTAAATACTCGTTAGCTATGTCCTCAAAGCCTTGAAACGTCAACTGCTGTAACTGGCTAACGACACTCTGGTCTAGCTCTACTATGTCGCCATATTCTCTGAGCATATCAGTCGCACCCACTGCCACTTCGTCATACTCACGAATAATGCCGTCAACAGTCGCTAGGTATTCTTCACTAATCAACTGTCTCAGCTCAGTACGCGCATTGGTAGCCCACTCTAAATCAAATAGCTGTCCATCTCTTAGCGGTGCAGTAGCCATTAGATCGCTCACACGCTCTTCTAAGGTAACTAAGGCAGAAGCTAAACGCTCTTCATGCCTATCTGCTAATCTGTCTAAGGCGTTAAAATGATCGGTATCTGCCGCCATTAGACTTGCTCTGAACTACCGCCATCTTCACGCGGCTCAATAAGCACATCACCACCTGCCACATCTTCCAGACCAATCTTCTCTCTAACCTCGTTAGGAGTAACAACACCTGCATCAATGTGGTAGCTATAGATCTGTGTCTTCTCTGAGAAGTCACCAACAGTCTGCGTGCTAGTCTCAATCTCGTTGTGTGACTTAGCAAGCATATCGTCATCAAGCACTAGATCAGCAATCTTCTTGTCTATCTCTTGCGCTAGGGTCACTGACTTAACGCCTGTGGCTCGCATCTGTTGTAGGAATACTAACTCTTTGTCGTAGTCTCTAAGGTCAAACGCATCAGGATAGAAAACCTCTACGTCATTGGTTACTTGTTGCCACTGACAGAACAGGTCAAATATCTGCTCTTCTGCTAATTCCAATATATCTGCTTTCTCAGCCAGTTTAGCATTTAGCATTTGAAACTCTGTCTGCATAGCTACGCCTGATTGAGTCATTGCCTGTGTGCCTCGCACTGCGCCCATGTGAGACATTCGGTTAATAGACTCAACCTTTTCCTTAATAGACTTCATGACAGCATCTAGGTTAGCCCCTGATGGTTGCATCTGATAAGGCTTTAGGTTGCCATCCATATCATCAGGCAAGTTAATCACTGCACCTGCACCTGCACTAGCATCAGTCTCAAACGTCTTAACTAGTGTCGGGTGGTTACTGATACGAATCAACTGCTCTACTTCTGATAACTCTTGATAGATTGCTCTTTGCATATACGACACATCAGCAATATCGCTTGTACCAATACCGCGTAAAGGCGATCTGTTAGCAGGTAGGAAAACAGCAGGTATCTTGCCTAATGTATTGTCGATAGTCTCTAGGTGCTGTTCTTCGTTGTTAGTAGCGCGCCAAGTCTCGATAGTGTCTTCACGCCATACTCTGTAATAAACCTCAGTCTCAGTGTTGCTGATGCGATCTACTGATTCTCTTACCTTTAGGTAAACTAGCTTATGCCGACCACTGGGGGTGCGCTCATACTTCCAATCAAACACATTCTCTGGCGTGATCAGAGTCATGTAAGGGCGAATCTCTTGCTCTAGTTCTTCTGCTCTTGTAGATGCATTAGACTGCGGCTTATCAATCATCAACCAAACGTGACCATATACGCTAGACCAAACCTGCGCCTGTCTCATAAACGCATCGAAAGAACGACCATCAAGATCAGCATCTTTCATAAAGGGTGTTAGTGCGCTGTTGTTGGCTAGGCTGTTAAATGCTCTGGTTGGCGGTACGCGCCAAAGGAAACTAGAGTAGATGTGAACAATGTTCTTACAGTGATTGTCCATCGGTGTTAGATCTAAACGTCTAGCATACTCGTCTTTGTCTTCTGAGATGTAGCTTGTTAGGTAGCCACCCTCTTTATAATCTTCTCCACCCATGTAGCTTCTGAGATAGAACGACCATCTGTGTTTGTAGTCTTCATAGACTGGGTGAGTGTTTTCAATTACGCTGTTTTCCATCAAGTCCACCTAGTAGGTTGCGGAGTGTTATATTCAGTTCTGATTGGGAACAAATACTCTACCAGATAGCCTAACGCATCATTCATATGATCAGTGCCATCCTTGTTAGGAATACTTGTACCCTCTTTATAAGTCTGTCTTTCTAAACTCTTAATCGTTTGCTTGCACTTAGGGCTTACAAACAAATGACGTTCACCATCACCTGACAGTAAACGACTATTAACCGCATTGATTCTATCCCTGACCAATGGGTGAGCTTTCTTCGCCTTAACGCTAAATCCTGCGTTTTGTAAGATCGACAAATCAGTCCGACCACCTGCGCTTGTCTTGCGCTGTCTTGATGCGGGATCAGGGTAGATAATACAGTGCCGATCAGGATATCTATCCTTTATCTCAGCAACCATTTCATCTGTGTTTGATCCAAACATAACGATCTCATCTATAGCCAGTAAGTCTTGCCCATGCCTTAAGCATATAACAGCACTCATTGGATCTAAGTTGAAATCCATGCCAATGTGTAGTGTACCACCATTGTCGCTCACATCCAAAACTGATGCCTCGCGATTGAACCCGTAGTATATACACCCCTGATAGGTTATGAACTCAGCGCAATACTCTTGATTGAAAGTTCTATCGTCTAGGTCTTGCCTAGCCTGATCAATCTCTTCTGAGGCAACATTTCCGCCTTGCAGTGTCGTGTACTGGAATGAATCCCATCCCTCTGCACCATCCAGACCTTTAGTCCATAGATCATAGAAATGGTTTCTGCCTTTAGGCGTACCGATAAACAATGCGCTTCCCTGCCTATCTGATAGAGATGGTCTTAGAACCTCATACCATGCCTCTGGGCGCATATCTGCAAACTCATCTAGCACTACAAAGTCTAATGCTCTGCCTCGTAGGTTGTGAGGTTTTTCTGCACCTTTAAGAGCTATTACACTGCCGTTGATTAGCTTAATGGTTAATGCTGTCTCATTGGTCTTGGCAACATACTCTTCTGGGATAGTCTGGATAAGCATATCCCAAGCAATCTCCTTACTCGCCCCATATGTGGGAGCTACATACCAACAGTTTCTGTTAGCACCCCCGATAGCGGCTCTAAGTATCTCCCCAGTTGATAGGAAAGTTTTGCCGAATCGTCTTCCTGCTACTACCGCTCTAAACCTAGAGGGTGAGCAGAAGATCTCACTCTGAGGCTTTGTTAATTGCATCAGGGTGAACAGTTATGTTGATTGGTGGTATCTCTTTGACTGGTTCTATGTACTGCTCGCCCCAGTTTTCTCTGTCTCTAGTCTTTAGGTAGAAGATCATAGAAGTATTGTCACCTGCTTTAGCTTTCTCAAACAAAGCATTAGTGATTTCATCCATCCCTTTACTTCTTCCCCTTTTTATAGACTCCATAAACTCTAAATACTCTTCCTGCTTGTTGTACAGGGTCGATTCAGATACCCCTAAGCAATCAGCTATCTGAGCTACAGTTAAGCCCCTAGAAGCCATTTCTGAAGCTCTAGCGCATATATCTGCATCTGGAATCCACTTGGGTCTTCCCATCTTACATATCTGCCCCGAACACCTGTCTGGTATTCATCTTGGGGTTCTTGATTATTATATCATGCTCTTGCGGGGGTAGACCTTTGGTGCGACAGTCAACCGCATCTTTCCAAAAGACTAATGCAGTTTTGATCTGGTGACCTGCACTTGGGTTCTCGATTAGGCTCTGGGTGATCTCGTCTAGCTTAGACAATAGATCAGTCCATCCGTTCTCTTTACAAGTGTTGATCTTGTTAGTTAGCTCTAGGCTCATCATAGTAGTTACCTCATTATTGGTTCTATCTATCGCCTATATACTATAACCAATGCTTTACAGTCAAGCAATTAATTTTCAGGTTGGTCTTCTTTTCTCAAATATCTACCGCCAAGATCATCATAGGCAATGAATACTAGGGCGATTATCGCCAGTATAAGGATGGTTTTCATAGGGGTTCTCAGGTTGTTAAGGCAGGATTATATAGAGGGCTTAGAACGCAATCTAATGCTTTTTAGCTATGGGGGTTATTACCTGAATGGATGGTTCGTTTCGTAGCACCAGTGAACCAATCTGGCTAATCAGGCTGAAGGATGCCTTGCTACTAGGGGTTACACTATGAAGCTGTACTGACTATGACAATCATTACAACTGCCGCTAGTAGAATCTTTCCGCGCTTAAATCCATGTACCTCTGAATTAAGCCAACACAAACCTGCCGCATATATCCCTGCAAGTTTAGCTTTTAAAATCGCCCTGTCTGCCATTTGATTAACTTCTTTTACTGCTCTTTTAGTTTTTGTCACTATCATCTCTCCTATCAATTGCTATTAAACCATCAAATCCCATTTCTGCAACCCAGTTCTCAAACGCTGTGCGCTCTTCCCTATCGTGCGGTATTTCAAGAGGCGGGTATTCATCCCGCAGTTCTTGCCATTTCTTTGATAAATCAGTCATAGATTCCATGCTCCCTATCGTTTTCGCCTTTCTGCTTTGCAAACTCCTCAAAGATTGCTTCTTCTATTGTGTGTTCTAGGTACAGGTAGATTCGATCTCTCAGGTCATCAGCAAAGTTACCTAAGTTAACAGTGCTATCTAGGTGCGCTTCTAACGCCTCTGACCACCACCTGTCATCTTTGTCGTACTCATCAGGTGAGTCTTCTGCCATAGCAATGAACAGGTTAGATACTATCTTGCTTGCTGATGGTGCTTTACCAAACAGCATCTCTGTGGCTATCTTGCCTACGCCCCTGCTAAATGTTGCAGGGTAGATATCCTCGAACCAAGTCTTGTGACTGTTAAGCCAGATGTAAACAGCCTCATCCATTGCTTCATCAGGCAGATCAGACAACCTAGAATCTTCCTTATACAAAGCATCGTAGTGCTTAGATACAAAGTCCTCATAGATTAACATGATGTAGCACCTCGCAAGCAGTCTTGGTAGTCCATAGTTGAAACGATTGCATACAAAGCAAACAAAGTAACTGCCGCTAGAATGCCCTTGATACTGTCGCGCTTCTCTGTAGCTTGGCTATCTCTGCGCTTAATATCCATGTAAGTTAATTGATGTTCCATAGTATTCCCCTTGATTATTTTAATGCCTGAACTAAGTCATCGTAGTTACTGTACTCGCTTTCAGCTTGTGCAAACAAATCTGACATAGCGTTAAGCAACTTATCCTGACCAACCATAGAAAAGCCCTTGTAGCCACTCACTTCATTCCAGACAATAGTGCTTCTGGCAAGATCAACTGCAAGCCATGCTTTTTTGTTGCCCATATAATTAGCAAACCAAAGTAACGCTAGGCTTATTTTGAAAAGATGCCCATCATCAGCTTTTACTGTTGCGGCAAATTTGCTAATAAAGTTTTGATTAAATTCTTTCATAGTATTCCCCTTGATTAGTTGCCCCCTTTCGGGGGCTGTTTGATTAGGCTTCGATTACTTGGTAGCTTTTTAAGTGCTTATCTTCATGTTTCCATTTTGTATGCCAAGAATCAGGTTTTGCAGTAAAGCCAAAATAGCAAGCAGGTGTGTTGTGTTCTGCCTTGTAATTTACAAACTTGTTGTATAGCTGAACCGCCTTTGGAATTTTGTTGCTTGTTTTCTTTAGAACAATTTTTTCACCTGACTCTAAAACCGCATCTATTCTGTATTTTGTTTGGCTACCTACCGCAACAGCTACCGCTTCAATGTGGTCGATTGAGTTTAATAATTGAGTTGAGTTCATGTGTATTCCTTATGTATTTGATTAATATGTACCCATAGTAAAGGAAACATTATACATTGTAAACACTTTGTATAACTTTATTTTAATATTCGCCTATCCTGTACTCTTCATCCTTGATTTTTTCCTTCAATTCCCTCTGAAACTCAATCACTTCTACCCTGTTAAACTTAGGTGATGCTCTCCAAGATAGCTTTTGCATCGCCCTGACTCGCCTTGCTCCGTACATATCTTCCATGTATATGCGGTAGGCTTCCTGCGTTCTGGTTGTTTTCATGCCGTAGACATTACAGGCAGGGCATTGGGGGTGAATGTTCTCCTCAAACAGCTTAAAGACTGTGTGTCTTCTGCTGTAAAAGTGACCGCCTTGCATCGCCTTATAGTGATCTACCTTGCCGCAGGTTACGCACTGGCAGTAGCCGTTATCGTCTGAGGCTTTGAGCCTGACGTATCTCTGAAGTAGCTTAGCGGCTTTCTCTACCTCTTGGGCTACTGTTGCTTTTTTGCGCTTTGCCATTTAATGCTCAGTAGTCTTAACAAGTATAATGGGCTGTGAACCAACTCCCATATCACAATAAGAACAAACACCATAAGCCACAAGGTCGCTAGAAGTCCACAACTCAAGCCCGCCACCACAAGTAGAACAGAACTCTTTAGTAACTCTGATATCGTTGTCATCAGTTCCATCATCATCGCCCTCTGGGAATTTAATTACTCTGCTCATTTGACTGCATCCACATTAATTTTCACTCTTGAATCTTCGCCATAGTCTTTATGGTAAACAATCGCTGTCATAGATCTGTTTGCATTATAGCCCGAATCGCTGTGCCATTGATCGGTAGAAGTCATGCTCGAAAAATGCTCGAAAATGAGAGTTCCTATTTCTTTAGACATTTGATGGTGTATGTGTCCCATATGACAATATCTATGTTTACAGCGCGACCATTCTTCATCTAGATTAGTCACTACAGCTTGTAAAATCTGCTCATGCTTTACTCTATCACCATGATGGTAGACAAATAAATTGTTTTCCCATTCCCAGTGCAGGAACTTTGAGTAGTTTTTAAGCACATCAACTCTAGGCTCTCTGTCGTATAGCAACTCTAAGCAACTCGATAGGTGGCAAGCCATATCAGAATCATGGTTGCCGCGTACGTTAATTACGACCACTTCCTGATGCGTTTCTAGCATCTTATCTATAAGTATCTGGAACAACCGACCTGCTAGTTTAAAGGTCTTTCCAATGCGTGTATCAACGTCTACTGGCGTTCCTGCTGTAGTGGTGTTAGCACTGCTATCAGCGTGAAAGAAATCACCTACGTTAACCAGAACACCTGTATGCGCGTTACCTACCCTTTGCGCTAACCTATCTACTGAGTTGCTTAATATCTTTGTAGCAATCTTAACATCCCAATCATTGTCATCAAACTTGGTATCTGAGTCAGCAAGCATCCCAAAATGGTGATCGCCTATCAGATACATGGCGCAATAGTCTTCATCTACCTCTTTAGGCGGCTTAGATGGCTTTTTAAGCCCTGTTATATCATCAACCAGTCCATCCAATAGGGATTCGATTTTTGCCCGCATATCGCGTTTTAGTGGCTCTTGGATAACCCATTGCAATGCTACCGAGCCGTCTTCTTTGTATGCTGTTGAGATTCGTTTGGCTTCAAATCCCTCTGCTGTTTGGCGTGTTAAGTCTCTGTGTGGTGCTACACCTGCTAAGGCGGCTTTGTGTTCTACCAGTTTGATACTGCGGTCAATTGATCTGCGGTTAATGCCTAGCTTCTCAGCGGCTTTAGAGTTTGAGCCGTATTCTATGACGGCTTTCAGGTACTCAATTTGTCTATCGGTTTTTGGTATGTCAAGTTCTAACAGTGTTCTTGGGTCAATCTTACTCATTCCCTATTGCTCCTGTTGATTTTTTAACTCCGCATATTCGCTTTCTCGCGGTATGGTTAGTTTTATCCCCTGCTCACTTGCCCAATGATAGCACTGATCTAAGAAATGCACCATCTCGCCCTTTCCCAGTTGGCTACTGCGTTTGACCTGACCGCTGATTTCTGTCTTGCTTATCCTGAAATCATCTGTGCCTAAGAATCTGCGCTTTAGCCAGAGCTTCCACGCCTCTACTGGGTCACCCTCTGAGACCTCAAAACCTTTCTTTTTCATACCCTTAACGATCTCTCTGCACCACATATGCAACAAGGCATTCTGGTTAAGGCTTCTTGGGTTCTGGTATGGCTCTAGCTTTACCGATAAGGGGGTGGTGAAATCCCAGTTGAGCATATCCTCAATCAGGAACTTCACCTTTTTATTTACTTCTTCTTTGTTGTTAAACTTCACAAATGCACCCTCTGTCATATCCTACGACTAAGCCACTTTTGTGACGTTTCTTCTATTGCTGTTTCAAACCTACTGTAGACTATATCTGTCTCACCTGACCATTCAGCGCGCCACTTTTTTGGTATGTTATGTGTTTTTAGTGGTCGCAAATCTTTATCAGTAACGTAGGATTTGCCGTACAGTCTAGAATACAAACACTTGTAACCAACACCTGCAACCTTAGCAAATTGTTCGTAAGTGTAGGACTGTCCATTAACTAGATCAGGGTGCTTGCCCTTAAATGGTAGTTTTTTTATATTACCCATGTTTTCTCTCTCCATCCCAGTAGAAACCATACTTTCCCATGAAGTGATTGATGGCTCTGTTTTTTGCTTCTACGTTAGCAATCCACGACACATCAGCTAGGCTGTCTTCAATGTTCCTATTCCTGATGCTGTGAGTTTTTGATTTAACCTGCGGTGAGCCGCCTTTGTCTTGCGCTCTAGCCAACCAAGAGTTAATAAACCTCTTAATGCCTTTAGGTGTTTTCCTGCGCGTAGGATTAGCATCTAACCAAGACTCCATTGCATTCAGCTCTTGGTAAACATTGATCGCAGGATAAGTCTTTTCCCATTGGATAATGTCTGCCTGATCTGCCTCGTAGGTATCTCCGTTATTTAGAAGCATTGTTATCACCCATATAGTATTCAGCGACACTGCATTTTTCATCGTATCGGTTGGTCACTGTAATCATCTTCTTCTGGATTGGATGCCCTAGCTCTTTAAGCTCAAAGATTCTAGCGGCAACCTGTGTAATGCCTAGCTCATTAAAAGCATTTAGGCAGGTTAGTTTTTTGCCATCTTCTAAGTATTGTAGAACTCTTGATGTCTGTGTCATTTTTATAACTCCTATGGCTCGGACAAGCCTCGCCTGATTATGTGATTAAATGTGTATTTAAATATATATTCAAAGACACGTTTCACCCTTTAACTTCGCAAAGTTAAAAATTCGATCAAAGGGCAAAGCGACTTTGCGGTTATTTCGTTATCGTATCGAATATCTAATCTATCCATCAGCAGAAACCGATCTGCATCAGGGGCTATGTCAAGAGGGTCAACTTCGCTCTAGTGTTTAATTTAAGATATTCACTAGCCTCTAGCCCGATAACTAAAGCGCGAAAAAAGAAAGGGAGATGTTACAAGACAGTAAAATACTGTGTTAAGATTACCTTTCTCTATCCGCACATAGAGTATTGCAATTCTAATTGCATTTGTAAAGCCCCCTTAACAGGGGGTTTTCTTTTATAGCCCGATAAACTCATCTAAATTGTATTCTAAGGCACTGCAAATCTTAATAGCAGTATCTAACCTAACGTTGGTTTTATTGCGCCAGATGTTAACCTGCTGTCTGTGAACGCCAACCAGTCGTGCAAGCTGTGAACTGTTTACGTTTTTTTCTTGCTGTGCTTTCTTTAAGCACTCGCCAAAATCTATCATTGGTTTTTCTCCTGTGGTATATTGTCGGTGATGGTTTTCCCCGATCATCACTCCTATGGTTTACCCGCCCTTTCGGGGGCGGGGTTTTTAACTAGAACGGAATGTCATCTTCTAGTAAATCAGCTTCCTGCATTACCTGCTTAACTTTCCCAGAGTTACCATATTCGCTAGTGCCATCAGGTGAACTGCTGTCTGTATAGAACACTTTTACATTGCCAAGAATAGGCGTTTTCTTTTTAGCATCGCGTTCTTCTTTGGTCTGACTCTGGCTGATAAAGCCATTGTTCTCGTATTGGTCTGCAACCGCAGTATCAACAAAGGTGGTCAGGTCTAAATAAGTTCCTTTCGCGCCCTTGTACAGTCGTGATTTATCAATCTTGGTTACGTCAATTCTTACATTAATTCCTACTTTCATTTTTACTTCTCCTAGTTGGCTTGTCTAAATTCAGGTAGTTTCATTATGGCGCGTTCTTGAGTAGTGAACACCCCACCTTTGCTCGGTGCTTTCCATAGCAGTTGCTTCTCTGTGTCGCTTAACTCTTTCCATGCCTCGTTTGCTGTTGAGTAATCATTAACCGCAATGCCGTCTTTAATAGCTTTAACGCTAGGCAGTAGGTCAACAATCAAGTCTTCATAGGCTTCCTTTTCCTTTGTCGCATCAGTTACTTTTTGCGGCTTAACCTCACCCATGTACAAGCACATACCAAGACCATGCATTGCAATCGCCTTAACTAAACAGCGTATGCGCGCATCAGATATGTCTCTGCTTGTTGGGTTCTCAACAGCCTTGTTTCTAAAGTCCATAACAGGTAGCCACATTGTGACCGCCTTTCCCTCAACTGTTACTGTCACCTCGACCTCGACAGTGTTGGTCTTGTCGCACCATCTAGGCTCGGTGTAGCTGTAGCTAGAATCAGGATAGTGTTCGCAGAGGGTAGACCAAGCCCACCCCCAAGATAGATAATGCAAGCCGCCTTTAGTGTCTATGTGATTAGACACATCAATAGCAGATAGCGTTTTCCATACGTTAGATTTCATTGTATTTTTCTCCCATAGTTTGTTTTATAAATGGCTCAAAGATTTGCTCAGAGTACCAAGTTGCATTTGCTTCTTTGGCATAAGTCTCGCCATAGCCTCTGTAGTATTCATCTGAGTCGCAATCTCTTGCTGTGTGACCATGAACGCAATCCCATTCCCCGCGCTCGTAGTCAGAAAGTTTATTTATATCTGTCATATTAGACTCCTTTGGTTGCCCCCTTTCGGGGGCTGTAGTTTATAACAAACCATAAACTGGCGTTTGCTCCTGCACTCGATAATCGTTAGCATTTTTTATATTTGCCAACAATGCTGTTTGCGCCTCGCCTTTGGTTTTGTATTTTTTATGCAAACCTTTTTCTACAATTACTTTTTCTAACTTTTCAACTCTTTCCTTTTCTTGTCGCCAGTTTTTAGGGCGAAAGTTTTGGCAAGGAATAATGCAGTAATGTGGCTTGCCATGTGTAATAGCCATAATTTTCTCCTTTTGATTAAATTTTAAAGAACACATCTCTATTGATGTAAAGCGATCATATCACATATTAAGAGAAAGTAAAACTTTTATTTAACTATTAGGCAAAAAAAAGCCCCACATAAGTGAGGCAAAGGGAGTTTACTATGAAATTAGTACGACCAGATAGTCTCTTCTGGGTAGTTCTCGATCTCAGGAAAGTCATCTTGGGTACAGGCATCAATGTGAATGAATCGACCTGAACCTTTTTGCTGTATGCCAATGCGGGTAATGCCAAACGCTATAGCAACAGAAACTAGCTTTACGGCATTTTCTCCGCGACATAGTATGTCAACAGCCTTTCCTGATGTGTGCGCTCCTGCGCGTGATTTACGCATCTCAATCGGGTGCTGTGGTGATCGGTAAGCACTAGAGATAGCGAATGGAAAATCACATTCGATTCTGATCTTGGTTAGCAAGTCTAAAAAATCAGGGTCAAACTTGTTCTCGCCTGTGTGCTTGCACTTCAATTCTTTGTGTGAGAAATACTTGTTCTCTACGTTTTCGCTTTTAGCCTTTGGCTTTTTGCTAGTCATGTTACTTCCTCATATTCATTAGCTTAGAAGCACCTTTAATGCCAAAGCTAGAACTTATACAAATAAACAACAGGTATTGATACCATTCTGGTAAGCCTGAAAGCGCATCAAAACCCTCTTTTACCCTGTCAATAACTGTCAAATCATTAACTACTATAGCATATCCAACCATGAATACAGGTATTGATAATACTATTGTCCAGAACTCGTCTTTCCAACTGTGTGCAGATGCATCAACCATTTTAGATTCCCAGTCTGCATCATTCTTGATCATGCTCATCTTGGCTTTGTGTTTAGCTTGCTTTTCTTCTGCTTTGTTTTTGATCAGCCCACCTGCTAACTTGGCTACAGGTGCAATTAAATTCATCCACATAGTTATCTTCTCCTGTTATAAGGGCATGGCTAGTGCATCAAGTGCTTGCCAAATATCGTCATACTCCGTCTTGGCAGTATCCCAGTTTTCTTTAATCTTGGTTACATCTTCTACAACTAGTTCAGCCTTTGCAACAATGGCTTTCATAGCCTCTATTTCTTTTTCTAAATTAGATACGCTTGTATTGATTTCTAAGAGCTTTTCTTGCTGAGACGATATAGTTATCAGGTTTGTGCCTAAAGTCGCTAATTTCGCGCTTAATTGGCTTATATCGTTGTCTTTAAGCTGTTGTTCTATCAGTTGGATAGATTCGTGCAAAGGTGCTACGTCTGGAACGCTAACAGCCTCGACTGCTTCTAATCGTGAATACAGGCTTGATGCAGTCCATACGCCACCGCCAATGGTAGAGCCAATCGCCAAAACCACTGCGATCCAAGCACCCTTAAAGGTTTGACCGCCTATCTTTAATTCGCTGTCTTCAATCATTATTCGCAATCCATATTAAAGAAACAATCATAACCCATAGCAATAGGTGATGTTTGGTAGAACTCTGTTTCTGTGCCTAGCGCAAGAATATCTGCCTCGCTGTAGTACAGGTCTAAACCATGCGTACCAGTTCCGTTTAGCATAACAGCAGTCAGGTTTCTGGTTGTGTTGTAGCCCATAGCTAACCACTGGGCATTTTGATCGTAAAAAATATTTACGTTATCGGTAGTGGTGTTTGCATCTTCTACACTTTGCTGTAGGAAATCTGCCGCCTCAGAGTTTGCAACACTCAGGTAGACTGCCGCTTCATTAGCTGATGATTCAATCTCATCAAGACTTGTGTTGTATGTGTCAACATCGTTTTGGTCGATAGTAAGCATATCCTGATTCTGCGCTACAAAGGTCTGCACTTCTTCTTCTTGCTTGGGGGTGCTTGCTGATTCAGCCTTTTCTGCTACCTGTGCAACTGTAACTAGGTCAACAGTTACATCAACAAAAGTATCAATGTGAGTCTCCATTTCTGCCAGTGAATCCATTGCCATGTTTTCAAGCACTTCTTTGACAGGTGCGCCATAGGGCAAGTAATTAGACATATTAGACAATGCAGAGTTATAGGCATCAACCTGCTCTGCGCTGATGTGCGCTGTGCTAGAAAGTGTGCCGTCAGATATACCACCGCCAGTGTACGCATACTCAGTAGCCGCACCAGTAAGGGCTATGCCTGTCTGAATCTGACTAACTATGCTGTTGCTAGAGTCAATCAGATCATCTAACTCATTGCTTTGTACTGCGGTACTTATTGCTAATAGAAATGCTATCTTCTTCCACATCTTCGCTTACCTTTCCTATCTGGAGAATGCCGTTGTAATATTTCCGATTCTTTTTGTAATCAGGAATATATAATTCTGGGTTTTGCTTTATTAGCATCAACCCCCGCTTCCCCGCTACTAATCTCCCATTGTTTATAAACGGGCATGGTGAACCCGCTAACAACATACTCTTATAGACCTCTTCACTTTGGCACAACATAGACACTGCCGCCACTTTTAACCCAAGAGTCGACAGCATCCTAGAATACTTTAACCTAGTACAGTCTACATCTAGTTCATAACCACCGCTAGAAAAGCCAACAGCTACAGTTTGTAAAGAACCTGCTGTACCTTTCAAACAAGTATCAGAACCATTAGACATAAATGTTGGGCTAATTGCAGAACCTACTGGGATTTCGCTTGCCGCACCTGCGCCATTGTAGGTGTTTTCTGTTGTGCTACTTGTGTCAGTAGTCGTGTTGTTGCTGTTAGCTACGCTGTTCTCGCCATGATAGTTGTTTAAACTACCCTGCTCATTAGCAAAAGCCACTGATGAAAGTAGCCATAGGATAGCTAATCTTTTCACTTTTTAGGCAACAACTTCTGTACTGTATCTGATTCATAGATACGAATACCCAACCAGACAATCGTGAATAAACTGGCAACAGGGGGCAACCAAGCCGCTAACGACATGACTCCAGTTGATGCCGCGAATACGTCTACAGTTTGTTTTGTTTCTTCCGTTACCATGTTGTTTTCCTAATAATTATCGGGGTATTTCGTGTACTATATTATAAACTACATCATCGCCATATCTTGTACCGCGATAAACTTCACCAACAGTTTCATCGTCAATAGATGCTGTAACAAGGGCTTCTGCTACTTGAAGAGATTCTTCTTCTGTAGAACATTCTTGATGTATAACCTCTACCACTCTACCCTCGCTGTTTAGTTTGCTATATCCAACAATCATACTTATATTCCTGTGCTTGTTATTCTTACTCGTGCATCTTTGACCTGAGCCGAATCAGTTGAAGACAGTTCTTTAACATTTAACTTATAAGCCAAATTTTCATCGGTGTAGGGTAGTTTAAAGCTAACATTATGTCGTTCAGCACCTGCCCTATATTTCTCTGCAAAGTCTTTATAAACAAGAAGTTGTGCGTTTGCGTTTTGCCACGCATAAGGGTGGAAATAAACAGTATCGCCAGTTGCTATAGGGTCTGTAGTGTTTGTAGCGCAGAAGTATGTTCTATCCGAATCAGATTGATACTGTACTGCTACAACTTGCTGTTTAACATTGCCTGAACTAGTTTGAGATACTCTGCCGAACTCTGTGAATAAGTGTTCGTAATTTCCTGTAACGTAATACCACTGCTCATTACTTTGCCGTGTGCTATAATAGGATGAAGATGAAAAAGCATTAGCAGTTCCTATGCTAACGGCTGAAACAGTGCTTGGTACAGTTAGATAAAAAGAAAGTCTAATGTCATTATTAGAAGTGCTTATATAACTCCAAAATGTAGTCCACTCTATATCAACAAAACGCATAGTCTCTACAGGGGTGCTAGGGTGATAAAGAGTTTGATATTGCCCTAGATTCTGGTTTGCTGTTGTTAAGGAAAGTTGCTGATTAAAAGAACTTATCCTATCATCTCTAACTCTATGATAAGGAATAGTATCTAACTTAGTACCATCTGTGGCTACGTCTCTGCCGTCTACTGTACCGCCTACAGTTATGTCACCTGCTACGTCTAGATCAGTTCCGTTAGTCAACTCTAATGCTGTCGGAGTTAGCGACATTAGTTTAGTTTCTGAACTGTTTTTGCGAGTGTAGAAGTCTAACTGACCATCATGGCTAGCAGGTGTTACATCATTGAGAACAGCTTTTATTCCTGCATATTCTCTGATCGCTGATGCACCAACTTTACCATAAAACTCTATCTGACCAATTTGGTCTGCATTTGCCTGACTTGCTGAGTTCCGCACCAACCTCATAGTTGGCGACTCTACAGTCCCATCATCAGTACTAGTAAGAGTCAAAGCGGGTACTGTGGTAGAAGCCTGCGTGATACTTATGTTGCCTGTACCAGTAATGTCATTGCCGTTAAGGTCTAAATTACCGCCTAGCTGTGGGCTAGTATCATCTACTAAGTCCTGCATTGCAGAGTTAGCAGTTGTAGTCGTAGAAGTTAGAACTGCATCTCGTGCCGCTATGTCTACCCCATCTACTGTTCCATTTGCTGTAATGTTGCCCGCAACAGTAAGAGACTGTGTGCCTGATGGCGGAGTGCCTATATTTACATTGCCAGTAAACGTAGCACCCGACAAGTTTGCTTTACCTGAAATGTCTTGATGTGTTGTAAGGTATGTTTGCAAATCACTTATTTGTGATTCAGTAATGCTTATTGCCGCTTGGTGCTGAGTAACACTGCTTTCTGTAATGTTTGCATCTGGTACGTTTGCCCAAGTTACAGTTGTTGATAGGTCATTAGTCTCTGCTGTTAAGTAACCCTCAGTGCTGTGATCGCCCCAACTATAGGCTGTATCCCAGTTAGAAATCTTAGTCGCATCTTCCGTCCACTTAGTACCAATGCTATTGGTTACTGTAGTAGAGAAGTTAGCATCATCACCTAATGCAGATGCTAGTTCGTTTAGAGTATCAAGGGTAGCAGGTGCAGAATCCACAAGACCGCTAACAGCTGTGTCTACATAGGTTTCAGTTGCGTAGGTGCTAGAGTCTACAGAGTAACCGCCAGAACCATCTGTGGTCATTATCCCTGCGCTAGTAAAATCACCATCAACAACTACGTCAGCATGACTAGTCTCTGCTGATGCTACCTGAGTAGCAAAGCTCGCAGTTGTAGCTAGGTTATTGCTATCGCCAATAAAAATGTTGCCATTGTTAAGGTTAGGTGTAGCGTTAGTACGCCCTGCGCCCATTACTTTAATGTTTCCGCTAGTATGCGCCCTAACTACTTTGGCAATCTTCTGGACTAGGTTGCCCTCGCCTGATGGTGCAGTAGCAGTTAATTGCCCTGCTGTTGTGGATACATATAGCTCATCGCCATCAGTGTAAGTACTTGTGTCGATAGACTTCAGAGTTCCAAAGGTTACAACATCTACATTAACGCCAACTGGGTCTGCGGCAACAATACCGAATGCAGGCATCTTATCACTGTCGCTTGCATCTGCTAAGTCGACTTCTGTCTTTTGCCCAGAATGACCAGACACATAGACAACATCGCCTTTAGTTAAAGTAGCACCGCTTGCAACTGCGCCTTTGAAATGTACTGCGCCCTCTATATCGCCTTTAAATAATTCTGCTTCTGCGCTTCCGTTAACTGTTAGTTCGCCATTTGTAATGGTTACATCGCCAGTGAAGTCTGCACCAGTAAGCATAGCCGCACCTGCGGCAGATACGTTTGCAGATGTAATGTATTGGACAACACTAGACTCAGTGATATTGGCATCAGGTACGTCAGCCCAAGTTACTGTAGTAGTCAGGTCATTTTCTTCTGTTACTGCGGCAAGCTGATCTATTGCACCCTGAACATTAGTAGCGGTGACTAAGCCTGATGGCGTCACGGCTAAATATGAAGCATCAAAAACAACAGAGGGAATAGCTGTATTAACTGTGATTGGCTGTACTACTTCAGCAGTCGAAATCACCACATCATCAGTTGATATAGAGATATTATTTGAAATTTTATTGACCGCTATAGTGATCGCCATTATCGTGTAACCTCTTGGGTAAGATCAACCTCACCCTGTAGAAGCCTAGAGACAAGCGCATCATTGCCAGTATGTATTTCAAGATCATAATAGTAGCGACCTGCCTCTAGCACCTTAGAAGTGCCGTTAGGTAGTTCCATTTTAATGATGCCATTAGTCGGGGTAGCTATCGTGCAGGTGAAAGTTGCTGAAACGTCAGCCGCACTCTTAGCCTTACGCATTTGCGCTCTTGCAGAATAGTTTGTTAAATCTTTAGCACTGCCATCTTCAGACAATGTAAATTCAACAGAAAAATCTGAACCTTGATCGATTACTAAATTATAAATTGCGGCTGTCATATCAATCTCATCTTTATATTTGGTTGCAATATTTTTTCATTATAGCGGTTTGTCGTGATAACCACCAATGTCATATTCATCTGGTGATGTTTTTATACCCCAGAAAAAGTCGTTTATTGTCGCATCATCTTTCTTGTCCTCTATCATACGATAGAAAGAGCTTCTAAATTCTGCAAAAACTTCCCATTCTTCGAAAACTACATTAGGGTCTTGATCTTCACTTGGGTCTGCTAATGTGTATCCTATAACGTACATAAATTACCCCACTATCCTTGCTTGCATATGTATATTTGAATGCGTAACTGTGACATTTGTAATGTTAGAAATGTCGTGTTTCATTCGCAATCTGCACTTTATGTCTTTTTGAAATCTTCCTAAATATGCTTCTGTAATATCAGAAAAATACCAGTTACTACTGCCATTGTTATCCATACCTAACAGCCTAGTTGTCATGGCAACCCAAGTGCCAACATTGTTACCTGCGCTTAACCCTGAAAAACATAGTTCAGAAGTTGAGATGGGGTTTGATGGATAGGCGCTAACATCTACCCAAGTCCTACCCTGCAACTCATGAATTGAAACATTTTCAAAAAAGAAACTAACTCCACCTGCAGTCTCGTTTTCAATTATGACATGAAAGTCATCAACGTCTTTGTCCAAGGTAAATTCAAACGCTATATGATTTAATTGATCGTATGTATTAAATTCAACATCTCCGCTATCACCTACGTCTGTAAGAACGTCAGCAGGGTCAGCAGAAGCACTTATATAAACATTAACGTCATTAGTAGTGCTAGGTCTATAAAATTTGAGCCTAAATTTACGCGGTGGCTCAGGGTAGGTCTGTGGGTTAGGGGATGCCAAAGTTATCTGCTGAGATGTTCTAGCTTTTTCAGGGCTATTAGCTATTCCTGCTAGTGCCGCGTAATAACCTGCTGTCAAAGTGCCATTAACAGTTGTCCATCCTGTAGTGTTAGTACCAAGACCGCCATTTGTAACTAGTTCAGCTAACTCATAATCATACTGGTAATGCAGGTTCTTATAAGTCTTATAGGTCGGGCTAGAGTAGCTACCAATATGAATCATATTGCTTGCAAATTTATTAGTGTGATTGCCAATCGCATAAATTCTTTGCCAGTAAGATTCTGGATTGCTATCAGCGTAAAAAGTAGAAATAGGATTAGCAATAAACTGAATTGGAACTTGCACTTCTACTTGCGTGTAAAAAGTGCCTGATCTTGCCGCAGTTGTTCCTGCTGTCATTTGGAAATGTGATTTTATATCTATATGCTTTCCCTTAAACAGATTCCATTCAGCCGCAGGAAAATCAAATTCAAGAACAGTGTTGTAAGTGTTATAAGCACTTATATCATAATCACCCGCATAGGCTAGGTACTCTTCCTCTACCGCGCCAGTAAACTTGTTAGCACTGATGGTGTCGGCTTTTATCTGCCTACCCTCAATAGTGCCATCAACTATAAGTTTACCAACTATTATAGGTTGTGCTTCTTGCCAACTCATGTTTAAACCCCTTGATCGTATGGGTGAATAATAGCTTTTGCGCTAATCGGAATGGTTTTATACTGATATCCTGTTCCATCACCTGATATATAATACCTTACCACAATATCAGCATTGTACTGCACCCACTTGTAACCGCTATCATCAGTTATAGTTGCGGTGTTATAAAAAGATGGCGGTACAGTAAGCACTGTTCTATGATAGGGTTGCCCGTTAAGAATTTTATATGTAGGATAGTTATTAGTGACAGTTACATCATTCATAGTAGCACCGATATTAGATGTAAGGCTCTCGTTTGTTGGAGTAAAATAATATACGTAACCTGCGTAACTTCCGTAACTATTAGTACCAATCCATACATGTGTGGTCGCATCAGATGTACCAGATGGCTGTCCTGATTCGTAAGGATAATATATAGGCAGTCGATAAACAGGTAGTCCAAAGCCTGCGGGTTCTGTGAAACGTATTCTTTTAACCTCTACTGGTAATTCTGGCTCAAAAAGATAAATTTTCACATCTTCCACAAATCCATCAGCATCATTTTGGACAAGTGTTAGCTTGTCCCCAAATACGGGGTTTCTTCCTATTAAAGCAAACCATTCTTCCGCACTTGGAACACTATTAACGTCATCAACAATCAAAAAATGATCAGTTCTGGCGGCTGTGCTAACTGAATAAGTTGGTTGATTTAATAATTCAGTAGTTTCGTGTAAGCCCGCCATGTTAACAGTCTTGATTATTATATTGTAAGTAGGACTATTACTATTAAGATAAAATGTTGCACTAGTAGTAGTCGTTGATACCCAATCGGGATAGTCTATATACGTTCCTGCTGTTGTTACGCCTAGTAAATAATTTTTTACATTGACACCTACTGGCGCAGTCCAATTTACAGTGACAGCAGTTCTTTGTTCGTTAAAGTTTGTAAATTCCACTTGTGTGTCATAAGTAATAGTACTCGCTAAAACAGGCGCGCTTTTAGGTGCTGTTGGTAACTCAACCACCTCGCCTGCAACAAACTCAACATCAGTGCTTGCTGTATGGTCGTAAATATCTGCGCTGTTTTCTCTAGCCTCAATGTCAACATATACACCATTTTCTGAATCAAAGCCTATAGTACAGTTTGTGATTTCGTAAATATTATCTACAATTCCAAATTTAGCATTAGTGATAGAAACATTGTCACCTACCCTGTAATCTAATGCTTTTGCGCTAAGGCGCGCTTTAATCCTAGCTTGCATTCGCGATCGCAACAAAACTAACTTGGCTAGTCTTTGCGCTCTAATTGTGTCAGTAGTGAAAGGCAGGTCTAAATTTAAAACGTGTTCTCCGCCATCAGCAGTAACATAATCGTTATTAGTGCTTTCCTGCTGAGGATATTCAGTCTTTATGTAGTCAATTTCTTTGCTTATGAACGTGCCTTTCACAACATTGTAATTATCTTGTCTTGGCGTTTTTGCTAAAAAGGTGAAATTGCCCGTAATTATGTCTTCATTAAGGGGGGTTGAGTGTGGTGTTGCATACCTGTAAGGCTCAATTCTTAGCTTTCCACCGGCATAAGTAATTCTACCATTCATACAACTCAAAAGGTTTTTGATGTTTGCACGAATAGATTGTTTTGTATCAACAATCCCATCGCACCTATATCGTGTTCTTGATGGGCTACCAACCGAGGCATCGCAAAAGTTCGCGGCAGAAATTATCTGCGCTTCATCAAACTGATCAGCAGAAATGCCCGCACCATAACTTTCATGTCTTAGGTAATCAAATAAACATAAAACTGGATTAGAAGAATAAGACCATGAATCTTCATCATCTACATCATGTTGGCTGATTCTAGGGTCATATACTTTGCGCCCTTTGATTAAAGCGGTAACAGTTGGAACTCCGTTAGGATATTTTTCGTTGTCAAATTCAAACCTAGTCCAAACGTAAGCAATGCGCTGTAATCGGTGCTTATAAGTCCCGTTATTAACCCAGTAATCAACGTGAGTGTCTGTATTGGCACTGCCTGTGCTTATTTCTGATTGCGCTCTACCACCATCTCTAACCTGAACATCTAGCTTAACACCGCCACCACTTTGCCACCAATCGCCTTGATAAGTTCCGTTGTACCAAACAAGATCTCTATCTAAATATACTTTTTCAATACCCTCGCACATATCATGCGCTAGAGCAGTTATCTGATAAAGGTATTTATTATTGCTTCCTGCGACATCCTGCCAAAGTATGTTGCCGCCTTTTCTAATTTCTCCGTAGACTATTTCTCGGGATTTTGTGGTTTCTTTAGTGTTGACGTTTCTGCCACCCATTGTATCGACAGCGGCATCTTCCATCATGGAATCCATCGCATAATCTACTGCATATGCTGATGCAATACCTACGCCAATCGCAACAACAGCA
>Ga0181399_1000199_pt1 | contig 22112 bp, 26 predicted proteins | sample 22SPOviralmetaG_FD_130128 | JGI IMG/M metagenome (GOLD analysis project Ga0181399, IMG submission 130128) | Marine viral communities from the oligotrophic San Pedro Time Series (SPOT) site, San Pedro Channel, CA, USA - 22 SPOT_SRF_2011-05-21 | ecosystem: Environmental > Aquatic > Marine > Strait...
AAGAAGTTAGAAAACACAATAGAACAACCCGAAAAGAAAAACAAGTACCAAGACGACAGGTTATGGAAACCTGAACTAGATAAGTCTGGCAATGGTTACGCAGTATTAAGATTCTTACCTGCTGTAGAAGGCGAAGATATGCCTTGGCAGAGAGTATGGAACCATGCGTTTCAAGGACCAGGTGGTCAATGGTATATTGAAAACTCTTTAACTACACTAAACAAAAAGGATCCTGTTAGTGAAGAAAACACAAGGTTGTGGAATACAGGCATAGAAGCCGATAAAGAAATTGCTAGAAAGAGAAAAAGAAAGTTATCTTACTATTCTAATATCTTTGTAGTATCTGATCCTAAACATCCAGAGAATGAAGGCAAGACGTTCTTGTTCAAATTCGGTAAGAAAATCTTTGATAAAATTACTGAAGCAATGAATCCTGCTTTTGAAGATGAAAAGGCTGTAAACCCATTTGATTTTTGGGAAGGTGCAAACTTTAAACTAAAAATCAGAAAGGTTGATGGTTATTGGAATTATGATAAATCTGAATTTGAGCCAGTTAGTAGAGTAAAACCTACTGATGAGGAGATTGACAAGATATGGAAATCTCAATATGCTCTAAAAGCCTTCGTTGATCCTAGTAATTTTAAATCTTATGAAGAACTCAAAGAGAAACTTAATAAGACACTTACTGGACAAAGAAGTACCGAGTCAGTTGAAGATATTGACCTCCCACCTGTCAGCAATGACATACCAACGTCTTCTAACAATTCGGTAGAGAAAGTTGAATCGTCTAACGACAGCGATGACCTGTCGTATTTTAGTAAACTTGCTGAAGACGATTCATAATCTATCTCTCTCACTTTCTCAATATGGGGTGCCTTCGGGCACCCTACAATGTTCTCGTTTTGTTCTCATCTAAAATACACTTAAAATAACCCTAAAAAAGACCCAATTCACGCTTGACAAAAGCGGCAAACTATGATATAGTATTACTATGAATTAAACAATTGTGTTTGATTCTTTTATTAAACAGATAATAAGAAAGGTTATATTATGTTATTATCACAAATGAAAGACTTTAGTTACGAAGTATTAAATGATACCGTACTGAAGCAATCTTACCTAGACAAATCGTTTCAGGTAGGAATATTTAAATCAAAAGAAAAAACAATTGATGTTGTAGGGATTGATTCCAGATGGGACAATACTATGCGTCAAAGTTTCATCAAATCAGTTGCTACTGGTAATGCAGTAACACCTCTAGTCATTGTTGACGCAAAAGAATGCTTAAACAATGCTGATACTCAAAAAGACCAAGAGTATTTTCAATCTATCATAGACAAAGGTTTCAGATACATTGTTGTTGATGGTTGGAATAGAGTAGTTGCTTTGTTGAAATTCAAAAACAATCTATTTCAGTTTCCGAAAACTAGAAAGATGTTTGTACTTGACAATAACAACAATGAACAGTTTGTAGAAGTTACACAACCTGTTTCATATTCTACATTGAAAGAGTCAGTAACTAAAAACGAGATCAATTTAGTTAATGCCATTGACAATGCTAAAATATATGTTATTATGGTTACAAAGGCAAGTAAGAAAGATATATCTAATCTTTTTTTAAGAGTCAACGATGGTAAAACATTGAACGGCCAAGAAAAAAGAAATGGTATGTTGAATGTAGTTGCTGATACTATAAAAGTATTGTCAGATCAAAACATTGAGTACATGTCAAAACTGTTTAGTGATACCGAGATAACAAGATTGAAGTTTGACGACTTCATCGCTAACTGTTTACTTGGTTACTCATACAAAAACGAGAAGAATATCTCCGACACTGCTAAAAACAAAATGTATGCAGATGAGTCAGATGATAATCCTGCTGTTAAGTTTTTACACAAATTTAGTAAAGACTTTACAGATTTTTGTAAGTTTATCAATGAGAGTAATACCGACAAGATAAACTCAAAAACATTTTTGTTCTATGATTATTTCATGCTAACAAAATTGCTTGAAGATAAGAACATTGTCATAAAAGATAGAAAACTCTTTTATCAATGGTACAAAGGCTTTGTGATTAAGAATATACAAAGTAAAAAGACCTACGATATTGATGATGATGTTTATACGTTTGACCGTATGTTAAGAAAGAACAATGCCAATATCATACAATACAGAATGAACATGTATGTAAATGATATATACGCTAATCTTCTTAATACAGATGTTATCAATGAATATACACCGAGATCAGACTCGTATCAGAAATACAGATATGAGTTATGGGCCAAACAAAATGGCTTTGACGCTGTGTCAGGTGAGTCAATATCACTACATGAAATACTTGACGAGAAGTACCATGTAGATCACATTGTGCCTTTGAGTAAACAAGGTTCAAACGACATCTCAAATTTGAGATTAGTAAGTAGAGAATTTAATCTAAAGAAATCAAATAAACTTGATGAAGAATTAGATATGCAATTTTCTGCTTAAAACGTTTTAAGGTGGTCTTCAGTAAGTATTAGAAACTTCATGTTTCGCTTGTGACACCAGGCATACGCTGTAGACCACTTTCTTCTATTTCTTTCATAAGTAATCAACGCATTTTTATAAGTACGAGTTACACGCAATGGCGCTTTAGGTTTACGTGTTTGTGCTTTAGGTTTAATCTCTACAACAAACTTTTTGAATGTGCCGTTTGATTGTCTAACTTTCATATAAAAATCAGGATAGTATCTATGTGGTCTATTGTCAACTGAACGATAAGATATTGCTATTTCTTCACTACCCCATTCCATAACATCCCTAGTTTTATCACAATAAATCATAAAACGTTTCTCCCAACTAGACCTATAAATAACATTGTTTACATTGCCTTTATATTTCTGTGGGTTGAGTGGTTTGTATATACCTTGATAGGGTCGTTTATCTATATTCTTCAACTTCTTCATAAATCTATTTATTACCAACATAAATAGTAATATGGCAAGCGTATTTGACACTATAAAAACACGTGCTGGGGATACAACAAAGTCTGCTACTTGGTATAGAACGCAAGTAAATAAGATTGCTAGTAATACTACAGCAGGACAATTGTTTAGACAAGGTAAACTTAATCGTAGACCAAGTGTAGGCAGATTGAACTTATTTGGGTACAATCCTAAATACAGAAAAACGTTACCTTATTATGATGTATTCCCATTGGTGTTGCCATTAGAACCAATATCAGGTGGGTTTATGGGTATGAACTTTCACTATCTACCACCACTATTGAGATTTAGATTATTAGAACGTATGCAGGCAACAGCAACAGATAGTAGATTTGACGATAAGACAAAATTCAATGTAAACTATGATGATGTAAAGAATATAAAAATTGTGAAACCAACAATCAAAAAGTATTTGTACTCATATGTACAGACAGGATTTTTTAGAGTAAATGCAGATGAGGCAGCAGTTGCTATCTACTTACCTGTACAAAGATTCAAAAAGGCAACTGAAGCAAAAGTTTATTCAGACAGTAGGAGATTTATTTAATGTCAATAATTAGTGTAGGTAAAAAGATAGGTGATTTAGATATACGATTAGGTATACCACCATCTAAAGCACAATTCAATGTAAGCGAAACTAATAAAAGATTTTCAGTAAATAACGTTACATCTAATTACAATTCAGTTTACAACATATTCAGATCAGGCATAACACAATCAGGTGGGTTTGCAAGACCGACACAATTTATGGTTACGATTGATGGTCCTAAAGCAGCAACGTTTGGCGATACATCAATATACGCTGACGCAAAAGGTAAAGATCAGGCTGCTCGTATGGCAAAGAGTGCTAGATTGTCAGCGGCAATCAAAAAGAATATGCAGTTAAGAATGGATCTATTCTGTTCAAGTGTATCATTACCTGATAAGACTATCACAGACGATACAAATGAAACCTATTATGGTCCTAAAAGAGCATTTGCTAAAAATGTACAATTCAATGAGGTCACATTAGAATTTTATACTAGTATAAACTATGATGAACGTATATTTTTTGAGGCATGGCAAAACAGCATAGTTGATCCTATATCACATAACGTAGGTTACTATGATGATTATGCTACACCATGTATGATTACAATTACACCATTAACTAAAACGTTTATCGCTGCATTACAAAATTTTGAACCAACAGGCGATACACTTGCAGATAGAGATAAGATCAGACAATCACTAGGCGATAACTCTGGTTTCTCATCTTATCAAGTGCAAATGTATGAAGTGTGGCCTAAAACAATTGCTGCTACACCATTGAGTTATGACGCTCAAAATCAGATTGTTAAAACTAGTGTTACATTTACATACAGAAATCATGCTACATCAGCATGGAACTTTTTAGGTAAAACAGCAACCGAAGAATACAGCACACTAAACAGAAACGAATATAGAACTAATACGACAGCAATACAAGGTAACCTATTAGATAACCTACCTTTTGGTATAGGTAACGAGATAGGTAGAGCAGGTCGTCAAGTGTATGAAACACTTAAAAAGAATTTGCCTATTGGGCGAACAACGGGAGGACGTGTGTTCCCGAAAGGTCTACCAGACCCTAGAATCATACGTGATTTTTTATATTAATAAGGAGTTAAATAATGAGTTTATCATTTATAAAGGTGCCTGAATATAATTTGACGTTATCAAATAATGTAAAGGTGAAATACAGACCATTCTTAATAAAAGAAGAAAAAGTTTTATTGATGGCTGTAGAGAGCAAAGACGAAGGTGAGATGAACAATGCTCTAATTAAAATTGTTCAACAATGTACATTATCACAAATAGACGTAACGAAGTTACCAGTATATGACTTTGAATATCTTTGGTTAAATATACGAGGTAAATCTGTTGGTGAAATTATAGAAATGAAATTGAAATGTCCAGATGACGATACCGTTTCTGTTGACTATCAATTAAAATTAGATGATGTTAAACCTGACCTTGATAAGAAGGTTGATACAAAGATTGAATTTGAAAAAGACTATGGTGTGATAATGAAAGTGCCTACAATTATGCAGATTGCTAACAAAAGAACATTGTTAGATTTGTCTTTTAATTTAGTTAGGGATTGCATTGCTCAAATATACAATGGTGACGAAGTACACGAAGCAAATGATTTATCTGTAGAAGAACTTGACGAGTATGTTGAACATTTAACTACAAAGCAGTTTAAACAGATAAGAGAGTACTTTGAACATTTACCTATTGTATCACACCTGATTAAGTATAACAATCCTAAATCAGGTAAAGAGTTTACATTATTGTTACAAGGGGCGTCAGATTTTTTTCAGTAACCCTCTTGCATGAAAACCTGGAGAGTTTGTACCGTACTAATTTTGCATTAATGCAGTACCATAAATACTCTTTAAGTGAATTAGAAGATATGATACCATGGGAGAGGGAGATATATGTTGAAATGCTTATGCAACATATAAAAGAAGAAAACGAGAAGATAAGAGAAAAACAAAGAAAAGGATAATTTATGAATTTTTTAAAGAATATGCTAACAACAGGTTGGCAAGGTTTTAAACATGGTGCTAAATCACTATGGCATTTCATTGAGGTAGAGATACCTGAATTGATGTCAAATTGGAGACTAGTACCAAGACTATTAATGCTTGCTTATGGTTGGGCATTTTTAGATGTAATCAACTGGTTTATGATGTTAGAAAATCCTAACAACGCACAGGCAGGGTTAGTGTCAGTAGTAGTTGGGGCTGGTGCAGGTTGGTTTGCAATATATGTAAACGGTAAACCATCTAAAGTTAAAAACAAAGAATAATAAATGCCAGAACAAGTAAAATTTAAGAAACCTAAACCTAACTTTCAATCCATCTTAAAGAAACAAAAAGAGATGGAAGATGATGAGAAGTTTGCTATATCTGATTCGTTACAAGAATACATTGATACGATAGGTAAAAAGGCAGGTTATCAGAACCAAGAGAAGTTAGAAAAGGCCAATATCAGACAAGAGGTAATTAACTTTGTTGATAATTACACTATCAGCAGCCTTGATAGTATCAAAGGCATGGAGTATGATGACGCATTACAATTACAATCATCAACCGAAAAGAGTATAGCAGAGATAGAAGGTACTGGTCAATTGAATGAGGCAGAATTAGATTTTATTAGAGCAACGGTAGGTGAAACCAATACTAGATTAAAAGAAGTATTGAAGTTATCTACACGATTAAAGTTTGCATTTAGAGATTTGAAGAAAGAACTTAAACCTCTAAAACTTGCTGCTAGAGTAGGTCTAACAAGAATACCTATTTTAGGTAAAAGAATTGAGAGAGCAATACGTGCTGAAGAAGAAGGTGAGTCAGAAGCATTACGTATTAAAAGAGGTTTAAGAAAAAGAGAAGCAAGAGATACCAGAAAAATGGGTGACACTTCATTCCCAGCACCCAACGATCAGAGTCAAACTCAACAAAATAAAACAATTGCAAAACAAACTACTGCTGGAATAATGGCAACAGATAATAAATCTATACCAAAAGGAGATAGAGAAGAACTTGTTGAGGAAGAAAGAGAGTCAGACGCTCAGTTTGAAACTACAAGTGGTACATTAGAAAGAATACTTGAAGAAACAGAATTAACAAATGAATTACTAGGTGGCAAAAAAGGTAAAAAAGGTGCAAAAGATGACAAAGATGGTTTTAGCATACTAGAAGTTTTAGGTATGAAAAAACTATACGACTTTGTTAAAGCAGGAAGAGTTGCTACACTTGTTGCAAATTTAGGTGCCTTATCTGTTACAGCAGGTGTATTTGCAGCTGCGGCAGCTGCTGGTTTTGGTCTTGGTAAATTGATTGAAAAAATAGGTATGTCAAATGTTGGTGAAGAAGAAACAAAAGAAGTAAAACGACAAAGTGCAGACATAACATCATCATCAAACTTTGAAGGTGTATTAGCTGAAGACATAGAAGCAGAGAACGCATTAATGAGGGATGCTCAATTAAAAAATGAGTACAATAGAGGTATAAAAGCAAATAAATTACCAGCAGACATGACCTTTGATCAATATAAAACAGCAAAATCAAACGCAGGTATAACAAGAGAATTAAAATTTGAAGGATTTATGGGTACAAATCTATTTAAAGACGCAAATCTAGTGAAAGCTGATGCTGATTATGGATCAATAAGAGCACAATTTTCAGAGGATCAGGTAAATAGTATGATAATACCACCATCAGTTAAAGCAAACACCGAAGGCAAAATTGAAACTGCTAACACAATACAAGCAGACGGTGTAGAAAAAGGTTCAACGATAGTAAACAATAGTCAGAATAGTGGTAATACGGTTATTAATAATCAAAACAATGTTGACGCTTCAAATACACAAAATAAAACAGACTATGGGTCAACAACAATAGGTACTGGAAACACACACTATCCAGACTATTATTAAGATAGGTAGATAAATATTAATATGAAAGCATTTAAAGTAATCGGTAACATAATCAAAGGTCTTAATAAACCTCAATCAGTCCTAAAAGGTTTTACATCACCAGTTTCGTTTCAAACTATAGCGACTAAAAAAGGTGTTATCAATTACAATCCTACAAACGTAGATTACTCTGCTCACCCTATAACAGATAGTAATAAGTTTTATGTTTATCCTATAGACAAAGATGACCAAGAGCATTACATCTTATTTGATATTATAGAAAGAAGAAGTGAAGGTGGTAATAATACAAGTGTTAGAAACACACAATTTACAAAAAGAGCAGACAATTTAAACGAAGTTGTATATGGTGCTAACAGATTTTTTAGTGAAGGTACTACTTCAGGTCTATTAGGTATACCTACAGGTAAAGGTGCAGTAAGGGAAGTAAAAACTACAATCGCTATTTACATGCCACAAACACTTAAATTTAATTTACAGGCAGACTATGGTGCTGAAGAAATAGGTGGTGGTTTAGGTGCTCTTTCAAAATTAAGGGACGCAATGAATAGTGGTAAATTCTTTGGTGGTGATTTAAAAGCAGTTGGTGCTCAAGTCGGTAAGTTAGTTACAGGTTTAGGATCATTTGCTACTGGTGGTTTAGGTGCAGGTGTAAATGCTGCCTTACAACGTAGAACTGGTATTGCACCAGCAGCCATGACAGAAATGATATTTAATGGTATAGATTATAGAACGTTTAGTTTTACGTTTAAGTTTACACCTAGAAGCAGAAAAGAGTCAGACGTAGTTAACAACCTATTACATGCTATCAAAGACGGAATGCTACCAACAAGAGTCGGTACAAAAAGTATTGCTGCATATCAAGTACCACATGAATTTGTAATTAGATTTATGAAAGGTACTAAAATCAATCCATACCTAGATCAGATAGGTTTATGTGCATGTACAGGTGTTGACATAGACTACGGTTCAGATAAGTTTTCAACACATGCTAGTGGTGATCCTGTATCAATAGACGCAACACTAACGTTTAGAGAACTAGAACTAATGGAGAGAACAAGATATAACGCATTAAGAAGTAGTGCTCAAAACACAGACAGAAGCTCAACGGAAGGTTCTAATTAATGCCTAATTATTTCAATGCCTTTCCTAAAATATATTATGACGCTGAGGGTAAAGGTAATTTCAAACTAGTTACAAACCTATTAAGACGAGTACAAATGAAAAAGGGATTAAAAGAAAGTGCTGCTCTATTTGACCTATACGACATAATGGGTGAAGACACACCTGAATCAGTATCAGAGCAATACTATGGCGATCAGCAGTATTACTGGATTATACTATTGTTCAATGATGTAAAAGATAGATTTTATGACTGGCCGTTAACAGCAGGTCAATTTGAGAAGTACGTACAAGATAAGTATAGTGACGTAAATGCTATACATCATTACGAAGTTGCTCAATCAAGTGGTGCTACATCATCATTTGACGACTCACACAAAATACAAGTAAACAGCACCGTGTCAGGTGCAACAAGTGTATCTAACTATGATTATGAGCAAAAATTACAGGATAAGAAATCAAGGATCAAATTAATCAAACCTGAATTTTTAGAATTAATTACGGAAGAGTTTAGAACATTGATAGGAGCGTAATATGTCAACAGACGCACCAAAATATGATGATTTAAATAACAGATATCCTGGCGACTTTAGATCAGGTGAAATTATTTTATACGGTTACAATGGTACACAATTTGATATATCAGGTCTAACCGCAGTTGTCAACGTCTATCAAAACCTAGACTCACCATTTCTATCAGGCAACATTTTATTCTTTGACACAATGGGTATACAAACTAGTTTACCTATTGTAGGTAACGAACATTTAGAGTTTAAATTTAGAAACCCAATTGACGCTGCAGGTGATGAAGAACTGAATGCTACTAATCATAGATTTAAGGTGTATGAAAAGAGATCGGTTAAGACACAGCAAAACGTACAAGCAATTGCTTTATTCTTTACATCAATCGAGTCAGTACGTAACGAAAGAGTACGTGTTTCAAAATCATTAGAAGGTTCGTTTGCAGAAATGGTTGACAAGTTAGTCAAGTCAGATAAAGAATTATTGAACTCTAAAAAAGACCTATTCATTGACGCAACATTAGGTAATTATAAGTACACATTCCCAAATGTACGACCGATAGATGGTGTAAGATCAATGGCAGACCTAGCAGAACCAGTTAATTACAAGACACCACACTATATGTTTTATGAGAACAATAGAGGTTTTCATTTTAGATGTTTAGAGTCATTGTATAGAGAAGGCGCTGATACAACACAAACTAGAAAGTTTGTTGCTTTCATAGACCTATTATCAGCATTTAATCCTAACTTTAGTCCACCTGATATGGAGGCAGACTCTATCGTAACTAAACCATATTCATTTTCGTTTGACGCTTCATATAACATATTAGCAAATACAAGAAGAGGTATGTTTGGTAGTATGACCTATGCTCACGACCTGATTGATAAGAAGTTTATCAAATCAAAACTATCATATACAAACTACTATGAACAAGCATTACACATAGACGCACCGACTGGTGCTGGTAATAAATATCAAGGCGTTATGCCACCAGGTCCTGCTGACTTTGATGATGATTACACCGTAGATGATAAGTCATATACAAGTGAGAATAAACACCAGATTAATCGTTTACATGCTAGTAAACTATCTAAAAAAGGAAATGATAAACGTAAGTATATGGATGATTACCTATCACGTGTATTTGTAGAACCTGCTACTAAATGGAATCATAGACGTAATAGTGAAGGCATAGGTATAGACAAAAGAGCAACAGCAAAACAGGCATTGTCAAGTGGATCACGTGATTACTTCTCAATGGATATAGACGTACCTGGTAACTTTACATATAACGTAGGCGACCTTGTATGGTGTGAGGTACCAAAATATGCTGCTACAGAGGTTGGCAATGACGCCAAACTTGAACGAAATGATGTAACAGACGTATTGTTATCGGGTCGTTATCTAATATCTAAATTACACCATCAAGTTGACCTATTAGAACAAAAGCACACTACATCAATGACCGTAGTACGTAACATATTTGCTACAGATTTACCTCTAGCAGAAACGTTTAAAGCAAGTGCTCATTTCAGATCACAACCTATTGATGTAATAGGGTCAGGTATAGACATAACCACCCTAGTCCCATTGAAAAATAAGAACTTAAAGATACCATCGCCGCAGATAAGCACCGTAGAAGACATTGCTACGCAGTTAGGCGTTGATTTAAGTAGTACAGACTTAAACGTCAAGGATGCCGCTAATAAGTCTATTAACGCCGTTTTAAATAGTACTTCTAATAGGGTATTATCTAACAAAAACCTTGCAAAAATCAACAATGCCATATTAACAAGAAAGACCGTAGTAGAGAAAATCGCAGAAAAGGCAAAACTAGCACTAGGTGGTATCAATCTATCAGGTATTACAGGTGGCAATGGTCTAAACCCTATGGGTGCAGATAGAATAAGAAGTAGAATACAAGGGAATGTCAATAAGTTTGTACAATCCTCAATGGTAAACTTCAAGCAAAGTCTTGCAAGTGCTAGAAGTTTCTTTAAGGGGTTCTTTTAATGAACAAAACATTGAACCACCTCAACGCTTATTGCGAGTTACGAAAAAAATTTTTACTAAAGGGTGGCCACATGAGAGCAACCCTAATAGCAACAATACAAACAATGTAAGAAAGACAATAGGAATGATACATAGAACAACCAAGAAACCAGAACTATATATGAGAAAAGAACCTCAATTACCTATGAAAGAGAATAGGTCTCGTAATTACATGAGAAGAATGTATAGTAAAACCAACTGGTTATCATGGACTAATAGATATGACCATAGAGTAGTGCTACGCACCGCGGCGCCTACGCAGATTGTTTAAATACGGATAAATATAAGGAGGTGACCGCTTTAAATACGGTCATTTATAGGAAAAAATAAATGAGTACTACAGATTTTATGGGCAGAGATGGCTTCATCTGGTTCGCAGGTGTGGTAGAAGATAGAGCAGACCCGCTTAAACTTGGCCGTTGCAGAGTCAGATGTCTAGGTTATCACACAGAGGACAAGAGTGTATTGCCTACTTCAGATTTACCTTGGGCACACCCTCTCTTACCTATTACTTCATCAGGCATATCTGGTATAGGTCAGACGCCACTAGGATTATTAGAAGGCAGTTGGGTGATTGGTTTCTTTAGGGATGCAGATACTAAACAAGACGCAGTAATACTTGGGTCCTTACCTGGCAAACCTATTTCTACAGGCGCTCTTAATGCGGCCGAAGGTTTAGGGTTTAGCGATCCCAATGGTGTATACCCACGTTATGCGGCCGAGAGTGATGTTAATAGATTAGCACGGAATGACGCAGATAATCAGTCACTCATACTAGAAGCAAGAAAGACCATACGAGCGGCCTCATATACAAACATACCAACAGGTAACATTATAGAAGTTAAAGATGGCATTGCTGAGATTGACGCAAGTGCAGGTGATGTATGGTCCCTACCAGAAAATACCTATGCAACTGAATACCCATACGGCCATGTATATGAATCAGAATCAGGCCACATATTAGAATTTGATGATACACCAAACAAAGAACGTATCCTCTTATATCACCATAGTGGGACTGAAACAGAAATTACAGACAAAGGCACAACCAATACGATTATTAAAGATGACCTTAATACCATAATAGAAAAGAATAGTAAGCATTACATCAAAGGCAATTCAGACATTACAATACAAGGCCGTCATAAGATAATGCTCAATGCGAATGGCGCTGCAGATAATAACTATGACATACAGGTAGGACCTAATGCTAATGTAAATATACAAGTAGATAAAGGTAACATTAACATGGCCGCTTTAGATGGTGATATTAATATGTTTGCTAATAACAACATGAATATATCAGTAGGTGGTACATACAAAGTAGTCGCAGGTCAGATATTAGAGACCAGTAAGAGTACAACAACACGTACAGCACAAGGTGAATACCATACGTTTGGGTCGCCGATTGACCATAACTAGACTATTAAAACTGGCTGGGCTTTGTAATCTATAAAAGTAGTAAGTAACATATAGATATAAGGGAGCGGCTTTTCTTGGTTTAGATATTAGAATTTTTTTCGTGCTATTTTTTACTATATAAGACGGCCGTGTGCGTAGCACTTACTTGAATACGTTTTAGAGATTAATACTTTTATACATAGTTATGTTGAAACCCAAAGGAACCATGCTAGAGCTAACAGATAACGCAATAAAGAGATTAACTTACATAGCAAATAAGGCAGGCACGAGTTATGTTCGTTTAGACATTAAGGGTGGTGGATGTGCAGGCTTTGAATATAAATGGTCTACTACTAACGAAAGAGAAGATACTGATTGTTTATTAGGTAACGTATTAGTTGTATCTTTAGAATTAGAGCTGTATCTATTAGGTACTACGTTAGATTGGGTAGAGGGTGAGTTTAATAGCGAATTTAAGATAACTAATCCTAATAGTAAGAGTAGCTGTGGCTGTGGGGAAAGTTTTAGCGTCTAAAAATTTTTCGCTTTAAGAGAGCGAGACTCGAATGTTAACTTGTGCGGAATTTGTGATATGACTTATGTAGTAAATGAAAAGTGTATAAAATGTAAGTTGATGGATTGTGTGGATGTCTGTCCTGTTGATTGTTTCTATGAAGGTGAAAATATGTTGGTAATTAATCCCGATGAATGTATTGATTGTGGTGTATGTGAACCTGAATGTCCTATTAACGCTATTGTTGAGGAATCAGAGTCAAGTGGTTTAATGAAAAAAGTAAATGATGAGTATTCTCGTATATGGCCTAACATAACAGAAAATAGGGATAGTCCTTATGGTGACGCTTTAAAGGATGAACCTGATAAGTATGACAAGTATTTCAAAGAAAACATCAAGGAATAGATACGTTCAATTAATTAGTATGCACAAAAGTGGTTCTACTTGGGTGCAAAGTTATATTCATAAAAAGTATAGACAATTTGGTGTTACGTTGCCACCTGGTAATTTATTTAATGAGTTCTTTTGTGTAAGAAACCATGAAGATAATGAACATGACTTTAGGAAAAAGACAATGACTCAACGTATTGAATTATTAAAAGAGTTAAGAGAGTATGGTTTAGAATTAGCACATAAAGCACATGTACCTGAAATCATATCTATATGGCCTTGGTTTAAAACCTTTTATAAAGACCATAATATATTAGTTTTAAAAAGACGACATATGTTTACCCATTGGTTAGCAATATTGTTTTATAATTGTATTGGACTTGCAACAGGTCCAAATAATGTTAAAGGTAATAACAAAGAAGGTTATACTTATATTACACCATCAAAGACTGATGAAGGTAAATATGGATTTGATGTAGCTGAAGATATTATAAAAAGCACAATACAAGAATACAAAGTAGAATTTAAATTTAATGAAATATGTTGGAATAACTTTGTTAATAGTATTCGCTTTTTAAATGATGTTGTTATTGAAGAATTAGATAAACCACAAATAATATGGACTGAAGATATTACTACAGAATGGTTAGAAGATTATTTTAAAGTTGTTTTGAAAAAACTTCCTACACCTTTTACTACCTTTGAGTATAAAACTTATTTTAAACCAGAAGATATGAAAATCATAAGAGAAATATTTGAAGAACGTTTTTACAATGAATTTCAATACTATGGTTATGAATTAAAGTAAATCAAATGCCCATGCTTTTTCATAACACCAAAAGCATTGCCAACACCATTCAGTAAAGTTATTAGTTTGATTAGGTCCACCAACACAACTACGTGTTATAGGATATAGGTCTTTCATTAAACCTTCTTCTTTATAGATACTTGCAATAAATTTTTTAGATTGATTAACCCAAGGTTTATATACATTGTATTTTAATTCAGGTTCTTTACCACCCGTATCACGTCTTGCTTCACCTCTTATTCTAGCAATGTTCTTTTCATCAAACTTAATATTAGGAAACTTCTTTATTGCATAATCACTAAATTGTTTTCTTACTTCCATAGGTGGGTTTGCTGACATACCATCTAAACGTAAAGGTCTATCTAAACGTGCCATAAATTCATCCGAACCATCATCTATCTGGTTACACTTTGACATTTGTTGTAAGTTCAATGTTTTATATTCAGGTCTTGTATCTATAAATTTTTGTGCCTTTTCATAGTGTACAGGATCCTTATCATCAAAATCTATTATTGTATGTTCACGTATATTTGCAAAAGGAAACTTGTTCTTTATAAACTCAACTATTTCAGCAGCTGCGTCAGCGTCTTTTGGTGCGTGTACATCTCTAAACGTTAATGGATAGATGTCAATATTAATAAAGTGTTTTGCAGTTAGATATAATGCAGCTGCAGAATCACAACCACCTGATAATGAAGCAACAATTGTTTTAGGTATGCCATCTTCATCTAGTGCTACATCAGCCTTTGCTCTATCTCTATAAGGTGATGTTTCCATTAAATCTAATAAGTGTTTTCCATAGAAAGGAATTGTTATGTTGTTATATGTTATATTCATTATTTTAATGCTCCGTGTCTTACTTTTCTCCAATGTGTCAACTCTGGTGTTACATTAAAGTAAGTTTCTTTTTTTATTTTTTTTACTGTATGCTTGTCACTAGGCTTTTGAAAGTTAGCATATGCTTCTTGTACGTTCTTTCTTAAATTTCTACTTCTAGGATCAAAACCTCTATTAGTATTAATTAGTAATAAAGTTATACCTTCTTTTTCAGCCATCTCTTTTGCTTGTTCTATTTCATGTTCATTGTATCCAAATATTATATATTGCCAAACTATCGGGTGACCCATGGCAACACCCATTTTCATAGTTTCCCATACTTGTTCAAAGTTAGAACCTATACGATACAATTCTGATTTCTTATCTAAACCATCAACACCAAAGTACCAACAGTTTTCTCCTACACCATAACTATATGCTTTTTCCCACCACTTATCATCCATGCCTTTTGTATTAGTACCATTAGTTGCAACTCTTAAACCTTTACCTAAACCATCCATCATTTCTAAAAATGTTAAAAATTGTGGGTGATATATTGGGTCTGATATTTGACCACAAAAGGTTATTTGATGTTCATAGTAGGATAGTATTTTTCTAAACTCATTAGGATCAATGTCAAATGATCTTGCTATTCTAGGTAGACCTTCTACCTTTTGTCGTAAACATTGTGGGCAACGTAATATACACCTATGAGATAAATCCATATTAGGTGATGAGAAACGTTGGTTACGAATATAGAAATCTGAATGTTTTTCCTTCATATTTTATAATTATCTTTTTCTCTATTGCCACATTTATATTGACATTGTTTCAAAGCACAACTAGGATTATTTATTAGTGTATCAAAGAAGTGTTCCCATTCTTCAGAACCAAATATGTCTTCTAACTTATCGTTATTCTTTAATGCAAGGTGTTCATCTTTTAAATGAAATACTTCCTCTACGCCATGATCATTTTTAGGATCATCTAACCAACAACAAGGTAACATATAACCATCTGCTGTGTAAGCTGCAGGCTTATGATAACTCTTTGGCTCATATACTAAACAACGAGGTTTAATTTTAATATCTTTAGGATCTATTTCTTTACTACTAAATTTGCTCATCTTTCATTATATCATATCTATTGTTAAAGTCAAGCAGGTAGCCATTTAATTATCTTATTAATAGAAGGCTTATAGTCATATGTAATTGGGTGTATATCTCGTCTATATTTTTTACCATAACCAACGGATATCATTACATTAACTCGTCTATCAACAAAAGGTAATTGCTTCCATACCTTTGTATCTAATTGCTTATTAAAATTGCAAGTGTATGTTGTATCAATACCTTTTTCAATTGCTAAACTTCTAAAATTCATTGCAAATAATCCACATTCAACACAAATATTTTCTCTACTATCAGCAAGACCTTTTTCTGTACAAGGGTCATAAAATATACCTCTACTCCAAGCGTCTTTTTGATATGGACTTGTTAGTTCAGATTTTCTTTGTGTTACAATTAAAACATATGGGGCGGTATTCAAACTTCTATACATAACATTTTCTCTTGGTATACCTTTTTTTTCATTTTCGTGCCCTATATCTACATAATCTTTATTACCTATATTAGAGAGTGTATCATTTGCTGCCGACCCTTCAAAAAGAGCGTCTTTATATTTTTGATGTTCTGGACCTAAAACGTGTACTTGCCAAGCAGCCATATTATTTTTTGATGGTGTAATTTCATAAGTCTTTTCTAATAAGTCTTTTAATACTTCTTTATCAACAGGTTTTTCTTTGTAAGTATAAAACTCATGTACGTGTCTTGCTTTTTTTACTGTTTCGTATATCATATAATATTTGTATCTGAAGTTTCTTCAGCTTCCTTTACTGATTTATCCCATGTTTGAAATATTTTTGCTTGTTCGTTATGATCTCTATGTTTAGTAGGATCGTAATATGGTTCTAATTCAGGAAACACTTCAAACAAATGTGATTCCCATTTTGTGCCTTCATAGAATTTATCTGCCTTTAACATATAATCAAATACGTTTTGTAAATCTACATCTGGATCAGCAGGTCTTTCTAATGCAGCTATTATATCAGGCCAGTCTTTATATTTTGGTATTAATGACTTCTTAATTTCTTCTGGTAAGTTATTAGGTCTTAAATGTTTAGGTTTGTCAATCATTGCCCAATTCAATTGATCAATAACAGGATTGTCTTTACACCAATCAATAACTTCATAAAATCTCATAACTGAAAGATTAGAAACTAAACCATTGAAGTCAACAACAACGTTAGGGTGTTGACGACACATCTCTATATTTTCTACAACTTCTTCCCATTCAGTTCTTCTTCTCATGTATTCAATAGTCTTACCAATACCATCTACTGAAGCAACCATAGATACATTTTTAAAATGAGGAATGTAATTAAATATATTGTGTCTACCTTTTTTAGTTTTAGTTAAGTTAGTTTGATATTTTAAATAGATATGTTTTGCATGGCCACTTTCAATAACCTTTTCTAATAACTCATAATGTTTTTTCATAATCAATGGTTCACCACCAATTACTTTAATACTTCTAACATATGGTAATAATTCCATAACTTGTTCAGTAACACCTTCAGTTTTATCTGCCATAACAAGTTTCATATAATCTTCTCTAACTTTACCACGTTCACCAAACACAGCGTCATTCCAAACACCTTTTTCAGCAACACGTTGTCTAGTTGTAGAATTAGCATGTACACACATAAAACAATCAAGGTTACATTCTGACCCAAATACTTTTAATTGTATTTCTAAAATTCTTTCATCAAAGGCATACTGACCACTTGCGTTATATAGTTCAACATTCTTTTGAATATTATCCCAAAACTCTTTATCGTTAGTATGAATTTTTAAGCAGTTTGTTCTTCTACTTCTACCATATATTTCCTCATCACTTCTACATCTTCGGCATATATCATTTACTGCTTTATGATCTGATTTAGGATCAAGCATTTCTTTACGAATACTATTCATGTATTCACTATCAACCATCCATTCTTTTAATGATGTGTTCTTAATAGTTTCATGTTCAGCGTCTTTACCAAAACAACATGCTCTATATTTACCACTTATCTCATTATAGACTTGTGTAAATGGTATTGTACAAAACCATATATCTTTATCTTTTGCTTGTTGTAGAATTGATTTGTCTGATGGTGGTTGACCACGTACGGTTTTACCTGCTTTAAGTTTAGTATAGTCTGATAAATTATTCCACTTCCACCATTCTTCAGTATTTACATTACCAGGAGAAGAACGGTCACCAGGGCCACCTTTTGTGAGCATGTCCTCAACTTGTTTGTCGTGCATGTCATCAATATCTTTCACCACTTTTTTATTTAAATCAGTTTCCATAAAATTATTTATCTCTATATTATCTGTTTATCATATTTGATAAAGTTAACTCTCATAACGTCCTCTGCTATATGAATATTTTTTAACTTATTATCTTTTATAAAAGTAAACACTTTACCAAACGCTCTCATATTTTTTTCAATATCATTTATACCATGGTGGGCATATTCAGCACACATAGGTAATAGTATAGTTGTCTTATATTGTTTCCATGAAAAATATTTTGCACTACACAATTTAGATTTTATCACACATCCTGCAGTATTGCAACCTCCTATGACTATTTGAGTATCGGTATTATTCATACTAAAGTTAAGTTTTTCAAGTACTAACTTTTCTATGCTTTCTACACTTAAACTATCATCTGGTATTTCTAGCCATTGCCACTTATCCTCTATGGCCATACTTTTTAGTTCTTGTAATTTTTTATCTCTTACACTATTACCAATAGATAATATGATATTAGCATTTCTATCTATGCTCGTGTCGTCTATGATATGTTGAAGTGTGCTGTATCGTAATTTGTTTACATACTCATCAGCAAGTATTTTATGACCATCAAAATCAATTAGTAATATAACCGTTTTCATACTGATATTTATAAGATAAATAAAAACATGAGTAACAAATATTTCCCTCAAAATTTTTATCTAAATAAAAACGTGAATAAGAAATACTTAATAGTAAGTGGTTGTAGTTGGGCTGACCCATATACGGATTCTGAAGATCCTAGGGTTTCACATGATATTGTAAAAGGTTATAATAGATGGTTTAATATATTAGCTGATAAGTTAGATATGCAACTAATAAATTTTGGTAAATATTCTTCAGGTAATGAATATATATGTTCTTCTTTAATTGATAACATATCAGCAATGGGTGAAAAGAAAAAAAGTAACATTGGTTTAGTTATTCCTGCTTGGAGTGAGGCTAAACGTACAGATTTTGAATTTAGACAAAGTGAAAATGATTACTACGTAAAAAATTTATTTGAAAACAAATATAAAGAATATAGATATAATCCAAAATATATTTGGGATAGTATATTATATACAGACCCTTTAAGAGGTGATATGTTTTATAGGGTAAAACAAAGTATTAGATATATGTACATGCTACAGACGTTTTTAAAACATAATAATATTCCTTATACAATGGTACAATCTCTGCCTTTAGAAAAATTGCCAAATTTAGGTACAGAATTTAATTTAGGTCTTACATTAGGTACACCACAAAGATCATTACAAAGTGCTAAAGAAGTTAAAACTATTTTTAGACAACAATTGGCTGAAGAATTGTCACAGTTTCCTATGTACAATTTAATTGATAAAAATAATTTTATAAATTGGCCAATATTAAATTCTTCGTTGTATAAAAAACTAGATAGAGAAAAAGACTTTATATCTAATTTAAATGAAAAAAAAAATGATTTTAGACAAGACAATCATCCTAATCAATCAGGCCATAATAAAATAGCAGATATTATTCTTAACAATATAAATATTACATTATAATCTTATATTACTTACCGAACATTGCAGACAACTAGGAGATAGACTATGGCTAAAAAGCCAAAGAAAATATCTATATCTTCATTAAAGAAAAAGGCACCTAAAATTCCGCCTTTGACGTGTATAAGTATTGACAATGTAATAAGTAAATTAGAGAAGATAGTAGATAAGAAAAAAACGTTAGATAAGAAACAATTAAAAGACTTAACAAAACGTTTAGAGAAATTAAGGGACGCCAATGATAAACTACGAGATGGTGGTATCTATTGGTATGAAAAATTAAAACACTTATTAAAAACAAGGTAGGTAATTATGAATTACTACTTTACAGGATTACTAATTGTTATGATGTGCTTATTAGCATTTTGTGTAGGGCCCATAACTTATTAATGATTAAATGGACTAAAAACAAATGGCAAAAATTTAAAGAGTGGTCTTCCGTAGATCATTGGATTGATATGTTTGTTGATGTTGGACTTATTGCGTTTGATGTCTTATCTAGTCCTATATTAATTATTGTAAGATTTATTCGGTTCTTTTTTAATAGATATATTAACGAACATATAAAAAGATTTCTAAAATGGTTCGCTCATAGAGTTTTACGATTATAAATAAATGTAAAACACCGTGTCTAAAAAAAGATATACTCGTAGCGAATACGGAAATTATCAACCTAATAGTCCTTTAACTCAACACTATATTACAACAGGTGCAATATTGCCTGAAAAGAAAGAAGTACCCAAGGTTGTAAAGAGAAAGAGAAGACGTATTTTAACAAGGTTCTAAAACAAAGTTTCCGTCATCTTTATATTTTCTACAAACTGGTCTACCATTATCTAAAGTGTCTGAAGTTAATTGTAGATAGATCAGAGCATAGTAGTCGTAATTTCTGTCGGTTGAATGGGCAGTTATAATTTTGTTATTTTCAAAATCAATTACTACTTGTTGACCCCAAGCACCATCCATCATTAAGATAGGTCTATCTTCAACACCAACAGCATCCCATAAAAACTGACCACCATATCTTAATGCAACTCTATGGTTACCATTAAACTTATTTGTTTTATAATCTCTATCAATTCTATTTTCATACATTGTTTTTAAATACTTACCAACGCAAGTATCATTCTTCCAGTGATTTAACATTAAGTTAGCAATTCTTACATAATCGTATCTGTCAGCATAGAAAGAATATCTACCGTACTCACCTTTTGATCTATTACCTGTATTGTGTTTTTCTAATGACTTACCAAAATAAACTTTTTTAGCAACTTTAGCGTCTTCTACAAATATCTTATGTAATAACTTATTCCAATCATCACCAGTTTTGTAAATAACATAGTTCATAATAACATTGGTTGCCATGGCACTATAGTTAAAATAAACACCAGGTTCTAAACCATCTTTATTTTTAAAGTATGCTTTCATAGCAGATTTAATAGGTATAGTATTAATATTTTTACCATTACCTTTTATTCTATTATCTTTATTGTGTATTCTATCACCTACTATTTCACCATCACCTGCCTGCATATTAAGTAAGTTAATTAATTTTTGATTTTCATATAAAGTACCTGCAACCGTTGGGTAATCTATTGAATCAAAAACCGTATGATTTATATAACCACCACATACAGCATAACCTGTAACCAAAGATACTAAAGATTTACCAACCGAGTGTGAAGGATAAGGTCCTGTATATTTTGATTTTCTGTTTTCATCAATTAAAATTTTATTGTTTTCAAATAAGATATAAGATACAAGACCAGTTTTCTTATCACTAATTTGTTCTTTAACTTTTACAGATAAATTATTCTCCTGTAAATCAATCTCAAAATCATAGGTTTCATTTTTCTTATCACCTATTTTATATTTGTGCATACAATCAAAACAATATTTCTCACCAGCAAATACTACGCCGATCATTAATATTGAGTGAATTACTATAATAAAAATCCAAAGTCTAAACATATTATATTCCCATCCCTTCTAATCTAAAATCTACAACAGGTACAAAGTCGTAAGCATATTCTTCATCAGCACCCATAGGACCTGACATCTTAACAACGCAATCATTTTTCTTTCTGTTGTCAAAGAAAGTCTGTAAA
>Ga0181399_1000200_pt1 | contig 22057 bp, 37 predicted proteins | sample 22SPOviralmetaG_FD_130128 | JGI IMG/M metagenome (GOLD analysis project Ga0181399, IMG submission 130128) | Marine viral communities from the oligotrophic San Pedro Time Series (SPOT) site, San Pedro Channel, CA, USA - 22 SPOT_SRF_2011-05-21 | ecosystem: Environmental > Aquatic > Marine > Strait...
CCCAGGTTGGCCGCTGGCTCCCTCGGTCTTAGCTCCTAATGGGGTTTGATTCCTCCTGGCATTTGCTAACAGTTTTCTACCAAGTAGCCCTGCACCTGCGATGCCACCTATTGCGGCTGCGCCAATAGCCATTGTCCCGGCAAGGTTAGGACCATCGTCTTTTTTTAGTTGATTGCGGCGAAAATCACGAACATCACCGTACATCCCTGCTTTTTCTTCGTCTGATTGGGGGTAAGCCAGTCCAGTAGCCCGTGAATAAGCGGCGTAATCAGCAGGTGACAGCATGATGAAAAAGTTATTGACAACATTGTTTGAATATATTTATTTTAAGGCCTAAAATTTCTTAGCTATAGGATGTATTCATTGGTTTTTGAAAGTATTGCCATGGATCGCGGTTTAAGCGGCATCGAAAAGAAAGAAAAAGCCGTTGCATTACTTGCGATTGCAGATCAAGCCCAGAAAAGATCTTCGGCAGGCGAAAGTCCACTAGAAACACAAACATTTATCAACGGTGCTCGTCGGGAACTCGCCCGTGAACTCCCAGATACAAAGAAGATGGAAGATGCATTCCAGGTATCACGCGAATATCAACGCGCACGTGACCCAGGCCAGCGCCCAGGACAAGGCATCTAGAACAAAGACCGGGCATTTGGGTTAAAAGTTTGGGGTAAGCACCCCCTTTTGTGATATTTTGGGCTATAAATTTTTATATCAGCATTTAATAATATAAAATTTTTTATTTTTTTGTGATTTGGGGTAATTAACTACTCCAGATCTTTTTTTATGCACCGATTTTTACACCGGCCCACTTTTTACACCGAAAATGAATAGATTTACCTGAGTGTTCTTACAACAGCCGTCCGACTGATAACCCGTATAGAAAAAAAGAAAGGGTGGGATGGGTACATATGACAGGGCGGGATAGAGGTGAAGGCGGCGGCGTTGCTACCTAACTACGATGGACAGTTAATCAACTGACCTGTGGAGAAAGCTGTGGAAAACCACCGCAAATCACTGCTTCGCTGTTGAGTTATTCCTCACTTTCGCGCCAAAATACCTCAGCGCCAACCGCGCTCTTACCTTTCAGAAACTACTGTAAGCTCGTAAGACCTGAGTAAGTCTTTAAACTTCTCGCGTTCAATCACATTCAATCACATGAATTACACATCAGAAGACATCAAGTGCGAAGAGTTCTTGACCAAGTGTTATGAACTCAGCGACAAGATTGCAACAACCAACACAAGATCTGTCACGATCACAACGTGTCAGCTCCAGTTCTATGGCAAGACAATCACTGATGTCATGCAGATGTTCAAGTCCTTCCTAACAACAATGGATGGACCAACAGATGCAGAGGACTATGTACCATTCACCTGGCATGTCTATGCCAACAAGGTGGGTGATAAGTACCAGCTGAAGTTCATCCATCGTCTAGTCATCACTACCAACTGATCCGTAAACGCGGTCATCCCCGGTGCAATGCCGGGGTCAGTTATTGCCACACCTCCGTGGCATCTATTACATCACATCATGTTTAACAAGTTCCTTGCCGATGGCCGTCTTGTATTCATCAGTACACTGTTACTTGCACTGAGTACCATCTCAGCTGCAGTTGTATTACCTACAGTATTAGAAGCTGCTACCCGTAAGCAATGTCTTAACCATGACTGGCCTGCTGAAAAGCATGCTGCTCATGTGGACTTCTGTAAGACTTACGGCTATGCCACCACTAACAAGTATGGCCCTGGCTTCTAAGGTCTAGGTTATTACAACACACACTACCTACTGAACAATGACTGCACTCAACATCCGCAAGAATCTATCCAACCTTCTGCATATCACAGCAGATGGTATCAGCAAAGCTAAGGCACCAGGTGTGCCAAGCAAAGCACAAGTGACATACGAAATTGACAACGTTCGCAGGAAGGTTGCCAAGCGTATCTCACCTGACAACTGATCACCAAGCGTGAGCTGGGGCCTCGAAGGCCCTGGTCAGTTATTGCCTCCTCACTCTCTACACGAGGGGGCATCAACCATTACACATTAAACTAATGACTACCCTTCACATCCTGTCACACCTTGACACCTTCATCACTACCGCCATGCGTATCTATGCATTAGGTGGTGAACTGTTCAGCATCACAGCCCTATTGTTATGCTTGAACTTCCTTGGTAACTGCGTCAAGAACACCTACGAGGCAGGCTATGCCTTTGGTAAGTTCTATCGCAGGCACCTACACAAACCACTCAAATGGCTGTTAGTACATGCCATTGCACTGATCATCCTGCTCACCCAGCTAGCCTGGGAAGGAGCAGTGGTGATCTATAACAACCGAGAAGAGATCCGTGCCGCTATCTATAAGGCATGGAAAACATTCGAGAAAGGATTCATCTACGAATCCCCCATCTATAACTAAGAGATAGGCATCACCCCGCCAGGTGTGTAAGTCCTACCTCTTGCTCACACCTCTATGCTCATTGACATCAAACCAGGTAACGATCTAACAGTTGAGTTACCTAATGAGACACGACTGACTATTGAATGTCAGGAGACGAAATGCATTGTTACTCATTGGAGCAAAGAATTTACTAACTCCGATGATATAAAGATGCGTTACGTTTTAAACCAATTCTTTCAAGACGATCTACAACTATCATGAACAACAAGTCACAAGCAATCGCACTTGGTGCCGGTCTTACTGGTATCGCAGCCATGGTCGGTGCAGCACCCTTCATCGTTGCCACTGGCTGTGCATTAGTAGTACGTGAAGCATTCCGAGACTCTAAAGAGTATGAGGAAGACACAACTACTAAGACCACTAGCTACGACAATGACAGTAGCTACATCAACAAGAAGATCCGCTTCTAAGTTAATGATCAAGTTCCTCCTCCCCCTCCTTGTCGCCACAACCGCAGGGTTGGAAGCCAAGGCTCAGTACTACTCCAGTTCTCAGGCTAGTCCTGTTATGAACTACTGTATATCTCAGCTTGGTACTCAGGCCTGTATCTGTATCAATCAACTACAGAATGCAGGCTATAACGATGGACAAGTCATGGCTTATTGCCAACGCTATGTCCAATCACCAGCACCAAGCAACACTATTCAAGCTCCTTTCATTAGCTTCTAAGTAACACTTTCCAAACGCATAATTCTATTTGCAAGACACATGGCACAACACACCTTCCGCATTTCTAAATATAACTTTTGCACCCTTGACTCTTATAAGTCACCAGGGTTAAGAAATGCAATAGCCAGGTGGCTTTACAGACTACTCAAACGCTAATCTATGGACCTGGACATGTCCTTAAACTGTCCTGTCCCATCACATTATTCAATTCAACATCATGTCAACCATGTCCGAACTCCATCGCCTCATGCAAGAGATCAAGGCCGACGACCTTGACATCCTTGCAGACATTGCTTATCAACAAGAGAACGCAATGCGTGAGGAAATGGACGAACCAGAAGTAGACCATGTCTACGAACAGTTCATTGACAATCACCCTGAGGCTCTCCTTTGAAACTCAAGCCCACAGTTGAACCTGTCGAGGTTCACGTCATCGATCACATCATTGCTTTACTTTCAATCCTCCTATGGCCTCACTCCTCCAGGACTACATCAACCGCTATCCACGCACCGGAGCAGCCCGATACTGGATCGACCAGTACAACTGGGCAACCGACTGGGACGGTGCAGAACCAACCAGCATCAAACTCCACAACGTCAACCAACAATTTGGTGGACCGGAAGAAGGCGGCTGGTGGTACGAAGTCGGGCAAGCGTACCAAACCCATTTCATCTTCACGAAGAAGCAATGTATCAACCGACTACTCGACCTCACCCAAGACCTCTGTCTCTACGAACAACCACCTATTGATGACAGCAGAGGCTTTACCGCCCTTCACGCAACACTCGGTTCGGGATATGCCTTGGACTATCCCACCGAGCGGCCTTACTATTGCTAGACACATCTAGTAACAGTACAAATAACTAATACCCTGGGCAGCTACAATGCATAAGTCCCAGGGTTTCCTATCACTACATCACATGGCATCCTTTACAGACAAGCAACTCAAAGAGTACCAAGCCTACTTGGACGACTTCGATCCATCTCCACAGAACTATGGTGATGATTACTCAGCACCATTGCTACTAGACGACTGGCTCGACGAACAAGAGAACGAAGAGTTTGCAGGCTTAGTAACAGCCTTCATGATGAATGAAGAGATCACCTCTGCAGAAGCAGAGAAGAGAGCCCATGACCAAATGGATGCACAAAGGGACGTAGCGAAACGCTTCAAGGCCTTTATGCAAACAACCACAAACTCATAAGCTACGCTAATCAATCAAATGAATGACCTCCAAGTTCCAGACTCACTGCCTACTGATGACAAGCTACGTGCTATGCAGATTGTTGCTCAGATGAAAGCAGCTGCTGACAAGGCAGGTGCCAAGTTCATCGGTGGCTTTATGTCACCAGACGGTGAACGATTCATCATGTCCAACATGGATGAGTCAGATCCTGACCACATCATCCCTGACATCCTTTCATAGTTACACCTCTACAAAATCATTCAACATGACACGTAAGAAAGCAGCTTTTGAAGACTTGGTATGAAAAAGAGAGAACTACTAGAAAGAATTGAGTATCTTGAAGACAAGGTGCTAGAGCTTCAATCAACTGACACGCAAATTTATCAAAGGATAGAAACTATCTGCCAGTTAATTGCACTCAGTGATCTAAACCCTGCAATGCGGAAACGTTCAACATGACACGTAAGAAATCAGCATTCAACTTTGACAAGTCCATCCTCGGCTTTAATATCACCGAGCGTGGCGTCAAGTCCTACACCAAGACCTTTAAGATTGGTCCCTTCAGCCAAACAATCAACATCAATGTTGAGACTGGCCACCTAAAAGGAACCACATCACTACCTGGTACGGGCTTAGCTAAACGCTATGACCTACCAGATATATCCTCCTTCCAAGTACCAGATCTACCTGAGTACAAAGAAGACAACTCCATGTGGTCTGACGACCAGTAAGTCAGTCCCCCTGCACCCCCTGGGAACAGCCACGACCACAACTATTAAGACTTATAGATACCAATGAACTAGACCTGGGTATGTCTTTAAACTACCCATGTCCATCCATCACATCTAATCAAATGACTTCATCAATCACTGAACTTCCTGGCATCTACCGTGACAAAGTATGGGAGAAGTATCTCATCATCTCTGCCGCAGCAGATGCATCACATGACGAAACCTACAAGCATAAAGTAGGTTCTGATGCATGGCTCATAGGCTGCGGTAAGACCAACGGCTTACGTCAAGCTGCAATCATCTTATTGGAGAACTCATGACCAACATCATCTCAATTGACAACATTTACCTTGACCTTGTTGAACCCGATGGAACGTCTCACTGGATTGCTGTTGCCAACATTGCTGACATGGTGCAGACAATTCCTGCTACCTACCATCCAGCTGACGCTGCGCATCCTGCAGAGTATGGCCCAGCGCTTTGTAGCGCGAGCTTTGTCCTAGAGCCAGACGAACTTCCACCACCGGTACATGGTACTGAACACGACAAGATCCAATTCATTGATCCACTAGATCTTGAATGGGAACTTGACATTGACTAACTAATAACCTGGGCATCCAAACGGTATAAGTCCCAGGTTTTTCCTTTACACCACATCAAATCAAATGCGATTCAATCTTCCTTCCAACCTTCAACTTGAAGTCATGTCCTATGACAAGACGCTCAAGAGACTACAACCAAAGACAACTACTACTAGTAAGAAAGCTAAGTATCCCAATGGCAACCCATCTAACCTCATACCAACTCACATTGTTAATGATCGAACATGGCAAGAGGCAGTTGACTACATCAACTCCACGTCAGTTGCAAACGGTAAGGTACGTCTTATCACACGACCAGTGTTCGGTGAAGAACCTCAGCCAGTAGCAGTTATCTACTACTACAAACAACTATGGGTAGCCGCATGGTTACCACAGAAAGAAGAAGATACTTATTACTACGGACTGAGCTATACCTATAAGGACACAGCAACAGGACGTAAGGCATGTAACACCTGCATGCTTCAATCATCTAAATCAGATGAAGATAATGAATACAAACGAAGAGAAATGCAACACGTTAAAGATGGTAAGTCATATTGGTACAGAGATACATTGTTAGTTAACGATGTAGCAATCCAAAATGGTTACTCATCTAGTTATTGGAAAGGCATTGATCGCAATAATCATTACATTTCATCATGGGGTAATGGAAGCGTTATATACAAAGCTGTTACTAAATGGGAAGCATACTTACTAAGCAAGATACCTACTTACAAAGGTGGCTTCTCACGTAATGTATTTGAACGCGTAGCTAATAAAGGCACAGGCTTATCCAAGCTTTTAACACATAGTCACACACGTCCTAAATGGTTAAACATTATAGAGAGTTCTTACGTACATGACATCAATGATGTATTGCAAAAGATCTCTAATCACTATAAGAATCCATGGCTAACAGACGTATGGGAATCTAAATGGTTCCGTCGCATGGTAGTCACTGCAATGGATAAACTACAAACTATATATGACACAGAGAATGCTAAACAACAATTTAACTTAGACCTATTGATACAACCTTATAGCGAACTACAGGTATTCATTGAGTCTGTATGCCACGTCAAGTGCATATGGCGTGACATGGATATCAACTACTTACATTCAAGATATGGTTACCTATCTCGTATCGAGATGCATGGGTATCATTCTGAGACAGGATACGAATGGTTACGTGCCAACTTACCTGTTGAATCCTTCTTGAATATGTTATGCAAGCAATATGCCAAAGCAATAGAAACATCTAAAGAATATAAGTCACGTCAAAGAATTGACAACAGAACAGGTAACGTACACATGTATACGTACGAATGGAGAGATACATACGCCATGCTTACCCAATGTATTGCAGCTGGTACAGATCCAGCCAAGCTTAAGCCAAGACGTTGGCGCATGACTGAATGGCATGATCACCTCATGGCAGAGACATGGAAACTAGACAATCCATTGACTTCATTACCCCAGAAACTATTCCCTGAACCAATCAAAGTACCACTCAAAGGTGACATCACACTGGCAGAACCTGAGGTAGTTAATACCTATACGTTCTTGCAACCACTTGATACACACATGCTCGCTCATTGGGGCCGCGCAGTACGTAACTGCGTCGGCTCCCAGAGCTATGCAGACGGTATTAAGAAGTACAGACACATGATCGTACTGGTCATGATTGATAACAAGCCTCGTTACACTGTGCAACTAACAGTTGACAACGGTGTAATGCACGTCTCTCAGATAGCAGACGTTGGCAATGCCAGACTCAACGACATTGATCGTGCCATTGTTGAACATCAACTTAAGATGGCATTGAATGTCCGCGAGCTTCAGCTACAGTCCTGATAACAGCTAGGCATCCGGTAGGTAACGCCGCCTCCAGGAGACACCGAAAGTGTAAGCCCTAGAACGGGAGTGTAGCCCAATTGGCAGAGGCAAGCGACTTAAAATCGCTACAGTGCGGGTTCGAATCCCGCCACTCCTACCAACCGTCCCATTACATCACACAGCATCATGTTCGGAGCAATCAAGCACCTCATTCCTCAGCCCCATGCACACATGGATGGCGAGCAACGGTACAACCTTGGCCTTACTTGGATTGATCGTGAAGGTCTAACTGATCATCACAATCTACAGATCAAGTACATTCGTAACAGCGAGAAGCTTGCTGTTACCAACGGTGAACCACAACCTGATGGCAGCTGGAAGTACATTGAATCCGGTGGCATGATTCATACCATGTCCGCTGAACGAGTCAATGCATTCTTCAAGAAGACTCAGGAGAATGCAGTAATGATGTCCGCAATGATCGACAAGATCACTGAGGCATCTACTGCTGACACTATTGACACAGAAGCAGCTACTGCTTAACATCTGCTAGGGGTTGTTGATCGACCCCCGGCGATGAAGTGGACCACATCCCTGGTCTTGGAACAACCGGGGATTTTTCAATACTAATTATGACACCAACTGTTTCATTGGTATGGGCAACACAAATGGCAGAGCCTCTCATCGTAGAGATGGCTCGCGTCAGCGCCCCTGCCAATGCAAAGAACACAACTACCAGTCCACGTCTACTGTCTTATCTAATCAAACATAAGCACTGGAGTCCATTTGAGATGGCATCCATGTGCTTAGAAATCCATACAACACGTGGTATCTCACCACAGATACTGAGACATAGAAGCTTTAGCTTCCAAGAATTCTCTCAACGGTATGCAAACACCAATGCAATTGGTAATGCAACTGTTCCTCATCTACGTTCACAAGACATCAAGAACAGGCAGAACTCTAATGATGATTTAGTTGAAAAGATAGGCAAGTCCAAGCTTGCTGAGTACTACCGTCGAACCAGCTGTCTCTTTGAAGACGCTGAACATCTATATCAAGAGATGTTATCTGATGGTATTGCAAAGGAATCAGCAAGATTTTTATTGCCTTTAGCCTCACCAACAAAATTATTCATGAGCGGTACACTCCGATCATGGATGCATTACATAGATCTGCGTACTTCTAATGGTACGCAACAAGAACACAAAGAGATTGCTGATGCTTGCAAAGTAATCTTCACCAAACAATTCCCAATCATCTCACAATCAATGTGGCCCAATGAAAAGAGTTCCTCCTGTTGAGTTAACGTGTGTCAAATGTGGCGTGTTATTTACACGTCCAAAATGGCAACACAATAACAACATCAGACGCGGTCGTATTAAAACTTATTGCTCGACTGTATGTGCATCCAAGGTACATCGCAAACCTGCTGTTGTTAAAACAGAATCTGAACGTATCACTGCTGCAAGGAAAGGCTTTACTGAAGCTTGTCCTGTATGCAACCAACACTTTCTTAAAGTGATTACTACTCGTATCACTAAACAGAACTACAGACGACGCAGTAAGCACTGTCAAAACTGTGACTACAGAGTCGTAACACTAGAAGTACCTGAACATGTATTTGAACAAGGCAACATTGCACCACAAACAAATACAACTGAACCTCAAGAAACTATCGCTTGTCTACAATGTGAACATAACAACAGAGGTCAAGACCGTTGTGACTGGTTCTTGCCTGAGTACATGACCAATGAAGCACATGACTGTAATCACTACGGAACAAGCACTTGATCTGATCTACCAAGGACAGACTAATGTTGCAGTAATCGCCAAAGAAATAGACGTTCCATTTGAAGAAATGAAACGCCTGTTTAAAGACTACGTAGCACAACGTCCTTATGATCCCGCCGCGTGGGAACAAGAAGACCTTGAACTAAGTTGGCCCTGGTGCTAGCTAGATCCAGTAATGGAAGATTCAGTGGCTCACGCGCCTAACCTGATCTGGCTATCTTCCGGTAGCGAGTAAAGCTTCATGAATAAGTGTACATGAAACGTAGACAGTACTGTCTACTTCTTTATCTTATTAAATAGCTGGACCTGCCGCCATTCTTTCTTGATCTTTCTTAAGTTCTTTCTCACGACGTAACTCTTTCTTATACTTGCTCAATAAATGAGTAAGCAAACCAGACTGAGATTCGTAAGTCAGACCACGATAAGTAAGGGTCATTGGAGTTCTCCGATAAAACAGGTGCCGTTCCACGCCTGTTGTTATGCGCCTCTTAAGAGGTGAACGTATCATTAATTATACCAGGCAGCGGTAGTAGAGCATCGCGTAAGTCCTGGGGCCATTCACTTACACCACACAAAATCAAATGACACTACTCAAGTTTTCCACAGGCAATGCCAAACTTGGCAAGCGCCTGATCTTCTCACTACCAGCTGGGTACACATGCCCTAATGCTGGTGTATGCAAGACATTCAGTGACCGAGTCACTGGCAAGATCCAAGATCTGCCACAGACAAACAACACTGATGCTGCACCATACCGTTGCTTTGCTGCTAGTAGTGAGGCACGAAGCCCTCAATGTCGTGCCGCACGTTGGCACAACTGGGACATGTTGAAAGAAACCATGGTGCCTATTAACAACCCAGTAGAAAAGATTGAAGCGTTACAAATGTTAATCACACAATCGATTGACGCCAAAGATCCTAAGTCTAAGATTGAGCTGGTTCGTATTCATGAGTCAGGAGATTTCTGGTCAGAGCTTTACTTCCTTGCATGGCTACGTGTAGCTCGCAAGAATCCAACTCGTAAGTATTACGCTTACACCAAACAGCTACAACTGTGGCTGAATAACCTCGACCAGATCCCAGAGAACTTCTACCTCACTGCATCACAAGGTGGCAACCTTGACCCACTACTCAAGAGTCATGCACACAAATTCGTTCGCATCTCTCATGTGGTCTACAGCCAGATGGAAGCAGCTGGTCTGGGTCTATCAATTGATCACGACGACAGTCATTGTTTTGGTACTCAACCGTTTGCACTTCTAGTCCATGGCACCCAGCCCAAGGGATCTGTTGCAGGCAAATCAATTCAAGATCGCAAACGCAACGGTGACTTTGTTGGTTACCACAAATAAGTAGACACTTATCTACTTGCTATCTATTTTTTCTTTGCTATTCTAATTTCAAATGTCCTCAACTCAATTGTCTTATCTGATCACCACCGACATTAACGGGGTGCCCCACGCTATTAAGCCTAACGTTGAAGAGAATAAGTTTGATTTGATTCCGATCGAACGTGCTTCTCAAATTTCTAAAGCTTTCTGTTCACCTAATAAGACAGGTGCTATGAGTATTCTTAAATGGATTAACACTAATGACAAAAAGCTTGCCAATAAAGGACTCGACGTTCAGCCTGAAGCCAAGTACTTCAAGTGAAAATTGGTACGTTTTTGATTTAGAAACTGACGGACTCTATGATGATGTTACTCAAATCTTCTGCGTCGTTATCTATGATGTCGCACGAGAACAAACTCTTAGCTTTGGGCCTGACGATGTTGATAGTGCTCTTGAGCTTATCAGGAATGCTGATGCTCTTATAGGGCACAATATTATCTTTTATGACATCCCAGTCTTAGAAAAACTTTATCCAAACTTTTTTACAAAGAAACCACATGTCATCGACACACTCGTCGCGACCAGATTACTATGGCCGAAAGAAAAGTTATACGACCTCGATCTCAATCACTACGCAAACGTACCGCCTGGACTCAGGGGAACAGCTGGTCTTAAAGCCTGGGGCTACAGACTCAGTGATAACAAGATCGATTTCAAAGACTTTTCTCAATACAGTACCGAGATGCTTGTGTACTGCCAACAAGATGTCAACGTCACTACCAAGTTATACGAAGTCATCGAACGACAGAACATTAAGCAATCGGCTTATCGATTGGAGCATGACTTCGCTCAAGCCATTGAGCGACAAATTAGATCAGGCTTTCCTTTTGATATTGATGAATGTCTTAATCTTGTGGATGAACTTGAATTTAAGAAACAAGAACTAGAACTTAAACTAAAAGAAATCTTTCCTCCTATTCAACATGAGGAATGGTTCACACCCAAAGTAAACAACACTAAACGAGGCTATGTCAAAGGAGTCCCATTCAAAAAGGTACGCACTGAAGAATTCAACCCTGGTTCCAGACAACAACTTATTGATCGTTTCACTGCCAAGTATGGATGGAAACCTGAACACAAAACTGAAAAAGGAAATCCAATCCTTAATGATGATGTGCTTGAGGCCCTTCCATATCCTGAGGCTAAACCTCTTGCTGAGTACATGTTACTTAAGAAACGGCTCGGTCAAATCAAAGATGGTAAGAACGGTTGGCTCAAGTTGGTTTCCAAAGATGGATACATGCATGGTGATGTGGTCACCAATGGATGCATCACCGGAAGATGTAGCCACAGAAATCCCAACACGGCACAAATTCCTGCTGTTTATTCTCCTTACGGAAAGGAATGCCGTTCTTTATTCCATGCTCCTGATGATTGGGTTCTCATCGGTGCTGATGCTAAAGCTTTGGAGCTTAGGTGTCTAGCGGGATATTTAGCTTTATGGGATGATGGACAATATGGTGATGTAGTAATCGATGAAACTAAAGACATCCATACATACAATCAACGCATGTTCGGAGTTGCCACACGGGACATTAGTAAACGTCTTCTATATGGGATTCTTTATGGCTGCGGACATGCTAAGGCGGGTAGTATTATCGATGCTACAGAAAAAGATAACGAGCGACTTAAAGCTCTCGGAAAAGCTGCTATCGAATCCTTCTATTCTGGAGTACCAGCTCTTCAAGAACTCAAAGACTCACTAACTAAAAGCCTGCTGGATCGAGGGCATTTGTTGGCCCTCGACCGCAGGCCATTGTATTGCCGTAGTGAATACCAAGCACTGAACTCATTGTTGCAATCAGCTGGTGCAGTGTTAATGAAACAGGTAGTCATTGGCGTACAAAAGAATATGGAATTAGATGGCTATGTTTATGGTGAAGATTGGCATCAACACGCCATGATCCATGACGAGATCCAACTATCCTGTAGACCAGGCCTAGAAGACGGAATCATTAGTACAGTCCTGCGTTCTTTCATAGAAGCTGGTGACTTCTTTGGTTTCCGTTGCAAGATTGAAGGTGATGCAAAGACTGGCTATTGCTGGGCTGATACTCATTAATTAAACTGGGCATCCATTGGGTGTAAGTCCCAGCTACTCTGAACAAAACTCTCAAGCTATGAACAAAGTCTATCTTTCTGTCCAAGCATCAAATGATCCTAAAGAGATCTATGTTGACCAGACGCGTACGAATGTAATCATTGACTGCTTAGTACCTCCAGCGTCAGGTAAAGCACCAACTCCTGTCACAGTACATGTCTATGGCAAGGATGATAAGGCAAGAGTGCTTTCTACTGTAAAGCAGAACAGCACTTTGTTTATTGCCGGTGGCACACTACGCCATGATCTTAAAACCAGGGAGCATACCATTCATGGTGGATCAATCTATGCAGTAAGCCACGAAACATTTGGCATTGTCAATGAGATTATCCTTGGCGGTCGTTGTATTCGTGACGTAGATCAATCAGATTCCAGGTCATTCCGTTGTACTGACTCTGGTTATATGATTACGAATCAAACATTGTCTGTTAATACAGGCAAACAACAAGCTGATTTGTTTAATCTTTATGCAATTAACAAAGCAGATGATCGTTACAACCAAGCACAACTGCTATGTGATTTCACCCATAAAGGTACTGGCCTCACAATATGTGGGCGTTTAGTTACCGATGCATGGGTAGATAAAGCAAGCGGTGAACAAAAAAGTCAAACCAAAATTCAAGTCAACAAGATGACACTTGCTCCTAAGTCTGGTGTATCTAGTGAGGTGAAACCTAGCACCACTATAAATGCAGGGTCTATGCCCACCTCTTTGTGGGGTGGCCAGACCATGCAGAATGAATCACCACATCAAGATGCAATCGCTCCTGCACCTTCTGCACCTACACCACCGTCTCCTGTCCCAGCTTTAGATCCATGGGTCAAGGCTAATGAAAGCATGGCTGAACTCGTAGAAGTCAATGCAGCACAGGCTTTACCAGATCTTCCAGCGTCTGCTGATGACGACGCACCCTTCTGATCTATACTGATCATTCAACTGGGCAACGCTAGTTACGCGTGTAAGGCCCAGTTAATTCACCCTGAACAAACTCACTATCTCAATGCCTACGAAATCTTCATCAGCTCTTGCGACACGATCGCTTGAGTCATTCGCTTTCTTTAATGACAAGCGTTTTGTGGCTGGTTATCAGCCGCTTGTAACTATTCAACCCCTTAACAAATCAAAGAAACGTGGTTGGTTTATTCGCAATAGCGATCTGGACAACTGTGGTTGGACTGCGGAAGTCACAGACTTTGACAAAGGATCGGTCAGCTTTGACTACGAACAAACCTTTGGTATGCCCCCCAATACCTCCAAGGAACTGGGAATTAACTTCCATCGACCACGGGTTCAAGTCCTCCTCCGCTCTCCTTTGATGGTGGAAGAGACATCAGGTATGCGTCAGATTCTTGGTTCATTTGACAACGATCGTGTCAAAGAACTGTGGGATGCCGACAAGATTGCAGCTGACCTTGCACAAAGCAAAGGTGAGATGTACAAGCGTAAGTTTTCTGTACGCACTAAATACCTGATCTACATCTTGACCCAAGAGAACAAGCGAGCCCACAAGCTTCCTATTGTCCTTACTCTTAAAGGATTGAATGGTACTGATGTATCAAGCAGTCTCAAAGAGTTTGAGTCAGATATGTCTAAGTGTTTCTCCAAAGCTATTGGCTCTGAAGTTCCACTGATGATGAACGAACAGTTCTATTGCACTACCATCTGGACCCCCAGCTTGGTCAGTGACATGCGCGGTCAGAACAACGTAGAGATCTGCTGCGTTGATGAGTATGAGAAGCCTATCTTCAATACTCAAGAAGCTGCTGCCTTCTCCCTTGATCAGTTCTCTATCCCCGATGAAGATCGTGAATCAACCTGGAAATTCCAAGAGATGTATAACGACTACATCAACCAGCACTCGAAGCAAGACGCTAGTCGGCTCAATGGTGCGTATGGGATCGCGGAAGGTGTCAATATTCTTCCGGAGTCCAGAGGGGGGAACCCTAACGAAACCGTTGAAGTCAAAGTCCTCAACCAACGAGACAACCTAGGAGCTGACAGTATGTTGTGATGACATATGGTCTAGTGCATCACGTACTAGACCTTTGATCACACACTGCCTAGTTGCTGCTATGCTGACGAGGAGCTTCGCGATCGTGCGGAGTTCCTCTTTTGATTCTGTATTCTCTATTTCACGATGCATTCTTAACTTCCAAAACTCCTCTTCTGGAGATTGTTCAAAGTTCAACATCACACCACATCATTTCATTTCATCTTATCAATGGAAACACAACTAAGTCCACTAAATGAAGCTCAATCACTTATCTATTCCCGTGCAAACATCCGTAGAGCGTTTGCTGAATTTGATGATACCGACATCAGTGGCTTATTCCGTAAGGGTTCTGATCTTGTTGTGTGTCGTACTGACGGCACCAGCCAGGAGTATGCCATACGACCAATCATCGATGCCTTCAAGACCTTTACCTCCCGACTGCCGCACTTCTTCTCTTACCTCGGACCAAATTTCCGTGGACCCAGTATCTGGAGAAACAATTGCTACATCCTGTTTAAAGGCTGGCATTACCAGTCTCAAGGTAGTACCGCACTCGTCTCAGCAGTAGCTCAACGTCGTTGGGCCAATAAGTTCTCGATGATTCATGACGAGACAAAACTCAAAAGCACCTTGAGTGCATTCGATCTCGGCTATCTGATTTCACCAGATGGTAAGACCGAGATTAATCCTAAGGACATCTTAGGTTCAGGTCTTGATGAAACACCTGAGACTCCTGAAGAACCCAAGCCCTATTGCAACTGTGGTTCTTTCCAACGTCAAGTTCAATTGCTTCCACAACTACAGGAAGAAATCCCTGGGTATCAACCCACATGCAAACACATGACTTGGTTCGCCAAGTATCGTTCACATCTATCACAACGCTCTGAACTAATCGAATCCTGCCGTGGCAACATGGCAGACAATGCTACAGCTTGGTACTATGCACCACCAGAGATTGGTCAAACCCATGGCCGTCTCAGTATTATCTTCACTAAACATGGTCAGAATGCTCCGCTGAAATACTGGCGGGTATACAAATCACAAGAACGTTTCGATGAAACACATGCATGGGATCTATTCGATGCCATGATTGAACAAGGCTTTGTTCCTTTCCCACACACCGCATTACTTTCAGTTTCTAACGCATTCAAATCATGTTCTCAGCCTTCTTCTCAGCAGTCACCAACATCCTGACCGAGGTATTTCAAAGCGCTATTGCCTTCGGTATGGCAATGGCAATCAACTACATTACTTCACAATTCTGATGACACAAATCACAGCTGTTAATCTCAACAAGCTCAACACCTTCGACTTGTACAAGCACTATGCTGGCCTGTCGCACAGCTTGCCTTTGCTCACTCCTGAATCAAAGCAGTTGGTTCTGGCTGAGCTTGAGCAAGTTGCACGGATCCGTTCTGAAAAGATGGATGGCATTCATTACGCTCTTACCAACCACGAACAATTAATTGCTACTGGTAAGGAAGAGAAAAAACTTCTTGATGCTGCAATCAAGCATCATGAAGCAGAAGTAAAAGGATTGCGTGGCATCTTAGAACGCTTGCATCAACTGGGATGCATAGAAGATAACAAGTTGATAGGTAAAAATTACCAATTCAACATTAGTCCACTACCGGAATTGGCCCTAGAGGTATCGAAACCCGTAGAAGAATGGGACAACGAAGACAAAGAAGCCTACGCTATGGTCGAAGAGGTCACCACGACCACTATCGTTAGATCAAACAATGGCAAAGACATCCTTTGGTCAGATGAAAAAATCAAGCATAAGCACGTACCGAATCCCGATGCAATCCGAGCAGCCCATGAAAATGGTCAGCCACTCCCCTCAGGAGTACGCCTCATCAAAAAGTACCGCATCAGTCGCAAACGTATCCTCAACAAACAACTCAACCAAAATGTGGACTAAATTTCATCCTTCGTTACAGAAAAACTTCTACGCAACTCTTGATGCACCAGCTAATGAAAAGGATGCTGACCTAAAGATGACATGCCATAAGCATGCGGTGACTGACATCGACATGCAAATGGAAGTCTTGGTGGCAGAGATCGAACTAGAAAAAGGAGAAGAGGTTCCTTATAACGAGGACAAGATCAATGCATTATATGAGCGCCGCATTAAGTTAATTAATGCAAAGCGGTATCACACCAATGCATCCAATGCCTATTGGTATTCCATGCAATAGGATAAAGAAAAGGAGTTGTACCAATGGACCCTAAGAATTACGAGGAACATATTTATTACATCCTCGATAACTTCACCAAGGGTGGTACGCCCTTAACAGCGTTCCTAGGTGGACGCATGGAATGGCAGGTCACTACACTCGTAGCTGGCCTGCTTGCTAACCCACAGGTTTCTCAAGGCCTTGATGCAGAGCAGATCGTAGAAGCTGCTGTGTCTTATGCCAACATCATCCAAAGCAAGCTTGCTCAATACGAAGGATCCACCGTAAATAATCTGGAAAGATTAATGGATAAATGATAAGGTATAAGTATCTACAACAACACCGTGCAAATCGAAGCTAAGCCTCTACTTTCTATTAAGTACACTTTAGAATTTGAGGTTGAATACGATCCTTTTAAAGGCAAGACACCAGAGGAATTTGCTGTCTCTTTAGAAGATGATATTCACGCTGCATTGTTTGATGTTCGTGGCGATAGTGTGCACGGTCTCTTTAGCAAGGTAGTATCAGTAGATCAGTTCAACTAAATTCTTATGACAATGGACACTCCAGACATGGTTGGTTGGGACATCAATGAACAAAACAAACGTACTATATTCATGCAACATATGTATGAACGTTCAGGACGTACTAATGGTTTGTTCACTGGGCTTTGGCAAGAGTTTTGTTTAAAGGAAGCTGGTCCTTACTGCAAAGAAATGTGGTTTGAACAACAACGAGCAATCAAAGACTTTCTTGATCAAGCAGCATTCAGGCAACTTGAAAAAATGGATCCGAACTTGATTGGTACTGGTGTTGATGCTAGGGAAGATGTCTCACCATGTTCTAAAGAAGATGGATGCACAGAAGAATTTGTACCTACTCTCCACGATTGATGACTACTAAATCGTTTGGAAAGCCTGTTGTTGCTGAACTTGATGAGCCTGGTGTAACCAAGGCGTCAAGAGAAAACCTTCATGACACAACTCATGCTGGTTCATTAGATGATCTTGACAATCACTATCTACAGTACCGACGCTGTGTCGATGCTTTTGAAGAGATTGTTAGTGAATACACAGAGCCTTATGATGTCCTCGGACAGAAACGTCTGTCAGGTGAAGACATTTATAAAGCATTCCTTGAAGGAATTAAGGCTCAACAAAACTGGCATAAGGCAGAGATAAAAACTCTTGATGACTTAGTTGATTTCACCACTGGAACTCGGCCAATTGATTTGGGGTAATGGGTCACCATTAGCTGCAGTGATACTTACTGCACGTGTATAAAACATGTTATCTGTTTTACCTACCTTTTCAAGGTGGGTTTTTATTTTGTGCCAGTTGTGTAGGGTTTCGTCATCCATGTTTTTCATTTTGGAGTACGGCCGCCAGTACCTATATTTGTGATTAATGCTAATACAGTGGCAGTCATTCCAGCAAACATAATCTCTCCTCTTTTGCCGATTTCAGGACATGCATTTAACCCACCATTACGCATGCAAAAACCCAGACCAATCCCATAGAGAATGATCTGGGCTGAAAAGATAATACCTAGAAAGCTAATTAATACTTTTTCTTTTTGTGATAAGTTCATTCATTACACATTATTTTTTCTTGGTTGCCTTTGAACCATTTAAAATGTTTTTAAGCACCTCAACTTCACGTTGAAGGTCTTTGATTTGACCTAACAAATCAGTGTAGTTAGCGCTGATGTCAGAAGAATTCTTTGTGATGTTGCTTTGAAGTTGTCCTCCATGGATATAAATAGTGTCTTTATATCTATTGCTTAAGGCTACTCCAATTCCGCTACCTGATTCAAACCTCACATTGCCCAGGTCGTTTCCTTTCTTATCTCTAAGACTAATAGTCTCTAAAATTTGGGTAGCTTCTACATTTTTACCTTTTGATTTAAGTAAGTCGTTGCTGTCAAGCTCGCCTACTACAAGAGAATAAGGTGTATTGCAATCAACAACAGAGCTGTTGTCTTCGGAAGGAAGTTTTTCAATGTCTTTTTTTAATTCGTTATACTGTTCTTTTCGTTCTTCAATTTCTAAACGAACAGCAAGACCAACATTTTTTGTGTCTCCTTGTCTAAAACCAAGTTCAGCGTAACGATCTAATAAATTCTTTCTTGAACTAGCCATTGCCTGCCTTGAGTATCGCTTTTATCTAGTTTACCAGCGGTCTTTCTATTAGAATGTAAATCATTAGCACGAGCAAAGGTTCATGTATAGTGGCATTCCTCCGGTACAGCCGGAACAAACTACAGAGCGGCAGCCAGAAAAGCCAGTATCCAATGAGCCCCAGCCCAAGAGTAAAAAAGAACCCGTAAGCCGTTTGGCTAATGAACTCATAACACTTAGTAGCCATGCTGCCCACTTGATGCTTCAAGCGCACCTCGTACATTTGAATTTTGAAGGTGGTAATTTCTTTGGTGTACATGAATTCACTAAGGGACAATATAAAAAACACCAAAAACAATTGGATAGACTCGGAGAACTTACCCGCTCTCTTGATTATTTGATGCCTATGTGTTGTAAAGGCTTGATGGCAGCTTATAAAAAATTCAGTCATATCGAAGCATATGAAGGCACTGCGATGCTTATAACTTACTACGAGAACTTAGAAGCTTTTGGTATGTGTGCTAAAAACGTAGCCAAGATAGCAGCTAAGATGGATGCTTTTGATATTGAAAATTATTGTGGAGAACTTGTTGAAGATTGCTTTACCGCTGCTTGGCAAATCAAAGCAACCCTAAGAAACAATTAAGAAGTAACATATTCAGCTGCTTTCTTAATAATTTTTTCATCATCGTTTAATAAACCTAAGGCTTGGTTGCAGCAATTGCAAAGCAAGCCGCGAATCTTTCCTGTGTGATGACAATGGTCTACATCTAGATTTTTATCCCTCTTGATGCCACAAATTGCACACTTTCCTTTCTGTTTTTTGTACATCGCATCATAGTCTTTGACCCCAATGCCATACCTATGTCTAAGATTTGCTTCTCTAGTTGCCAAAAAAATTTATATGTTTTGTAAATAATAACAAAAAAAAGGGCTGATCAAGCCCTAGGTTCTTCCTTTTAAACCGTAACCTTGGAGACGTTTGTTTACTAAATTGAATGGCTTCCGACATGAAGCCAATTGAACTATAGTGCAGAAATAAACAAGTGGGCCATGTTTGACGTAACGGTTATCCTTAACCTGTATCGCAGACCTCAGAATCTAGCGAGACAAATTGAGGCTCTGCGCAACCAGACATTCCCACCGAAAGAAATTTGGGTATGGGTTAATGAGCATGCTGATAACAGTGACCTTTGCCTTGAGTATCTTGATATCGACAGGGTTATTGACTGTAGTTATAATTTCAAATTCTTCGGACGATTCGCAGGGGCGCTCTTAGCTGACACTAAATACATTGCAATGTTTGATGATGACACGATTCCTGGGCCAGAATGGTTTGAGAACTGTCTTGGTACTTACTGCAAGCTAGAAGAAGAAGGTTATCAAACTCCTATTCTTGGTTCAGCTGGTGTCACATTAAATAGTTTTAGATATGAAAACCACACACGCTCTGGTTGGCCTGGGCAAAATCAAGAAACAGAACGTGTTGATCTTGTTGGACACGCTTGGTTCTTTAATCGTGAATGCTTATCTCATCTTTGGAGGGAGAAGCCTTACACGTGGGATAACGGAGAAGACATTCACTTCAGTTACTGTGCTCAAAAATATGGCAATGTACAAACCTTCTGTCCTCCACATCCCCCAGGTGAAGAAGACAAGTGGGGTAGCATTCATGCGATTGAACTGGGTACGGACGCAGTTGCAACATCTAACAATACTTGGTTATCACATTCCCTATTTTTCTCGCAACGAGATAAAGTAGTTAGGAATGCGATTTCTGGTGGATGGAAAACAGTAAAGAGTGTCACGCTTTAGAAGAAACATTCACCGATATCTATCGTTCTAATTTCTGGGGGTCTGCCGAATCACGCAGTGGTGAAGGCAGCACCATGAGTTATGCAGGTTCTTTGCTAGAGAATTTCACCGATATTGTCAGTGAGTTCAATGTCAACTGCATGCTTGATACCTCTTGCGGTGACTGGAATTGGATGAAGAGATTAGCTGAACGACTGCCTGACTACACAGGGTTAGACATCGTAGAAGAACTTGTAGTCAGAAATAATTTCACCTATGGCAATAGTCATACTCGCTTTGTTCATACAGATTCTCTTTCCTTTTTAGAGGATCAAGCTAACAATGCATTTGATTTGATCTTATGCCGCCATACATTAGAGCATCTGCCTACTGCATACAACATTCAATACTTAAAAGAAGCGTCAAGAGTCGGTAAGCTTTTGCTTGTTACCACCAACAAGACATGTAAAGCCAATACAGATCTTGCTATCGGGTCTGTCTTTAGACCTATCAACTTAGAACTAGAGCCTTATGACTTCATGAATCAATATTTCCATAGCCATGTTTACGATGGTCCGCTGAACAAACCAAAAGTAAAAGAGATGTATTCTCTGTATTTATCCTTATACTTAACGTAGTTTTGAGCCGGTGCATGCCGAATCGTAAAGTACGTAAGCTTGTGACGGGGCCTATCGAGGACTTTGATGTTCTTGAATTTAGAAATTTTTCTACAGATGATCCGTCAGATGTCAAGTGGGGTGCATGGTCTCGTGTATATGAATATGAATGGGTACTTCAAACGTTAGAAAAGTTAGGAGCAAAACCACGGACTAAAGATAGCAAAGCTTCTACTGTTCATAACACCAGCTGGGGCTTTGAAGGCGGCCCTTATACTTGCCACAAAGAATTCAAAGATGCATTAGATGGCCGTGGATATGAAACTCTTCATACTGACATCCAACGATCTGATCTACCACGAACTACGCTCTGGAATTTGCTAGAAGACCCACCGTCTGATTGGTGGGAAGCATTTGATTTTGTCATTAACGTCTCGACGTTGGAAGAAGTCAATGGTAATCATGTACAAATATTACGCCGTTTGTTCTCAATGGTTAAGAAAGGAGGTTATCTCCTGTGTACTTTTGATTTACCTGGTCTACAACTACCAGCTATTGAAGATGAAGTAGAGGAAAATTACTTCACCAATGTAAAAGAAAAG
>Ga0181399_1000204_pt1 | contig 21939 bp, 43 predicted proteins | sample 22SPOviralmetaG_FD_130128 | JGI IMG/M metagenome (GOLD analysis project Ga0181399, IMG submission 130128) | Marine viral communities from the oligotrophic San Pedro Time Series (SPOT) site, San Pedro Channel, CA, USA - 22 SPOT_SRF_2011-05-21 | ecosystem: Environmental > Aquatic > Marine > Strait...
AAGGAATTCATTTAAATGAATACTGCCAAAGCGTATAATATTGAAATAGGCTTGACTCCAAGCGATATTCAAGCTATTCTCGATGGAGAAATGTCAACTCTTCACTTTTTACCAACTGATGATACTGATTACGAAGATAAGATTAGTGTTCATCTCAAACCAATTAGTGAAGATGCAACTTTATCAGAGCAAATGAATTTATTTGTTGACACATGGAGTAAAAAAGAGTTATAGTATCGACATGAATTACATTACAGAAGAAATTAAATTTAGAGTACCACAAAATGGTGGAGATCAATATCGTTTATATGAGTGCGTTGATCAAGTCGCAGATTTAATTGATATGTATTTCGGTACTGCAATAGAAGACACAACTAACATTCACAATTTAATTGAAAAAGAAATTAAAGCAAGTAAACTTAGAGAAGTAGAATATAATAGACTAGAAAATATAAATGGAGGAAGTAAATAAATTTAGTTATCAAAGCAATTCTTTCAAATTAAAATTTTCAAAATTACTTTATATTTAAATGATTTAATTAGACTCAATCAAAAAAAATCAAAAAAAGTGTTGACATCACTTAAAACTCTGTCATAATGGAATCATACTTTAAATCACACAATCACAAAAACAATGATAATCACAGAAAACAAATCCAAAGAAGTAGTAAGTTCACACAATTTCGAGCAAGTCAATTGCACTATTGATGCAGAAGACATGAGATATGTAGCTTCGCTACTAAGAAACAATTATTCCAACACTCGACTTGCAGTAGTGCGCGAGATTAGTGCCAATGCGCTCGATGCGAATGCCGAAGCAAATGCCACGCGCCCCATCGAAGTAAAGTTGCCAACCTCAATGAATCCAACTTTTGCAGTACGCGATTTCGGTGGAGGTCTTAGTCAAGAAGATGTCTTCGGTCTTTACTCCAAGTACGGCAAGTCAACCAAGCGCACAAGCAACAATTATATTGGTGCTTTCGGTATCGGTAAATTTGCTCCACTTTCTTATGGCGACAACTTCACTTGTGTTTCTTACCATAATGGTACAAAAACATCATACAATGTATTTGTCGATGAAAATGACGATACTAAGATTACTAAGTTGTTTGAAGAACCAAGCACCGAACCAACAGGTTTGTCTATCGAAGTTGCAGTTGCCGAAGATGATCGTGACGAATTCAGAAGAGTCGCTCAAAATTTCTTCCGATTCTTTTCTGATGCTGATATGCCTAAATTTCTAGGAGTCGAAGATGACTTCGTTAAAACTCCACAAAAAGTTTTATCAAGTAAAACTGACAAATGGTTTTTCGTAAATGAAGATCGTGGGTATGGTTATTCACATTATTACTCTCATATTCTTATGGGTAGAGTTGCTTATCCAATTGATCCAAACTCAATTAATGTCAGCAACTTTGTTTCCAATGCAGATGCTTGCAAGATAATTCAACAACTTTTATCGCAAAGTAATTTCTACTTTCGTGTTCCTCTTGGTTCAGTAAGATTGCATCATAGTCGTGAGTCGCTAGAATACAACAAAGCAACTCAAAAAGAAATTTGTGCAATTCTTTACAAAGTTAGCCAAGACATTCAAACTATTGCAAAAGAAAAACTTGCCGATAGTGAAGACTTGTGGGGAGCAAAGAAAAATTACGCTAAAGTTATAAATGCTTTACCCTATCAAGTCAGAAGTGTTTTCGAGAATAGTTTCGAGTGGAAGGGTATCAAGATTGATAATTCTACATTTCAAAGAAGTCATCAACTTCAAGACGATCTTATTATTACTGATTACGAGAAAATTGAAGATAAAGATTCTCGCAATGGTTTCAAGGTAAGAGCTACTAAAACAAATCGCATTTATTGTCAAGACAATTATCTTGTAATGATTCAAGATGTTGATTCATCTCATGGTAACAATCTTAGGGTTCGTACCTTGATGAATGATTTGCCCGACCTCAAAGGTGTTTATATTGTTCATGCAACATCCGAATGCGGTAAGTCAGAAGTTTATGATAGTTGGCAATTCGACCTTGTCGATCCAAAACATATCAGATATTCTTCTCAAGTAGAGAAAGAAAAGATTGTACGCAGTAAAGTTTCGGGTACAAGTCGTGCTTCTATTCCATTGTTCAAGATGAGAATGGATAAAGCTTCCTACTCTTATCGCAATGCAGATTATTGGCAAAATGTCAACGAACCAATCAATTCACTTGAGCTAGACGAAATTGAAGGTTCTGTCAACAATAAAATCATTTATGTTCCAATCAAGAACTACAAAGTTGATAGTGAAAATTATGATCTTGACAGAGTGTACAAAATTTGCAGAGGCATTCGCAAGAGTGCTGAAGATAATTCAGACGAAAAAACTTTTCAATTATTTGGTGTTCGAACAAGCGATGTAAAGAAATTAGATAAAAGCACATGGGTATCATTCTTTGACTTTTATCTTGACTATTGCAAAAACATCATTCGTGACAATAAGAAAGAATGTCAATCAGCATACAAGATAATTCAATTCAAAAATTCTACCGATGCAGATTTTTCTGATTATCGTTGGAATTATGGTCGATTGTTTACCAATAAAGCATTTGACACATCTTCTTTAAATGACGATCATTTGCTTGTGCGTTGTATTGACAATTGGAATCTTCTTATGGAAGAGAGAGAAACTGATCGTAAATTTAGTGTCGCAATCAATGTAGTCAAGTTAGGTGACCAAGCATGGTTAGATGATGTATTGGATACAAAAGTTGATTCTGAATCAGTTATGAAAGACTTCAACTTAATTAATAAAAATTATCCATTTCTTAAACTTATTGCTAGTAATGTCAATCAATGGATCAATCTAAAGAAAGACAATGACAATAACGTTACTAATGAAACTATCTTAGATTATATTTGTTTATGTGATTCCATAAAGGGTAAGGGGGAGTGATTGCTCCCTTGCCCAAACTTTTTTAAAAAAACTATTGACAGAACATAGAAAACATACTAAACTATACTTATTATTAACAAAAGGAGAAAAGCTAAAATGAATCAAGTACCATATCAACTCACTGAAAATTCACTCACAATCTTTTGGGAAGGCAAGCCTTACACCCTACGCAAAGATCATGTTAATTTCAACCTCGCTAAGAAAGCAATTCTTGAAGCTCGATATGATGATCTAGGTGATCTTATTGACATCACAAAAGCAGTAGAAAACTTTATCGAAGGTGACATCGAAGTCAAGGATGAAGTTGTATTCTACAAAGGTCATCGCTTGCATGGTGTTGTCGTTGACAAATTACTCGAAATGTTGCGAGCAGGTATGAAGGATTCTGCTCCGCTCACAAACTTTATTACTAGATTGCAATCCAATCCAAGTGCCAACTCTGTAAACGAACTCTATTCTTTTATGAGTTATAAGTCACTCGCCAATACTCCCGAAGGTAAAATATTGGGTTACAAAGGTGTACAATCCAACTATTGGAGTTCAACAGGTAACGCAGATACAATCGTATTGCAAGGCGAAACTAATGATCGTCACCAAATTCTCAATGAGGTTGGCGCAACAATTGAAGTCGCTCGCAGATGCGTAGATGACAATAAGGATAATCATTGCTCTTTTGGTCTTCATGTCGGTTCATACGATTATGCTAATGAATGGGCAGGAGAAAGTGGTAGATTGCTTGTTGTTGAGTTTGATCCTGCTGATGCAGTATCTGTACCAACTGATTGTGATTTTCAAAAACTTAGGGTTTCTAAGTACAAAGTGATCTCTGATATTACTGATACCCGAAAAGAGTTAAATAGACCTGTCTACGAGGCTAATAAGCCTATCTATGGATCAGATGACGATGTCGATGCTGATGATTATGATGAAGAAGAGGATTATGACTATGTCGATTATGATGATGTAGATTTACCCGATCTTTCAGATGATGATGATTATGACATGGATCAAACGGATGATTCACTTGATACTTCAATCCGCAATTATGTAGAAGATAAGATAAGTCAAGGAGAAAATCCAACACTTAATCAAATTACTGCATTAAGAGTATGCAAGAAAAACAATTTAACTTGTAAAGATTTGTTATTAATTTTAGATAGACTTGGATTTGCAGTCGAAGATAATGATGACATTCCAATGTATAAGTTGCGAGTAGTTGCATAATTAAACTAATTACATATTTGCGATGAATGATGTAAACTTATTGTTTGAGAAAATTAGTGAAGCTAATGAACATCAAATGGATGCTTTGTGGGCAATTCTCAAGTATCGAGACATGGGCATTCTGCGTAAAATTCTTGCTATGTGTGAGGTGCTTGGGTTAGATAAGGAAGAGGTAATTTCCCATATGCCTCAAGACGAAAACGGAAGGGTTTACGACTCCAAGAATCGTTTCTTACTTTCCCAAGCTCTCATGCAAGCTAACAAAGATTCTTAATAATTTCTTCTTATAATTTACAATATACTTTATAAAGATAAGTACAATACAATATAATACAGAATACAATAGAGAGAATATATAAAATAATAGATGAAATTGAATATAATTATGAATGAATTAATTGAATTGGAATTTGCGGAAAACCGCATGGATAAAGGGATTGCGAGGTTTTTGTAATGAAAAGTGGGTCATTGTGGGGGAAAATGGTTGCAAGTGGTGCGCGACTTAAATATATAAAATATTTTATTAAATTAAATTGGTTTAAAAAATTAGACAGAGATCAGCCAAAACAAATCGAATCAAATTCTGACAAATTAATTAACAAAAAAATTGAATATAATAAATTTGGATTTCCAATTGATATTAATCGAAAATAAACAAAAAAAATTTTGATTTAATTTAACTTAATCTAATTAAATTTGAATTAATTTGGCGCGAAATAACTAAATAATAAATTTTTGTAAATAATAATGAATTTTAAATTTGAATAAATAAGAAAAAAATGCGAAATAACAACAAAAGAAATAAGATTTTATTAGCCCGCGCGAACAAAACGAGGCTAAATAATGGATAATCCTGTTCTTATTATAGCATTATGTACATTGATTGGATCGGTACTAGGCTTTATAATCCAATTAATTGACAAAATATATTTTTAAAATAAAATTGCAAGTTTAATGAAGTCGGGCGAAATAAGTGATTACCTTGAGTATTGGATGGAAGGAGACGAGGGGTTCAGCGCGATTCTAGGCGACGCAAATAATGCAGTTGAGAATGTAGAATATTACAATCACGAAGGATTTCCGCGTAGTGCAGTATACATGGACAAGGGTTTGATTCTTCTCTTTCCACCATTCCAAACAGGATTTGATTATACTCAAATAGATTACAAATGAAATAAGCGCGAAATAATTCAAATAAATTTTTAATGTAATTAAATTAAATATTATATATTAAAATTTGCTATTGACTTTGCGTGAAATAGCGCCATAATGGTTGTTATGAATATTGCAAAACGAATAAATAACCGACTTGATCACATACTTGAACTGCGCGCCGAAATGCGAAAGATGGACGCCGAAATAGATGATGATCAAATATTAGATAATATTACAACAGGGGAGAAGACAAATAAAGAAGGAGTATTCGAATTAATTGAATCACAAATAAATGAAATTAAAAATGAATTAAATCAAATAACAAATAATGGTTTAAATGTAAAAGAAATTTTCACAAATAAATATTATGTTAATGATAGTATGCAGGATCGAGAGATTGTTGCCGAAATAAATACAAAAGAAAATGTTGTAAATAAAAAGCCCGCGAAGGAATATCATTCAGAGGAATTCACTCAAGGGCAATTCAAGAATGGATTCTATGAGATGACCGAAGAAGATTGGAAGCGAGCAATAAAGAACTACAAACAATACAAGAAGGATAAGTTGCAAAATGATAATGATGAAGATGAAAGAATATTCTAAAGGTCGGCTTGCATAAGTAATTGATAATCAAATTTTTATGAATTAAAATTATTTCAAAAAAATTCAAAAAAAAGTATTGACTTCGCGCGCCACATCCACTATTGTATTCTTATCTTAACCAACAACCAACGAAAGGAAAACTAATGAGTACTGCAAAATCAACAAGAACATCAACCATAATGACCAACATCAAGAACGGAGTTTATGTTCGTATGTCTCGATTCGCTGATTACGGATCAGTAGTAGAGGATAGCATAATCGCCCAACAAAGAGAGGCAGATAGGCGTCTCAAACAAATTCAAGCCCAACGTCAACTTCGTAAACAAGGAGCATAATACTATGACAGACCAAGAACTTAAAGACCATATCGCACAAAATTCAAAAGAAATTGATCAAGGATTTGTAGATTATTATGAATTAAATGATGATGAATTAAAATTATTTCAAGAAAATCGCTTTGTTATTATTCGACTATTGCAACAAAGGAAGGAAGCTATCGAAAATGATGAATACATTAATGAAATGTTATATGATATTCAGTCGCGCAAAATAGATATACCCGATTTTGAGGGCGATAAAGTTGACGATAAACTACAAGCGATGAGAACATGGGCAACCATATTCCAACCTAATCGTTCGTTTAAATTGCAGGAGATAGGCACTGCCGTTGGTCTTACTCGTGAGCGAGTGCGTCAGATCGAGGCTAAAGCTCTCAAGAAACTGCGTCATGACAAAAACATGAAAGTCTTCAATGAATGCAGATAGAGCTTGACTTTTTATTAAACCCAATACATACTATATACTATGAAAGAATTAAATTATCTACCTTTAGGCATAAAAATCTCAAATCTTCCAATGAAATTTAAAATTGAAGTATTGTTTGTGATAATAAAATGTAAATTTAAGAGTTTTGTTTTGAGAACGAAACTTGAAATGTTAAGACTTTTCACTTCAAGAGAAATGTTCTTCGCTTTATTTATGATTGTATCTAAAGCCGAAAAAATTCGAGGAATTAAAACTCTACAAAAGGTTACAGGATTTAATCTACGAGAAGCCAAAGAGTTGACGGATAAAATGGATGCATTGTTATGGGAATTTAGACAGAAGGTTAAATGATGGATGCATCAATCAAAAAAATTATTGATAAAGAAGATGTTAGTTTATTTGCAACTAATGAAGAGTTATATGAAAAATTAACTAAAAAAGAATTAATGTTAATTAAATTAGTTAAAGTGGAAGAATTTGTGGATGATTTATATAGAGCGCACGACTCTGAGGCTCATGCTAAATTGTTTCCGCCCGATAAAAGCTTTTTTAAAATAAGAGAATTATTGCGAGAATTAAGGAGTCTAAATAAATAATTTCGTTTGGTTACGAAGTGTTAACATGATTATGAATATATCAAGAGGCATAGAGTCTGTGGATGTCGCAGAACAAGCAGGTCGCGCTTATTTGAACACTCTTGATATTTTCTCATCAAAATACAAATTACTTCTTGACAAATAACAAATAATAGACTATAATATATACCATAACATTGAGAAAGATTAACTCAAATAAATAAAATAAATCTAAATTTTTTGTTCTTTAATATTTTTTATCACTTTGGAAGGGCTTATAATCCTTCCTGTGGGTGACTCGAATAAGCCTGTCGTGAGCGGGCTAAGGTATGCAGATCCCTGTGGTGGGGTTGGTAGAGTCCAATCGGATGAGCCAAACGACAATACCATGTCTAGTCTGTAGTTCGAAGTAGGTAATCCATGAACTGATGTTCGCGCCGAAAAGTTGGAGGTATACAGTAATCCTTCCCCACACATATTTTGTTTCATTGTACATAAACCCCCCTTCGTAAGTTTAGTGGTATTTCCTTACATTGGGGGGTTTTTTGTTTGACTAGGGTTCATTTATTTACTATAGTACTATCATGAAGACATTAAAAAGCATATTATCAAACTACGGATACCTTACTAAAGCAGAGCTCGCGGAGATCGCCGAGCACTTTCCCGCAATGAAAGTTGTTATTAAATGGGGAGGAATGGAACGCGAACGGGTACCAGCCTGGTCGGCTGCACAGCGAATTTCTGAGGTCGAGGCCCAGGATATAGATTACTGCAGATCTGTGTTTCTCTCAGGTACACAGTACGACCTTCTGAAGAAAGCTTTCAATATCGCGGACTAAGAGTAATCACCATGGAAGCTTCAAGTATCATCCTATCACTCATTTTCTTTACCGTCGCTTTTATCGTTGGCATGTTTTCATAGTATTACATTATATACAATATACAAATCAATAGGGAACAAATCAATAACAAATAAATAAGTCTCAAATATAATATATATGATATAAAATTAAATTAAATTAAAATTGAATATGAATTAAAAATTTCATAAAGTGCTGTCCATCAACGACTTGTGGCGGCCAGGCTGCCGTAAGTCCCTTACTGTAAACAACTTACGACAAAATGCAATTTAACTAACTTTTTTCTTGCAATCAGTACAAAAATTGATTACTGTATTCTTATGATCTTAAGAAACCAACACGACCCAAGATACACGATTAAAAAGAATCGTCCCGTATATGTTTACAAGAATCTTCACAAGGATTGTTGGAGCATCAAGCAACATGGATTAGTCAAGGCGCACATCCCAAAGGATCATGCTATTGGATTATGGGATTGCTATTTTCATGTCGATGTCAAGGGTAGAGAGAAAGTGCTTCGCGAGAAGCGTAAGAATGTCCATGCTTTTGTCAAGGGCTATCTTCAGGATGCTGAGAATGTAAACGCAGACAGACCCGCAACTGAGGTAACATATAATCCATATAAGTATGAGACTTTTGTTGACAAGAACACCGAAAAGTTTGTATACTATGCAGATGAAGTTTTATTATCACACAACCAAGTAACCGCCTACACAAGATGAAATTTATAGAAAGAGCAAGAGAAATAGAGCAAAGAATGATAGACTATGCCCAAAAGTGGTATGACGCAAACGACCTAGAGACAGAGAAAAAGAACGGAAACGATCTTTACCTAAGAGTCAATGACGACGTCATTACTGAAGTCTCACATTCCGACATCAGACAAAAAGCCATTTTATGGTTGCAATCAGAACTAGAAGGAGTTATGTATAATTAAATGAAAGAACAATTAAAAAGAATAGAATGTGCAATTGATGGAGTCGCCGACGAACTATTAGAAAATCGTCGTTATGGAAACATGGCAGATCTCATCAAGGTAATGAATGGCATTAACGAAAGTTTATGCACTATCAGCTATGACCTTAAAGAATTAGTTGAAGCAAAAAAGTTTGAAAATGAGTTGACAACAGCACTCAGATAGTTTAGTTTTATATTATGACAGAAACAATAGATATGACACCAACATGGTCAGCACTCATTCTTCCAATGATTGAGGTACTGAAGAACCCAAAAGCAGGATACGAAGACAAGCAAAATGTTATATTTGAATTAAAGCGTTTAGCTAAAATTGTTGACGACCAAAATGCAAAGATCAAAGCAGAAAGGGCAAAACAATGATGACGCAGGGAGAGATTAGGCAAATGATAATGCAAATCACTCATGGCAATCTTCGTTGGTGCAATCCTACAGATCCAATTAACCTAAAGAAGGCTGAGAGTTTAGGGGTTGATTATTTCACCGCTGAATCAGCTGAAGAAGTTTTAGATGATATCATTTCAGACTTGACAAGGTTTCAAGATGAGCTTAGAATAGAATCATCTTTTCAATCAGCACAACTATAACACAAGGAAAATCATGACAACAGTATTAGATACACCACAACAAATCGAAATGTTTCGCTACAAAACTCTCCTCAGAGGTTTAAGGCTTGAGACCCAAGGACTACAAATGAGTAGAGGCAGATCTTGCTACTCTATCGTCAAACAAGAGTTTGGGCTTAAAGGTAGCAAACAAAAAGTTTTCGATCAATTTAAACTAATGTTAGAACAAGTAGACGAAAGGGCACTATAATGAACAATTACATAGAAGCGACCTGCATCGGCAGACCATTGGATTTACCAAGTTTTAACGAGGGCACTGAGCAATGGGAATTGTTCTTTGAAGAAAATCACGACGATTGGAATCCACATTTCGAGAGAGATATTATTTCTGTAAGTTTCGAATCAGCTGAAGAAGTCACTGATGCTTACAACCATTACAACATCAACCCCCTTAAGGAGGAAGTACAACATGAAGAAATTACTAGCTAAAATTGCAAACCTGCTCAACCCTGTATATCAAGTAGTATACAAAACTCAAGAAGGTACCACAGCAATGTATACCATCTCTAAACCAAAGCACAGAAACGAATTTGGTAACATGAAGGAAGGTCTCCCTGTCGCTGGCTTTCGGGCTCATTGCTATAATAGGAATGCCGTGCGTTCATTTCGTTACGACAGAATAATCTCAATGGTAAGGAGCTAATACTATGGAAAACTTAGAAAGTAAAGTCAGAAAAATGGGTTACCAACTTGCAGTTCGTGAGTTGTACGGGGAAAATACTCCCGAATATTATAGGCGGAAAAGACTGCATGATCGATTACTCGAGGACCTCGAAATCAAGCAGGGTAAAATGCCTTTAAACAAATAGTTTGTTGTTAGTCTGTGACCCCTCGCTCTTAATGGGCGGGGGGTTTTTTTGTAAACCCTTGACTTCCAACAACTTACGGCGGCCAGGCCCGCGAAAGTCCTTGGTATCCAACGACTTACAGCAAAATGCATTTTATTTCATTTTTTTCTTGTGTTAATTATAAAAGTAGCTTAGTATGTACATATGAAAACGAGAGAGATAAAGATCAGAAAAGCGGTTCTCTTCACCAAATCCCGCCCACATAAAATGAAGAACAAAATCATCCACAGAAAACTCAAACGTAAGGAGCAATTAGTATGAACATTAATCCCGAATTTCAATCACCGCAAAGACCAAACTTCGAAGATGTAATGGCTGAAGGCATGGACTTCTTATTTCAAAAATTCATTCTTCCTCAAACCGAAAAATTGGATCAAGATGATTTAGAGACAGTCTCACTCATAGGCGTTGCATTCAAGGATATAGCGAGTCAAGCTGAGGCATATCATCAAATGTACGAGGATAAAGAAAATGATATTTCTCGTAATTAAGTATTGACAGAATAATTAACATCTATATTATATAAAACTATGAATAACACACAAAACACATCCACCAAAAAGAATAATCTCAGAATTTGCGGAGGCGAGCATACTATCGTTTCTTTAGGCGAAGTTTACCAAGTAAGTCAACCGCCTCGCACATTTCGCTCTCAACCAAACAAAAGGACAGGCGAGCTTTCAGTATCTCACCAACCTATTTCACACAAGGCGGTCATTCGCAAAACTCGTAATGCTCTTGAGGATTCAGGTTTCAGTATTGTTGACGAATGTCACAACCTTGCTCGTGATGGTCAGAGGTACTTTGGCTTGTTTCAAGTTGATCATGCAAGCCGTGAGCAATCAGACCGAGGCACTATCATTGGTCTTCGCAATGCTCACGACAAAAGTTTCCCTGCGGGCATTTGTGCAGGCGATGCTCCTTTTGTTTGCGACAATTTAATTTTTACTAACACCATTAAACTTGCTCGTAGGCACACGATGAACATTTTGCAAGACCTTAATTTCACCATCAATCGTGCAATTGGTCAGCTTTTTAACTTTTGGCATGGTCAAGATGAGCGCATCAATGCCTACAAGGGCAGAGAAATCAAAAATGCTGAGGCTAATGATATTATCATTAATGCTTGCAAGGCGGGAGCTGTACCAAAATCTAAAGTTATGGATGTAGTTGATCAATGGGAATCTTCAGATCATCCTGAGTTCTGGGATCGCAATGTTAATTCTCTTTACAATGCTTTTACTGAGATCTACAAGGGTAATCTCACCGCTTTACCTAATCGCTCTCAAGCTCTTCATTCCGTGCTTGACAATGTGGTTGACTTCGACATTGCAAGTCACTCCGAAGAAGTTGCAAATATTGCGGTAGTTGAAAATGAATTAGTTGAGGTGTAAATAGTGTTATTAGTTAGCCCCCTCCTGAATATCGGGAGGGGGTTTTTTATGCTTGGCACTTTCGTAAGTAGCTGATACTCAACGACTTACGGCAGCCAGGCTGCCATAAACCCCTGATGTTCAATGAGTTACAACAAAATGCAATTTAATTCACTTTTTGCTTGCGTTCAGTTGTCTTTTCTGCGATAGTATAATCATGAAACGAATAATTGAAACCTTAATGACCCGCGACGGATTTTCCCGTGAAGAGGCGGAGGATCAAGTTACTGCATTTACTTCTGAAATGTGGATGGATGTTGGACAAGGCGGAAGCCTTTTCGAATGGGAAGATGCCTTCTCAAGTGAATTCGGATTAGAGCCTGACTTTTTTGAAGATTTAGTGCTTTAAAGCTTGCAATTGCAAAACAATTAGACTATATTTTTTATATGATTAACTTACTATCCAATCCAAGCAAGATGCCTTGCTATTCGTTCAACATTCCAGCTTTCAAGTATTGCCCTGCCGCGCAGCTATTGGCAAAGATTAAGGACAAAGCAAAAAAGTTTATTTGTGATTCTTGCTATGCTTGCAAAGGCTTTTATATGTTTTCCAATGTCAAGGCAAGTTTGCAAGGCAAGGCGGATCTCATAACAAAATCACTACATCAAGACAATGGCGACACTTTTGTTGATGCAATGTGCAAGCAAATTCGCGCAAAGTATTTCGACAAGCAAGGCAACAAGAAAAAGCTCAAGAAAACAAACACAGATCTTTTTCGTGTTCATGATTCAGGCGATTTGTTTTCCCCTCGCTACATTGCCGCGTGGATTCGCATTTGCGAACAATTCCCGACAATTCGCTTTTGGTTTCCAACTCGTGAATGGAAACGTGACTCTCAGCTTCCACACTTGCAAAAGTTGGCAAGCCTGAAAAATGTAAACATTAAGCCAAGCGCCATTTATGTAGATGAGCCAGCTCCACAAGTTGACGGACTCGACGCGGGCACTTCAGTTTACACTAGCAAGACAAAAGCAGAGCAAGACGGACATTTTGTTTGCCCTGCAACTTATGTTAAGGGCGAGGACGGCAAGATTCTTGCAACTTGCCAAGCTCATAATTGCAACTTATGCTTCATCAAGGGATGCAAAAAAGGTATTGCATATTTAGCCCATTAATGCTACATTACTACCATGAACGAAGAAACTTATTATGACTCAGCCCAAGGAATTGATATCTCGCAAGATCGTGCTTTGCAAGAATTAGCAAGGCACGGAATCACTTCTAATGAAGAGATTTGCGAATTTTTCGAGGACATGGGCGACAAGGACGGATACTCAGCACAGAAAGTTTTGGAATGGCTCGGATATTAACCTAAGTCGCTGGGCCTCAACGACTTACGGCAGCCAGGCTGCCACAAATGCTTAACAACCAACAACTTACAACAAAATGAAAAAAACTTCACTTTTTTCTTGCATTAATTGGCAAAAAGTTTTAATGTGTTTATATGATTAACAACAATATACCAATGAACGAATTATTAAACTTTGACAATCTTGATTTTAAGCCACATCGTGGTTCTGATGACGCAGTCCAAGCAAGGCTTGACTTTGGTAACGGACTAGAAATTTCTGTTGTTGCAGGTAAAGACGGCAGAAGAGGATTATATGGAAGCGTGGAAGAAGATTTATACGAAGTTGCAATTTTCGACAAAAATGGAATGATTCCACTTTCTCCTTCTGACGATGTTGTCGGTTGGCAATCTCCTGCTCAAGTATCTATCTTAATGGCAAAAGCTCAAGTCGAAGGAAGTGTTTGGGTTGATGAGCTAATCGAAGACAAAGCAGAATTTAGAAGAGATTTAGGGCTTGACTACTAACCACAACTAAACTACATTACTATTATGACAGAAGAACAAAGAATCGCAATCATCGCAAACGCCCATCGTGAGTCCAAAAACTTTCGACCCAACTCTGAGATTATGGAATTAGTCGGAGAATTACAAGCTGAGACTTTTGTTCTCAACAATGGTTTGAGAAAAGTAGAGCAAGAAGATGTATCGGACGAAGCTCAGTATTTACTCAAAGACATAGCCGAAGAGATAGACGAAGAAGATAAAGAGATTGGTCTATCTGACGAAATGAAAGGGGTGTACGATGATAGTTGAATTATTAATGTTTACCCCTTGGGCTTTCGTTTTTTATTTAATTTGGCAAGAAGAAATTTGATTTTTTCATAGCATTAGTAAGGTTAAGGGGTTGGAATCTACCCAAAGGGATAATGCGAGTGCGGGCAACAAATCCGCGTGATGACCAAAAACCTGTCTTATTAATAACTAAAGCCCTTTCTCTAGTTCTTTGTATGTTTCTGCTAGAGAAAGGGTTTTTTAGTATCCGAATAATGCTGTAAAACACTAATAATCAACGACTTACGGCAGCCTGGCCCGCATAAACAGCTATCAATCAACAACTTACAGCAAAACGTAAAAAACTTTATTTTTTTTAAAAAAAGTTTGACGCAAGCCTCATTTTCTCTTAGTGTTATAGCATTAACCAACACTAACAACGTAAGGAAAAACAAAAAATGCCAACAACACTCAAGCGAAACACAGCCGAAACTCAAGAAGTGCAAGCTGAAGTTATTAACCAAATCAACTCTCTTAAAGGTAAGATCGACGACGCTTTGTTGTCTCAGATTCAAGCCAAAAGTAAGTTCGAAGCATTATTCGTAAAAGACGATTTCGATTATTTTACTTATGATTTTAAGGCTGAGGATCTACCTTTGCTTGATTATATGCGTTCTTCAGAGGTAAACAACCCTGAGAAAAACAGAGCCAAAAATGATGATAATGTAAAACGCTTATATCGTTGCTTAAAAGCAGGGGAATGGTATTTTGAGTCTATCGATATACTTATCAACAAAAAAGGAGAATTATTAAATGGTCAACATACACTTGAGGCAATTAATCAATATCTACTTGATGTAAGCACCTCAAGAAAAACTTCTGTAAAAGTTGGTTTTAAGGTCGCAGTGAGCTCTGAAGCTATGCCATACCTCGACACACAGAGAAAAAGAACTCCTGAGCAAAACCTCAGAATTAAGCAGGGCGGAGTCAACTATCAACTCAACAAAGCTCAACATGAAGTCGTTATAAGGGAAGGCAAAAGACTTGTGCATGGTTCTTCTTTTGGTTCTACGGGAGCAGTAAACTTCTTTGAGTATGACATCGTTATTAAGAAACATTCAAAAATGCTCAAAAATGTTTTTGGTAATCGATCTTTCTGTCAAGATTTCCCTCATGTAGCGATTAGCTTTCCCTTGTTTACTTTAGCTAAACAGGATGAAGAGCTTGCAAACACTATTCTTGATGAGATTTGTAATTTCCGTAATCAAGGCGAATCTGAAAGGTCAGATTACAAAAACGCACCAAAAGAGCATGAAGTAATTGAAGAGTTTCGCAGGTTAAAATTCGTCAAGATGAACAACATGACAAGCAAGACAGGTAGAGATTGCTATCGATCTGAAGAGTTCTATCCTGTGTTTGTTGATTGGTTGGTTAAAAACTACAATGTTAACCCAAGCATCTTCACAAAATGAGCCATTACTACTATATCAAGCAAGCTATATCTCAAAGAACAGCGTTCTATATCGGAAAGACTAGAAAGCACCCAATCACACAAAGAGGTAACCCAATGAATAAGGAAATTGCAAAATGGATAGATCAGTATGGCTCAATTAGGTGGCGAGTAATGCAGATGATTCCCGAAAGCAAACTGCATCCTGAATTTGGCGAATCTTTTCTTATCAACTGCTTCGCCAAGCAAGCAAGCCACCTTAAATTGCTGAATGCTATAAAGCCACATTGCTTAGCAATGAATTACGATAAAGCATCTGACAGAATAGTCAAGCAGTTACTTAAAAACCTTTAACCCTCAGACAAAAAAATTCCCTAAAGCCTTGATTATCAGGGCTTTAGGGCAGCCTGGCGGGCCTAAGCCCTTGATTACCAAAGACTTATGTCAAAAGTCGTACTGGGCATGATAACCATAATCAATGTCCTCACACTCCTGAAAGTCGAGGAGAGCAACCTTGTCCTCAAGGTCACCGATCTCGTTGCGGATCGCAATGCGATCTCCAGGCGTGAGATCAGCGGAGCTCTTGAGAGCTTGGTGAAGATTGGCTATTTCGGCGAGCATTTGTTTTTTAGTCATATAAGTAAACTAGTAAAGTTTTTAACTATAGTCAAGTTTTTTTAACTTTTTTTCATTTTGTTGTAAACCTTTAAGTGTCAAACACTTATGGCGGCCAGGCTTTTGTAAAGCCTTGGTATTCAGTGACTTATGCCATATCTTCTGTTAGCATCCACACTGAACCATCCCAATCTACCCTGTCAGTGATGTTGGTGAAATTACCACTTTTAATGTTAACTTTTAGGAAATCTTCGCTCACAAAAAACTCATGTGGTGATCTTTTTTTGAATGAATGAGGCACTTGTGCGATAACGATATGCCCATCGTCTGACTTACTAAGTAAGAGTTTCATCTTAGGAGTCGATCTTCTTCATGCATCCGTCAACATTAATGAAGTCGTGCTGATGTTCGCGGGCAATCTGTCTAGCAATACGCATAGCTTTAGACTTGCGATCAACCTCGTCAATGTATTTACCGAAGGCGAAGATTTGGAAGTATTTTGTGAAGTTTTGGTTTTGTAGTATAGTTATCATAATTTTTTATTATAGTTATCTGTGTGCGAGAGTCAATCTTTATTTTGCAAAAAATGGGTGAATTTTGACATCTTCGAAACGGATGCCTACTTGGTGATTGGTTCTGTATGGGCGAACCATAGCGATAGTACCGAGATCCTCGTGATCGGTAGCTTGGATAAATTGGAAGATCTTTCCATCGCGAGAGAGAAGGACATCGCCCTTTGTGAATTTTGTTTTATTTGTCATATGAGTATACTCTAAGAAATTTTTTGTTAAATTGCAAGAAAAAAGCGATTTATTTTTGAATTATTTTTTACCTAGGTAATGTTTAATCTGTTCAGTTGTAGCAGGAACAAGATCCGAGAAAAAGACCTCAGCCTCAATGTCTTGCTTGTGATGTTTAACATAAGCGATTGATTCGGCTTGATTTGCCCGCACGACACGAACGGCTTTGTTATTTGACTTGCTGTGGTAGATAGCTCCATTATTTACTTTCATATATACAACATAACACATTATGAGCAAAACACAAGAAAAAAGTTTAAAAGTTATTCACAAAAAAAATTAAGAAAATTATATTTATTGCTTGACTCATTGACAGAGAGATGATATTAGCTAATTTTTCATAAGTCTTTGTTGGCCAACGAGTTATGGCAGCCAGGCTTCCCTAAGTCGCTGATAGGTAGCAACTTAGGGAAGTTAGGGACAGGTTTCGTGCCAACTTACCACACGAGAGGATCGGGCAACTTTTGGTTGCTAGCAAACCAATCGGATGAGTCAATTATTTCACCATTTAAGACGGGTTCAAAATCTACTTGACAAACGCCCGCGTTTGCTATACCATTGACGCGTTCGCGTGTGGTTGATGTATTCCAACCTGCGAGCGACCAACGCACTAACCCGTCAGGATCGCGTTTAACAATCGCGTTACCATGTAGCCAGACGGTCTTGCCGTCTGTCTTGGTGTTGTTTACTTTTAGCTTTTGCCCATTGTCAAAGGCTTGTTTTATTTGTTGTGTTATTTTTCTCATGTTCCTTGTAATGCTCCGATTGTGAATACTATCAGTCCTATTATTATCAATGTCATTTCTCTATTATGGCTAATACTAAAATGACGTCAAGCACAAAGTGATTTATTTTATGCATTTCTTTCGACTGATCGCCAACCAAAAGCGCGGACTTTATCGTTATAACGAGCTTGTGGAAGCATAGCTTTCAGCTTAGAGATTCGAGCGTTGATCCAATCAATCTCGCTTTGATCCATGCGACCATTCCACATTGCAAGTTGGTTTTGTTCGAGAGCGATTTCGCTTTTTATTTGTTCTGTTGTCTTTGTCATATAAGTATACTCTAAGAAATTTTTTAGTGAATTGCAAGCAAAAAGTGAATTTTATTTTAGTGTTGTGTTACCACGCAAAACTTCGGAGAGTTTAGGTTTTCTTCGCTCTTAATTGTGCGAAGATGTGAAAGGCTTGACGCAGTCCGAACCCGTGGGTATTCTGTGCCTGTGTCGAAGATCTTAACAGACCAATGCGTTGACCATTTTTTTATTCTTACTTGTATTTTATCGTTTAACATACCTACAAGGTAGCATAGTACAAAGCTAATTGCAAGCAAAAAGAAAAAAAGTTTTATATAACTAACGCGGGTATTAGTTAGAAAAAAAACACAACTCACTGTTGACATAGTGGCGGGGGGTGGTATCTATCAATCTCCCCTACAAATCCAAATCAATTGAAATTATATATAAAACAACCCACCCCTTTAATCAAAAGTAAATCAAATTCAATATAAACAAAATTATTGCTTAATCAAAAAAAATCGGCGGCCTAAAATCAGTGTAAATATATAGTAAATGAACACAATCTTATCAATTTGCGAAGAATACAGTGACAATGTATGGTATTCTAACTGCGGCAATAACGAAGCCCCAGAAAAAGTTGCGCTTGAATTAGAGAAACAATATAAAATTCAATTATTAAAAGCCGTATTCAACCATGGATACATATTAGACTCAGAAAGAATAACAGATAATAATCAAATTGTTATTACTTTAGTCAAAAATACCGAGTCGGAACAGTAAATTGATGTATGAATGCGGACGAAAGCGGCGAAAGTCGCTCTTTATGCTGGGTAAATACTAAGTTCGGGCGCTTTAAAGCAGAAATAGTACTTGAAACAGTAATAGACAATGAATACTATGTTATAGTAGATATGTTAGATGATCAATTTACAAAAGAAAATAAAACACAAAAATTTAAAAAACAAGATATAGAATATATAAATTGAAAATATGTCGGCGGCTAATTATGATAATATGTATCTTTAATCATTAATGTCATATAAGAAGACAAAGTATTATAAATTAAGAAAAGAGTGGAAACAAATAAATACAGAATATAAAGAAATAAAAAAAGCATTTAATCAAATTGGAATTGAATTTGTAAATAGTATTTCTAAATTTTGTACCGAAAACGATCTTGGCGATCCATTTAAGAAAACTGAACCTGAGACTCAAAATGTTCGCGGCGATTTATCAACTTCTTCTTCTAAAAAGCTATTTAGGAAGATAATGGTCAATACTCATCCTGATAGAGCTGATAATAAAGAACAAAACACAAAAATTTATACCCAAGCTACAAACGCCAAAAAGAGTGGCAACCTTCAGCAACTGCTTGATGCTGGCAAACAAGCATCTATTGCCCCCGACATTTCTCAAATAACTATAGAAGAGCTCGATATATTACAGAGCAATATAAATGAATTAAAAGATAAAATATCAAAAATACAAAATAGTTATGCTTGGAATTGGTTTTATTCTAATCCCAGAAAAAGAAATGAAATTTTTTATGATTTTATTGAGTCTCATTCATCTTAATAAGAATAATAATTTAATAAATAATACGAAATTGTATTTTAAATTTCGTGTTCAACTTTTCACTTAATTAAAAATTTTTGTGTATTACATTTAAGATAACATGTCAAAAAGAAAAAACGACTTAGAAATCGGCCAACTGAAACCCTCAAAGATTACTGTTAAGAATTTAGGATTAACGGAAAAACAGAAATCATTAGTAAGGCTTTCTTTGGATGAAAGAAATAAGGTTATTTTTATTTCTGGACCTGCAGGATCAACCAAAACATTCATGGCAGTGTACTGCGCACTCAAGCAACTTAAGAAGAATGATGAATTAGATTTGCTTTATGTTAGAACTGTAATTGAAAGCGCCGACAAAGGGTTGGGGTTTTTACCTGGAGACCTACATGAAAAGCTCAATCCATACATGGCTCCATTGGATGAAAAGTTAAGAGAGCTGATACCGTCAAACACGGGATTAGTTGATGAGCTAATAAGGAAAGAAAGAGTTCAAGCGATGCCAGTAAATTTTCTTAGAGGGGCAAATTGGATCAATAAAGTAGTTGTTGCGGATGAAGCTCAAAATTTTACTTTTAAAGAATTAACAACTTTATTAACTAGAATTGGTAGAGATTCGCAATTATTTATTTGTGGAGATTATATGCAAAGTGATATTAATGGTAAGAGCGGATTCAAACAAATGTTTGACCTATTTAATGACGACCAAAGTAAAGATAACGGTATTCAATGCTTCTCATTTGGTTTTGAAGATATACTGCGCAGTGAAATACTATCTTACATCATAAAGAAAATTGAGCAAAAATAGTGTAACTAAATTGTAGTTACTATGACTCAAGTAAATTTTAACGATAAAAACGCCAATAATAACACTCTTACTACAGGGGATGTCAACTCACTCAAGAGAGCGATCAATGATAACGAAGGTTTAATTACTGACGGCTCTGTTAGTGGCTATTTTGATTCAAGCAACAATTTTAGGTATGACATGCATTTCATACCTGCATCTAATGCTAATTATGACATAGGTTCAGCTGAATACAAAGTAAGGCACTTATTTTTGTCAGATAACTCAATGTGGTTGGGCGATGACAGTAAGATGGATGCGTCATCAGGTATATTTCAAAGTAAAACTAGAGATAAAACGAAACTACCTAACTACATAACTAATGTAATAGGAGGCAATGAAGACGATGCATTAATTTTTGCAGGAAAAGCTAGTGTTCAAGAGTTAACTTTAAATGATTTGGAGCAGTACGCAAAATCCTTAAATAATGATGTCACATTATCTGATATATATCCACCTGAAGATTCAATTAATTATACAGCTCAAGATTACGAATCAATTTTCAAACAACAAGACAAGCAGCTACTAGGACCATCCGATATTCAAGGAGAGGCATTAATAAACCAAGGCTCTATTGAGCCACTGCAAATTACTGCCCCTTTTGGAGACAGAATTGTAATTGACAATAATGGAGCTACACCGCAATTAAAGATTGCATTTATTAACCTACCAAAAATACAAAATTTCACTTTTCAGACTTCTTTATATGTTACAAATATAGATGTGCAAAATTTACCAACAAATTGGAGTATAGAAGTATTGGTCCAAGATGAAGGCGACCCAACCCCCTTGCTTCCTCAAGTAGCTAATTCTAAGATAGAAAACATGCGAAATAGCGTTAATATAATAGATTTGCGGTTAATGTACTACTCTAATACTTGGATTTTATTTTTAGAAAACATTTTAAACTTTAGCTCCCACAATATCACTCTATCTGGTTCATAATTATTTTAGTGTACTATATTGTATGTTGGGAAGTATAATGAATACCGTGATTGGGGCTGGCATTAAAGTCGGAGCCAATTTAATCAATTATTGGCTAGAGCAAAAGAGGCAAGATCAAATGATTCTTGCTGCACGAGATGCAGAAATGCTCAAAGCATTAATTGATAATCAAAACAAGAGGGCAGATGACCCTTTTGTAAAGACAACTCGTAGAATTTTATTTATGTCAATAACCTTTACGATGTGTTTTTTAATGATATATTATGCAATGAATCCATATATTACATACGACGTATTGATGCCAAAAGGCGATAATGCTAGATGGAGTATATTTTCCTGGATATTCGGGGGCACTGATTGGGTACAAGTACAACTTACTGGAGGCTTAATGTTAGCTTCTTTTATGGACTTATGTTTTATGGTTATTGGATTTTATGCAATTCCGTCAAAAAAATGAAAACAATATTTGATAAAATTAATTTACAAAACCTGGAATGCTCAGCAGGAATATGTGGCCATCCTGAACATTTAAGCATAGCTATTGCATTATTGTCAATAATAGCCCTTGGAGTATCATTAAAATTCAGAAATTTCTTCTCTCTTCCCTTCATCAGATCAGAAGAGCTCACT
>Ga0181399_1000207_pt1 | contig 21792 bp, 37 predicted proteins | sample 22SPOviralmetaG_FD_130128 | JGI IMG/M metagenome (GOLD analysis project Ga0181399, IMG submission 130128) | Marine viral communities from the oligotrophic San Pedro Time Series (SPOT) site, San Pedro Channel, CA, USA - 22 SPOT_SRF_2011-05-21 | ecosystem: Environmental > Aquatic > Marine > Strait...
ATCAAAGAGACGAAGGGTTCTGAAGTACTCGCCCTCGTGATCACATCCACCGATGACAGCGATGCATTTTGGTGTGATCATTGAATCGTTTCTCATGCTGTTAGTCTACAGGGTCAGGGTCTAATGTCTGTCGCTGATGTTCCAGTTCGTAGACTGGACCTGCTCAATGCGTCCTGCTCTCACTGCCATGCGATAATCATGCTCTGCCTGCTGTTGCTTAAGGATCGAATCCATGACGCGACTCATCAAAGGGGAGGGATCACCTGTTGTGATGAATTGTCCGTTGTGATGGCGTTGTGTTTTGTTCATGTCCTTATTATAGGGGCTGTGAGAGGCAGTGCCAAAACCCTGTGACACTTTGGCAATTGGGAGGCAGCCGACCAGTTAGTGTTACTTAGTCGCTGCGATTTCCTCCTCTACGACTTCATCAACTGCCTCTTGAATGACCTGATAGATGTAATCAATGTTGCCCACATCATCAAAGATACGTGCAAGCAGTGCTGGATCTTCTACGTTGTTATCATAGTCAGTGTTGCCATCTTCATCCTTTAAGTGACAATCATTCTTAGTATAAATCCATGCTGCACACTCTGCATCCTCCCCCTGTTCTTTGATCATAGATGATACTCTGTCTTGGAGTTGTTTGAGAGTGTAGTTCATGAGTTTGTGTTAGATAGTGTGAATGGGTGAGTGTTAATCAGGCAAACTCAACGAAAGTGTAACCATTCACGAAATCATGGGTGACTTTGTTGTCACGAACATACCATGCAAAATCTTTCTGAAACACGCCGTCAGTGTATGCGTTGCAGAATTCGTTGATGATAGCATTGAGACGTGATTTGGTTGTGTTTGACTGCCAACCGCCATCAAAGATGCGAACGAACTCATCACCAATCTCAGCAATTTTGTTGCCATGCAAGCGAACCTCAGACACACCATCTTGAGTCGTAACAGATGTGTTTGCCTTAGTCCAGTTGGCGTTGCCTTTGATAGCAGCGTTCATTTGGGTTTCGATCTTACGCATGAAAGTCGTTGGTTGTTTGTCTTGAATGTATTGTTGCAGGGATGGGGGGCAATTGCAACCCCCTGTGTGCCACTAGTCAGACTGGTTCATTTCATCCACATCTAGCATGATCATCATGGCAAGATCGCATAGGTTGTCATCTGCCTCAAAGGGGACGATCTGCGAGTCTACAAAATCCATGACCATTTCAAAGTCTGCCTCAGGGTTAGCAATGCAGAACCCCCTGATGTCGTGTGCGATGTTGTTGAGTTTGTCCATGTGATTAGTCTAGAGGTTGATGGGGTGAGATGGGGTCAAAGACCATTAAGATAATCTGCGAGTGCCTCATCGTATTCTGCCTTAGTCTCAAAGGTGCGACCATGGATCACACGTGGGTACGTGGCATCAAGACCAGCAGCAGCGACCATCTCGCAGTCGGCACGATCGTATCCCATCTCAACGAGGTTGTTGACGTATGGGTTGTTGCTTGGTGTTTCGTTCATGTGTCTACAATACAGGATCTGAGGCAGAAATCAAGCGATGGTGTGCTGTTCACCGATTGTCCTGTGGAATAAAAGTTTTCCACAGGCAGCTGACTAGTTCTTCTTACTTAGTTGCACTACGAGTTTGATACACTTAGTCCAAAACTTGACACCAGAAGTATACTCCACAAATGTGGGTATGTATGGTTCAGTCATAAAAAAATCCCAACCATGTATACACTACACGATCAGGATGATTTTGGATGATATAGTGGACGCTTCAACTAGTGGCACATACTTCTACTCAATCCTCGAAATATTCGTTATCTTTAAACTTGCGCTCATGCTTGTTACGCTTATTGTAACGCTTAGCATTTGACACATTGTAACCATACGACTCATAATCGTCTCTTACTTGTTTTGTAGACGATTCAGTATACTTTTTGCTAGTTTTTGCCATCTTTAGTGTAAAAATCAGTCAATTAGTGATTAATATGAGTATTTATGGTACAATCTTGTCAATTAGAGTCAGTTCCTCTTGTTTAATGCTATTATTCAAGAATTTACCTACTGATTCTTTACTATCAATGACTTTCTGCAAGTTATTATCGAAAGTATCTACATTTCTTTGATACTTATACACTACATTACTAGTAGTGAATTGAATCTCAATATAGTCTTCTCTTAATACTATACGATTAACCATAGATGACTCTAATGAGTTAAAGTCTTTAAGAATAGTAGAGAATTGTGATTGTGTCATTTGTGAAATTAAATTAAATCTTAAAATTTAAAGTTTTTTAAAAATTGAACTTTCTTAAAAAACGAACTTTTTGACTTTCTTAAGTTTTTGAGTTTTCGAGTTTTTTGCTTTTCTTCAAGTTGCCTCTGTGTGCCTCTCGAAGACCTCTATATTATAGCAGTGACCCTGTGACCCTCGGCGGGGGTTTGTGCCAGTTTACAACGTGTCATAGAGGGCATTGACAATCGATGCAGGGTGCGCTAAGACAACAACTCCACCGCACCTTACCTATATTAAATAAACCATTTAGTTTTCCACAGGTTTTTCCACAGGCACTCAACACATTATAAAGTTTTATCTTTAAAAGTCGTTGTAAACACTAGGGAGTGCCTTTGCGGTGTATAGTGAGTATCTCTGGAGATAATACCAATTTCTTTTCTTCCATCCCTATTACGACTTGTCCTCTTTTAATCATCTTCATCATTGCTTCTTGTGCTGATTGAAGGGTCATATAACAGGCATATTGAGTTGTTGATTCAGTATGCCCATATGGGATATGTTCGTAACCTATAGCATAGTAAGTGTTAGGTAACTTTCGTCTCATCTATGTGTAGTATTCACTAAGTTCATCTGCATTATAATAACTGATCTCTTCCTGTTCATTTTCTTCTTCACCTAGTAGCATCCATTCATAGAACTCATCAGCAAGTGCCATGGCATCATCCATACGATCTTTCTTAAGAAGAAACTTAAATCGTCGTAGTCTATTCTGCATGATGGTGTCTATCTGATTAGAGATAGATGCTTGTTCTTTAGCAAGTTTATTGTTCATTGGATTGTAAGTACGTTAGAGAGATGATCATAACGAACGAACACTTGTTCTTTAGTAAGTGCTAGGGACAAACCTTTAGCAAACTCGTTAGGGAATTTAGAGAAATAACGCCAGTACTTATCTGGGTCAATGTTGTTTGGTACTGGTTTGAATGTGTTTGGTGTCAGTTGTTGGAGTTCAACTAATTCTTTGACGTGATCAGAAATTAAATTCACTTGACAAATACCTCGCTGGTGTGTTCTTGAGTCAGTTGTTGTGCTTGTTTGAGTAAGTGGCACATATGAACAATATGATCTACATCCTCATCTTGGGGATTGAAGTCATAAGATGTAGACCAATCAGGCATACCATCATTGTCAATGTAAGCACCAAACATGTAACCATCAGCACCAATGGCATAAACATGTGGGGAAGCAACGAGAAAGAACTGGGGAGCAGTCATCGGTCTGTGTGTTGAATGAATTCAGTATACTATGTATTTGGTTGGTTGTCAAGCACCTTGGTAGTAAGCATTTTTGTAGAGGTAACCACCACTCCAGTCGCAGTTCTCAAGTACAAACTCACGCTCTCTAATAATATTCAGATCAAAACGGGCATCTTTCACTGGTGCTTTGAATGATGCTGCCTTGTGCAACTCACCAGTCTTCATGTTAATGAAGCAATGTACGCTACGATTGCCACCATCAGTCTCCATGATGATCTTGTGATACTTACGACCACTCTCAATGTAGAACTTATACAGACATTCACCACTCTCAATAGAAGCAAGACGCTTTGCTTTGTATTCAGGTTCAGTATGATTGAAGAAGTTAGCACGGCGAATGCTATCACGCTTGAAGTCATATTCCAATGCATCACATAACATCAGGCAATACTCTCTCACCTTGAGTTGAATGCTGTTACGAGCACCTTGAGTGGCAACGAAGTCAGTGAATGAAGCAGTCATGTCGTTTGTGTTGATGTTGTTAGTATAATGCTTAGTGGGGATCATTGCAACCCACATGCAGACACTTGATCAGGTGTCATAGTCTCAACTGTTAAGCGTCTCCATCCTTTAACATCACGGATGCCTTCCACTACCATGTTCACAACACGCTCCAGTTGCTGCTGACGACCCTTGATAGTGGTGCATTGACCTTGCTTAGAGTAAAGTGTGCTCACTGTGCTGTCCTCATTAGTGATGAAGATGCGATAGTGTGCAAACTTGACGGCGGTGACTGCCATGTGGGTCGTTCCCTTTGGTATGAATATAGTATAGCGTGTTGAGGTGCCCTGTGGTGGTTCAGTGGTCAGTTCACGAAGTGGTCAGTCGTGACATACTAATCATGAATAGAAACACTACCATGATCACCACATCCCAAGACTTTGTTCTGATGAAGTATGGTATGCTAATCAAATCAGCAACACAATTAATCATCACACCAACAATCACATTCACATGTAGAATCACAAAATAGGCAGTGATAACACCAATACTACCTAATACTCTTGCTTTACTGTCGAGTTTCATGCCATGTGATCCCCAATCTATCCCATAACTCATCAATTGTAATCTCTAACTCTGCCGCAACTTCTTCATCCCATTCACGATTGTTCTTCTCACATTGTGCAACAAATGCTGGATCATCACACATCTCTTCAATTAGATCTTCAAATGAAGTTGTATCTGGAATAGTCATTGTTCTACGTATGATTTAAGTAGTGGCATAGAAGAATATGCCGTGGTGGTGCTTACGTCTACTGGTTTGCCAGGACGTTTGTGGTTAATTGGGGCAATGTAACATTGTTTTTTTGTGTTGTAGAATCCCCAAATTGAGACGATAGGGTCATTACTGTAACTAAACCTAGCATGATTCCTAATCCAAATGCCAATGACGTTGGTCTTATGTTCTTTAACATAGTATGTGAAACCTTGTGGTGGTTGATGTGGGAAATCAGTTGGCAGTTCGTTCAATGGTTGAGTCATAATAGTTCATCATCTTACTATCACGCTCTGCTAAGAATAGCAGATAGCAAGTGAGAGCAACAATAGCAAAGATGCCGCTTAGGAGATACTGTGTGATTCTCATGCTTTATTTGAGTGAAATTGAGAATTGATTAGGATGAAGCGATTAACTCATCCTAATCGCTTCATTGATCAACCAACTGCCATTGGAGAATACTCGGAGCGTGGCATTTGATCTACGTTGTAACCAGTCACCTCAGCACCATTAGCAATGCGCTCAGACCACTCGTTACGTGCTGTGAGTGCTGTGACTGTGCTGTAAGACTTCTGACCATTAGAGTTGAAAGTGACGCGCTTCTGGAAACGCTTGACAATTGTGCCAGACTCTTCAGCAATGAATGCTTCAGGAAAGAAATCAACTGTGGTGACGAGTGTGGTGAGTTGCATGTGAGGTGTGTTCCTTTGACTCTCTTAATATACAGGGTTTTGGGGTGCTGTGCCACAATTGTGGACACTACTCATACTGGCACATGTCCATGACTGAAACGACAGCACCCGTGGTATTCATAGTTTGAAACCAGAAAGCACGTAACATCTCATAATCAGGAAACTGATATGATCTACCATCAGGAAATGATACCTGATAGAAATGTCTATCGTATGGTTCATCACTGGTTTGCTCAAACCATGTGACCTTCTTGGATTTCTTAGACATCTTTCTTTTGTTTGTGTGGATTTTTGATTGGGAATGGTTTCTCAAATCCCCATTTCTTATTCTTTATCTTGTTTTCATGTCTAATGGCATTGATCATCTCCTCTCTGCTATTCCAAGGAGAGTTCTTATTAGTGTCCATGGTATCGAGTTTACTTCCAACGTTTTGTTTTTAAGTACTCCAGAACATCACTACGTACATCCATTAACTCATGATAGCACATCTGATTGTGAGCACATTGACGTAGTGCAGGATCAGGTTTCAGTACAGATTCAATGAACAAATCAAGTCCACGATTCCATTTGTCTTCTTTACTCTCTTGATCGATGTTGTCAGGGTTCATGAGACTGCTTCCTGTAGTTTGTATTGGAGTTTAGTCAGATTATATCGATTAATATATTTCTCTGCATGATCATAACACTGAAACCAACATACTTTCTTTTCTTTTCGATCTTCCAATCGCCAAGGAAATGTACCAAGATGTGGGAATAGTTTCAGATCTTTTGATCTGGTGTATTTAATGGAATCCGAAACCTTCGTCTTCACACCAGAACTTATTCCAATCTTCTTCTGTTGCTTGACTGATGTTAACTTCTCTAGATTGCTCTCTAGAGTTTTCTGTACTGATTTTGATCGAGTTGTCTTCGTTGACTTCCCAGTTGACGATTGTACCTTCACCCCAGTTGAGTTTTTCGATGATCTCTTCGGGGATCTCGATGTAGAGTTCTTTTGTTGTGGCATCTTCTTGGATTTCAATTGATATATCCATTTTCTCTCAACCACTCGCCTGTTTTTGGTGTGGGATCATATACTTCCCACATATTGCCACCAGCACACGCTGCAAGGGCATCCATCGTCATGTTCTCAGTTCTGCCTGCCCATTGTGCCTCTGCCTCCCATGGGACTGCTGAAGCAGGGTATGTGCGCTCTACAAGCACTCTCCAGATCATAGGAACTTGATCTTCAGGTTTAATAATCGCAATCAAACTATTGTCAATACTACCTGCCATACAATCTTGAGCAGCATGCCACCCTTCATGTCTCATCACCATCATTAGAACAGCAGGATCACCCATGAAATCCTTATTCAGAAAGAAGTTATTGCTAACTGTATGGTAGACACCACGATGCATCGCGGGGAAATACTTCTCATCAGCAAGAAATACATTCACACCAATTTGATTGAGTGAGTGTAAGATGTTGTGAAACTCACCAGTGACACTAGTGAATGCTCCTGTATTGTCATAGTTAGATGATATGTCAAGCATAGAGTATACTTTCTCTACACCATCAGTGCATTCACCCAGTAGCATACAACCAAGAGAATCCATGGTTCTATATCCTTGAGTGATCTTACTATCATCAGCAAGAACATGTGGCGAAGCACCTAAACTGAGTGTAGTTAAGAGTGCAAGTAGTGTTGAACGTAACATAAAGGTGATTATTAAGTGTTGGTGCTGTCTGCTGCATTGTCTGCTACAAGGTGAGACAGACGTTTTTCTAGATCAACATCATTGATGCCGTACTTAAATGCCATTGCTTGTGAATCATGGCGCGTATGCCCCCACATACAATCAATGAGAAATTGAATCTCATTGATAGATAAGGTCATGGTGATTTGATCAGTATTCACTGAGGAGGTCTTCGGGGAGGAGTTCATAGATTTCATTACTTGGCAGGAAATATTCTGCCATATGTAGTGCTTTCATACGCTCATCATACTCCAGTACTTCAGCGTAGTCAATGTCAAGGACAGAATTGTTCATCGTTTGATAATAAGGATTTCGTGTGATTCTTTGGTGTGGTCAGATTTGTTGGCGATACGATTGTCACCAATGCGTGTCTCACCTAGTTGGTAAGAGTAGTGCCACTCAGGATAGTGTAACTCGAAGTCACCATACCACTCGCGAATGGTCTCACAATTATTGTATGAGAGAATGAATGGACCTTTGTGCGAGTGGAGCAGGTCTCTCAGTATAGCATGATCGAACCCAGTGTGGTGGACATCAATGTTACAATTTGGATACATGCCCTTGAGCATCTTGTTATCCTTATCTTTCTTGAGATAATATGGTGGGTCAAGATACAAGAAGTCAGTATCATATGAAGTTATGACATCTTCAAATGATGACTGGTACACACTGAGATTCGGATTCTTATAGTTACGAATCTTCTTGATCATCGTGTCCCACTTCTTCTGATCTTGGTAGATCTTACTCATCCACCCCAGATACATCGGACCATAGGATAGATTGTGGTTGTAATAGTAATATGCTGCGGCAGTGATGTTGTCAAGACGGATTGGATCACGCTTGTAATACTCTGTCTTCCAGTCTTTGAGCATTTCCTGAGTGTAATCCCAGCAAATTAGTTGCTCTTTGATCTCAGCATACTTCTCTTTGGTTGGTTCAATGAGTTGTAGAGCGTCTGCTAGTTCATCTGGTTGGTTCAATAGAACTACCCAGAAGTTTACTAGCGCGGGAAATACATCCCAACCAATGACATTCTTACCTAATTCAGTTGACCAGCGTGATTCTAATGAACCACCACCGATGAATGGAGACACAATACGATCTGTCTCAGGTAATTGTTGCGTAATGATGTTGTATGCTTTACTTTTACCGCCTGCATAGCGAATAGGTGTCTTCATTTAGTCTTACGATCGATTTTGTACTGCCCGAACGCTTCATGAATGGAATCAGGAAGAGAAACGCCAGTCTCTTGGTAGTTCCACTTAGGATAGCATCCTTCAATGGTATTATACTCCATCAAGCAGTTTTCTTCAATACCTTTGGCACTGACAGGAACACTCACTTGCTGAGACTTGAACAAACCAGGAACTTCAATTACAATGGGTTCCATGTAAATCATGTAAACCTCAACTTTGTTGCCCTTGTTCAGTTCTTCACGCATGAACCAGTTAATGGCAAAGCGATTGATGCCAGGGTCATCTTGACCAGCATTGAGATAGAAACCCATACAACCTTGAATGCCACTCTTGGTAGAAGATTGACCAATCTTGTAGATCTCTCCATCTACACACAGAATGTACACAAGAGACACATGCTTGCTCTTCAGTTTCTTAGGAAAACTGGTATCATAGTTCATCACAAGTTTGGTCTTGTAAAGAACATGCTTGGGACCAGAGTAAGCAGCAGTGCCGTGAGAAATCTCACCAACACGAATGGCGTTAGGAACGTCAGTGATGTGCATGGTGTGTGTCTCAATACAAGTAGTATGGCATAAAAAAAGGAGGGTGTCAACCCTCCCCAACCAGTTCATCAAGTGTCACCGAAGATAGGGACGATGTTAGTCTTTACATGTATTGTCATGTTGATATGTTGTTCCCACTTAGTTGCGTCGTCTAGGTTGTAGAAGACTGCTTCTTGGCGCGATACTGCACGTCCCGTCGCTTTCTTGTCCTTGTTCTTGTTGTAAACAACTGCGTATTTCATGCCAATATTCAGAATAAACGATCAGGTTAACTTGATAACGACCCCAACGACAACTAGCGTCGGGTCGATCAATAAAACAAATACAAACGTATCTGTCACAAATAAACGAAATGTAGCCCGAGTTGTGTCGGTATGCTACTGGTTGGAGCAATTCAAACGTCATACTCTCTGTTTTGCATGTCACTCATTTGGGTCTGTAGTTCAATAACGTAGCAATCTAGAGATTTTAGTTTGCTTTCTAATTGCTTGTTACGATCTTGGAGATCTTTAACCAAGTCTTTTACTTCATCGGTTAATGCATCTGCCGCGTCTTGATTGTGTGCCATGTAAATTCTGACTTAGAATGATGTCTTATTTAATTGCTTTAGAGTTTCAGTTGCTTCATCTGCGGTAGATTGAAGTCCTGATTGTGTGAGATCAATAACAGGAGCACCCCCATTACCGAACCCATTACCTCTAGTCATGTCTCTCTTGATGGCACGAAGATCACGGAGACGGCGTTTTAAACGTCGTAGTTCATCATCATCGTACAGGTGAGGACTTTCGAGAGCAGTCTTCACGTATTTAATCTCTTTTTGTGGTGTCCACATATTAATAACGTTCGGGTGTGTCGGTATACTTAATTTCACAATCTTTCTTTGCTTTCAAGAACTCATGGCGTCCAAGATCAGAACTAATGTTGTCAATACACTCAGCAAGATTGTCGATGTTGTCAATTTCTCTGTAACCACACATCAGCATTTTGAGTTGACGTGCTTTCTCAAGATGTTTTTCATGGTACTGCATCCAGTCATCGATGACGCATAGCATTTCTTCATATGCACGTCTTGCATCTACATCATCATCATTTAGATAATCAGCAATTGCATCATCGAGTCGTAATTTACGACTGCGTTCAAAGGAGGGTGTGGTCTCGGTCATTAGATTGCGTGAGAGGGGTCTATAAGGCGTTGTGAGGCGTCTCCAGTATATATCAGGTGGTTTGGTTTGTCAAGCAACTACAGACGTGGCAGGGAGACCTTCTACAAAAATGGTGTTGACGATGTGCTGAAGGCGTTTGATTGTCTTGGCACCATAGTTCTTGAATACAGGCACTGTCACATAACCAGTGGATTTACGATAGAGTCCAACAGCACCAGCAGGGATCTTGCCGTTAGCAATATCAGCAGCATCATCCTTGTTCATACGGATAACACGACCGATAGTCTGTGCCATCTCAATGATGTCAAGATTGCGAAGCATGATAGTATTGGTAAGACCATGCACATTGATGCCTTCAGACAGAATGCTGTAGTGAAAGATGACAAACTTCTTGCTTGGATCTTTGCCCCAAGCATCAAATGTGTTGAAGAACTCTTGACGATTGACTTTAGTCTTGTTTACATAAGCACCATACTTGCTGGTGATGTGGAGGACATTGTAACCACGTTCCTTGAGATCGTGGAGAATGCTGGTCTTGAATAGTAGAGCACCCATGATCTTGCTGGCAGGTGCTGCTACAAGGATCTTGCTTGCCTTGTCAGCAGGCAGAGAGTCCACGATGTCTAGAAGCATGGTACGATCGCCTACAGAGGCATCAGCACCCTTCTCACGAATGATGTCCATTTCATAAGGTACTACAGTTGGAGCAAGGATGCTACCACTTGCGATCAGTTCGGGAGCTGGCACATTGCACAACACATATCCAAAGACTTCGGTATTATTCATACCACGTTCAGTCTTACGAGTATGCTTGGGTGTTGCAGTAAAGAAGTATGATGCTTTGCTACTCAGACTAGCAGCAGCAACACCAACAAAATGGTTGCGCTGAACTGCATTGTGTGCTTCATCAAAGTAGCAGCAATCGATGTTGATACCAGAATCAATGATACGTCCGAGTGAGTGATATGTGGTGAAGATGATTACATGCTCACCAACATGGTGACACATGCGAGTGAATAGGTTGATACGATCAGACTTAGTAGTACTGAAGTGTTTTGTCTCTCCACTATGAACATGAAGAACATTAGCATTGGTGATGCATTCAAGATATTCCGCACTCAGTTGCGTTGCCAGCATGATACGAGGAGCAACAACAACAATAGTTTGCGGAGTCTTTGCGGAACTAAGACGCTTTACAGCATCCATGATAGCAATGAGAGTCTTGCCACCACCAGTAGGCACAATGATTTGACCTTTGTCTTCCATGTCCATCGCGTCGAGAGCACGTTGCTGATGGGGACGGAGTTGCATCGGGTCTGTCTTGCGTTGATGTCATTATTATAGCAGATCAACGCACCCTTGTCTAGTCAGTGGACACTACAGCAACTGGTCATGGTCTCCATGAGACAAAATCTTTTGCTTCTCTCTTAGATACTAGTATATCAATGAGGTTGTAATCGCCATCAAATTCAAATGAGAAGTCAATTTCTTGCTCATCATGATCAAATAGAGATTTACACCACGCAGCATCTTCATCGCTCATCATAGCATAACGTGACACCATAAGATCGATCCATAGATCTCTGCTTTGAATCTTAGTCCACTTCTTCTTACTATGCTTAAACTCTAGGATTCTATCACCAGTTGTATCTTTGGGTAGTGTATATGGTCTTGTAGTGTATCCACGATGAGTATGAACAATCAATCCACTATCACCTTTAGTGTGCTCAAATGTGACCTTACATGATGTTCTATCCGCCAAACTCTTCATGAATACACCGAGTTGTGTATCCTTATGTGCTGGATCTAAGACTCTTGGTGATGTGTTCAACCCAGTAATATTACCATCTACATCCATATGCATTTCACTGATACCAACATTTATAGGACCAGGAATATCAAATAGAGCAACAATTTTCTCTCTAATATCACGATTCAGGTCTAATACAGCAACTGCATTCTCCCACTCGCTGGGATCAACAATGGATGATATCAATACACCACATGTAGCAGAGATCTTCTCAATAGTATCGTTATAACATATATCAATGTACTTTGTCATACTATTTGATACTTCTAATCCTTTAGAAATATAGTCAAAGTTCAATACATCAATAAGTTGACTCTTAGCAGAATCAGTAAATATTTCATCATAAGAATCTGAAGCAATTGATGTACATACTGCCCACATTGATGCAGTTGTATATTGAATTTCTTTAGTACTAAGTCTATAAACCTTAGATACGTCTAGTTCTTCTGAAAACATTATTCGTTATCCGCCAGCAACTGACCTTGAGGATTATACACCGCATAGAAAATGTAATCTTCTGGTCTAGAACATGCTTCCTGACTTGATGGGAAGAGATCTTCACAATATTCTAATGCTTCTTCTGTATTATCACATACAATGAACACATATTCAGACTGATCTAAACCTGTCCACACATCAAGTTCCATTCTTGTTTTGTACAAGTTTCTCGATGCATTGATTGCATCTACATCACTACTACTATTCCACCCAGTAGAACGCAGAAAGATAATAGTCTTCTCTTGCATCTTTGCAGACGCACCGATGAAGTCTTGTAGATAATCAATAGTATAGTTTGCGTGTAGCTCCATTTAACTTCCAGGCGATAGTGACTCTCAATGAATTGAATACCCTAGAGACTTCTTCGGCATGATGTTTTCTCATACCAGGGAAGAATATTCCTCTATTAGGTGCTGGTTCAACGTATGACCATGTGTTGTCTTCGTTTAGAAAAGCAGTTTTGCCTCCCCAGAGATGATCCCAATTACTATTTGCATAGAGTAGGAATGTTCTGCAGTCTTCATAATCTCCATCTGTATGAGGCATTGCCTTGTCACCATATACGTGTCCATTTGCATAAACACGTTCTAGTTCTAGATGAGGTTCGTCTACAGTTTCTCTAATGATATTTAGTAAATAATCTGAAAAGAACTCATCATCAGTCAATTCCATCTGCCAAAAGGGCAATCCAGATGATCCTCTTAAAGAACCATGACCATATGCCCATTTTGGTTGAGTTACCTTCTCTAGTACTTCTGCAAAATCAAGATTGGTTAACGTTTGGTCGTAGATCTCCATATTCTCTAATAAAGTTAGCTCTAATTTGTTCAAATGGCAAGAATGTGTCTACTGGTGCATCAGGACATGCTTTCATTGCTGCTAAAGTTGCTGTAGATTGTGCGATTAATTGATAACGCAAGAAAGTTTCATCAATAATACTAGTTGCCCACAAAATAACAACACGACGTTTGCCACTTGTAATAGGATTAACATGATGTATCAACCCAGTTGGGTATACTAATGCATTACCTGCTTTTGGTTTAAAGGGTACAGATTGATCTCCTACTGATAGCATAAGTTCCCCGCCTTCATATTCGTCAGGTTCGGTAAGAAATATGCTAATACTATGATGTGTCTTGATACCAGAAATAGTGACATCATCAATATGCTTATTGTAAAACCCACCAGTTCTATACTCTGCAAAAATAGGAACAGTGAGTTCTTTGAAGATATACACTGATGTGAATTCTTCATTATTTCTCATTGCTGTTTGAACAACATCCAAACACTTTCTGAACTGAGGGGAAGTTTGTTGTATGATGTGGTTGTCCTTTACATCAGGATTAACCTGATGTTTGCCATCTCTCTTTACTAATCCTGGTTTGGTTGGTGCATCATCAAAATAACTATTGATTCTTGATAGTTCTTTACTATCAAGAAGTTCACTTTCATAAATCATATCAATCCTCTTCTTCCTCTTCTTTGAATAGTTCGTAGTCGAAATCAGGATAGATTTCTGTTACCTTCATTTCTTTAATAATATCAAGAATTTCTTTCTTGATAAGTTTTGTTGATGTAACTCTAGATCTAGCATAGATCAGTTGACTTAGCATTCTGCTGTCAAGGAAATCGGATGATGCATCATCATCGTAATTTGTCCACTGAGAAGCATCATCAGCATCCATGAATGCAGGTGCATCAGTTACACCATCTTCCAATTTACCATCTGGATATAGTTTGAGATAGTTCTTAGGATCAATAGGGAACACCTGTTGATACAATGATTTAGCAAAATCTAATGGTGATGGGAAATCTTTTGGATTGGGGATACCAATAGCTCTAACTTTTGCTCTCCAGTCCATCCAACGTTGCTTTTCACCCTCATAACTATCCTCAACGTCAGGCAATACATGCCAATCAGACGCACTAAGCATCATTCTTTTTTCTCTAAGTCTCTTCAACCATTTTGCATCAAAGAATGAATATTCTTTTTCAACACCATCAAGTTTCTTTAATGTAGCAGCAGTTTTAACACCAGCAGCAGCAATAAACAATGCCAAAGCAGTATTGTAAACTGCTTTTGCTTGTTCTACTGTGCCACCTTTAAACTGATATTCATTCCAATAACTAGATTCAGAAGCAAAATCATACTTCTGTCTGTTTCTCTGTGCATAAAAGGTGTCATCACTATTGTAAGCAAAGAATAGCAATAGATCTTCATCAGTATGCCAAAAAGAATCAATTTGTTCGTAGAACTTTGCCTTCAATTCGTCACTGAATTTAGTGCGAGTCATCGCAGCATCTACATTGATATCTACTTGATCAATCGGTGCAGTTAGAATGGTATTATTAACCAAATCTACTTGAAGGATTGGTCTTTTGATTTTTGGTGTTGTTGAGGTCATGCTAGGTGCGTTTTAATATACCATCCTGTCAAAATATATTTATCATCTTTAAGAAGGGTATTTCCTTTATGTACATGTGTCATGCCAGCAGGGAAGAATACAACTGTGCCTTTTGTTGGTTTAATTCTTCTACCTTGATACAAAAACTCAGTCTCACCACCTGCCTCTGGATCTACATCATTGAGATAAATCATCCACACAACTTCTCTTTGTGCATGTGATGCAGCAGAGTTTTCATAATGCCATTGATGATATCCACCTTGAGGTAGTGTCTTCTGCATTTTAATATCACTTGAAAGCATAGGAACATTTTTTAATTGTCCGTACTCACTGATATAATGCTTGAGACAAGACTTCAGAAACTGATTAACTTGGTAACTTAGTCCATCATTGCAATAATTTGCTAGAAGTGAAAGATCTTTTCTATACAAATTACTACCATATTGGATGTGACCATCCATTTTAAATTCATCTACATATTCGGTATCAGTTTTTGATCCAAAATCTCTTTCTAGTTCCTCAAAATCAACACTTGAACTATTGCCATTCATCACATGCTCAAACCATGCAATACATTTATCGCAAAATGGTTCAGGTACAAAGTTGTCCCAAACTCCAATAAAGTCATCAAAGGATGCTTTTGTAATCTGCTCATTCATCATTAATTCTAAAGGTCTCCATTCTTGGACCTTCTTGGATAATGTATTCGATACCATTATTTAAAACTCAGTATGCCTTTATTATATATTTGATTTTGTGGAAGGGTGCTAGGATAGGAACCTTCCTTTGTGGATTCATTTTTGCTTGAGGAATTGGTTTGGTTGAGTTATTCCAACTAAACGTTGCTGGATTAAGTTCAATTTGAACGTCGCTTTGACTAAATTGTAAGTCAAATGTGGAATTAAACGTAGCAAGACCAGATCTATATGCAACTGCATCGCCATTTACATTACCATAAGTATAATCATTTTGTGGATCTAATACAGGATCAGTACCTAACAAGTGTGCGTGAGTCAATGTTCCTGTGTAGATGGATAGATAGTTTTTAATTCTTGCTCTTCCTTCAGTTGTATCAATGACACCAGCATCTTGAGTGAATGCACCAATAGCAGAAAATCTATCAGGTGAGAATGAACCACCCTTACCATCACTATTTGCTTCAGACTGCAGATCACCAGCAGGAGTTCCCCAATAGTTACCGAAAGCAACTGTTGTACTACCAGATCCAGGCAATACATCTTCTAAAGAACCACGACCTGCTCTACTAAATTCTCTGTCTGCATCAGCATAGTTCCAGAAATTTGCATCTTCCCAGTAACCATCATCAACTGCGTCATCCTTACTATCATTTTGACCATTCCAACTTTGTGATCCGCTTGCAGCAGTACGTAGATATGCGTAAATATTCCATGGAATAACAGGATCACCATCAGGATCTTCTGGTTGACCAGTAATAAATTGGTGTTCATGTTGTGGTGGACGAACAGAAACACTAGTCACAGGACCAACATTAGCATTAACATTACCTGTAACAGTAAAGTCAACTTCAGTAGTTACTAATTCTGTACCAAATGTTCTTGGTGTTCCTAATGTATAGAACGAAGATTCTGTTCCACTAGTCTGTCCAGCTGGTGCAATAACCTGTTCTAAGGGATCAGGGGCAGCAGAAACATCTACATCATCAAAATACCACCAACCACCAGTAGAACCAGGAAGTTCTGCACTACCACCAGCAGAAGTAACAGGAACAGATGGAGATGATCCTTTATTAAAGTCTACTCTACCAGGTCCTACCATTCTAACATTACGATAGTCGGGTAAGTTGAAATTACCAGAGTATGTTTTTGATGCACTAATATAGGTTGCATTTCCACCATAGGTGTTACCAATTGATTCCCATAACCAAGGATACTCTGCTGCTGCTACTGAAGTTCCATCACATTCAAGGAATCCAGGGAATCTATTGTCGATATCACCATAACCAAAGTTACCATCATCGGCAATAGTTTCTCTAGGTACAGGTAATACAGTACCAATAGCATAACCATCATGCTTGGGTTGTCTATAAAAACTCTTGGCATTTGCAGGATCTGAATTAGATACTGCTTCCCATGCTTCTTCAGCAAAGAATGCATTCTTCTCGGAATACCAAACACCAAGATATGATGGAGGAACTGGTTTTACTGCATAGTTTACAGATCTAAGTGTAAATGGCGCTGCAGTTCCAAAACTAATATCTGCTACACCATAATGAGATAGTCCTACAACTGGATCTAAATTAGCATTACCTGGTTGTTGGTAAATAATCGTTACAAATACTGGGTTATTACCAGGATCAGGACTCAATGTACGAGGTCCAGGTGCTGGTGTGTCTCCATTAAGAGAGAACAATACGTTACCGATGTTTTCGCCTGTAGCAAAATTAAACTCATTATAGGCAACTAGACTGGATGCTGATATTGTAATCGGTAAGTTGAAATTTGTCAAGCCTATAGGTCCAATCACACTCGCTCCACCAGGAGTCCTATTTAAAACTTGATTGATTGGAGTAAAAGATGGACTAGTATCAGGACCAGTCCAATTAGTAATAGACCATGTTGGGACAAATCTATCACCAACATTAATACCCATTTTTGTTGATCCTTGACCAGGAAGCAAGGGATTACTAATATCATTACTACCATCAAGAACTAATTCAATAATATCACCATTTTGAACTTGAATGTTACTAATAATACCAGATGATCCACCATTAACACTAATTCTTGGATTTGCTGTAGATGTAGTGTCACCACTCCTCAAAGAAACAGGAACAAATATACCAGGAGTTAGACCAGCAACTAATGCTTTGCCACTAGATGCCGATCCAGATTGAACAGTTGATCTATAATTAACATTACCAGGAATCTGTTCGACGAGATTTTGGAAGACAAAACTATTAGGATTTTCATCAAGACCAGCACCTGTCGTCACTATCCATCCAGAAATACCATTTCCATCACCAATAGTTACACTAAAATTCTTTGGCGAGAACTCACTTCCAGAACTAGTTCCTCTTAATTGAACATATTGACCATTCTGAACTGTTTTATTATTGCCCCATGTACCAATAATATTAGATAAAACTTCAAAACCATCAGCATTTGTAAATGTTGTATTGAAATTAGAGACAGCAATTTCAGCACTATTATCAACAGTCATAAGTGCTTGAGTTGTCAACCCTAAAATCTGAGGTCTGTCGCTATAGACAAGAGCATTCAACTCTTGGTTATTTAAACTACCGAAATTAGGTGCAGGATTTGGAGTGTTGATAGGAATAGCACCTGTGGTGATTTCCCATTCAGCAGAACCAGTACCAACAACAACGTTAACATTTTTGGTATCAGATGGTGCCGAAGAAGCTCTTAGTCTAACTTGAATTCTGTCAAGGTTAGAAATAGTCTGGTTAATTGCTCTTGTCCATGGACCCCAAGCACCATATGAACTAGTTGCTGTGAGGTATTGATTAACACGATAAGCGTAGTCATTAGGATCTAATACGTTAGATGTGACTGATAATGGTGCTTCAGTTCCAGGATCTAAACCAGTAATAGTAATAACTTCTTCACCACTACGAAGAGGATCTGGTTCTCCAGGAGTTAATCCAGTATATGCAACGCCATCATCAGGAAACGCAGTTTGTGCATATGTATACATGACATCACTTTCTGCTTCATCTATATTCTGTAGAAAGAATGGATCTGGAGCAAAATCTTCTAACTTGGTTTCAATAACCCAAGTAATAGTGAGCTCACCAATATCAATAGTTACATTAGTAACTTCCGAGTAACTAGGAGGTGCCTCATACCTAAACTGGATGGACTGACCTTCCTCAACATATAGTGGGGTAGCACTAAACTGATACGCCATGCGAACTTATACTTTATCCCGTATTGTATTTAGGGTGATTGTCTGACATCATTCCAATTTGCTTCAATTAGAGGATCAGCATCGTCAAATTTAACTTTAATTGGTTTGTCTGATCTAATTTCTACAGCAACATCAATATTATCAACAATAATAGGGTCACTCAGTACTGACTCTTGATCAGGTGCCAATACATTATCTGTTGGAACTTGATTTAGACTAGGGTCAATAGTAATAGAGTCAGGTAGTTCATCAATATTGACATCTATAGAGTTCGATACGTTGGTAGTACCACCACCACCAGAAGCAGCTAAAGAAATTTCTACACCAAATACACCTTGTACTGTCCAAGGAATACTTAAATTAACGTTACCTGTAATGGCACTACCACTTTGATCAGATGTTGTTCCAGGTAAACTAATATTTTGTGAAACAGTAATAAAACTTCCAGTAGTAGGATTTCTAACACTATAAACTGCTGTACCATTGACTCCACCTGTTGCATACCTATATGTCACTACAAACCCTACGCTTGCTCCATAATCTATATTAGTTGGAACATTATAACTAATTTGTGGTAATTGATTTACTACAATAGTCACAGAATCACTATCACTACCACCAGGTCCGCTGGCAGATAAAGTATATGTGGTTGTACTAGATGGAGATACAGATTTATTGCTACTAAACAATACAGCACCAATACCTTGATTAATAGTAGCAGGAGTATTAGCAGAACCTGATACTACCCAAGTTAGAGTTGTTGATTGTCCAACAATAATAGGGTTTGAAGATACACCTGTAAATTGAGCAACTACTGGTTGATATACAGTTATAGTTACAGCAGTAGTTCTGCTGGTGATACCATAATAACTCGAAACTAACGTATAAGTTGTACTATTAGTAGGAGATTTTGTTAAAGACCCACTAGACGCAACACTACCAGAACCTGTCAAAGTTTGTGATGTAGAACCACTGACAGACCATGCTAGAGTAGCATTCGCACCCGCAATTATAACATTAGGAGTTATAGTAAGAGTATTAGATGGTGTAGGATATGAACAGGTTCCATTATCAACATCTGCGTTTGGATTATAGTTTGTAGCACGGGAATCTGTACATCCATAAACAAGTGGTGGTGGAACAAATCCAACCCAATCTATAGCAATACCCCAAGGTCCACCACCACTATTATTAGCATTAGCACTAAGAGTATATGTGCCTGGTCCATAATAATTTGTGGTAGTGACTAAACTTTGCGTTCCAAATCCACCCATTCCCATTTCATAATTGCCATTAATATAAATTGCCCCATTATCATCCACATTAGCATAGAATTGTTGTCTGCCATAATTATTAAAAGTGATAGTCCATGAATATGTCCTATTAGGACCAGGAGTACCAGAAGTATCTCTACCACCTACATTGTAGGTGTTCATGAAATTAGACCAATTCGGCTCATAGAATTGAGGACCGCCGTTAGATCTACTAGTAAAATTAAAATCTTGTGTCATTAGTTAGGACGCACGTCGTACCAATTGGAGTTTATTAATGGATCATCGTCATCAAACCTAACTTGTATTGGTTTGTTTGATTTAATTTCAACAGCAACATCAATATCACTTACAACAATGGGGTCACTGAGAACAATATCAAAATCAGGTGCTTCTACATCATCTGATGGTATTTGTTCTAAACTATTTGGTATAGTAATATTATCGGGTAATTCATCAACATTAACATTTATAGTTTCTACTTGATTTGTAACTCCTCCCGCACCATTGGAAGACAAAGAAATATCTATAGCAAATACACCATGTAAACCATATGGAATATTAGCAACAACATTACCTGTTTTCTCTGCACCTGATTCATCCGAACTAGTTCCAGATAAAAATACATTTTGTACTTGAGTTTGGTTCGCACCAGTAGTGGAGTTTCTCATAGTATATGTAATAGTTCCATTGACACCACCACTAGCGTATCTATATGTTACTGGAAATTGTAAAGTATCTCCATAATCTATATTAGTTGGAACATTATAACTAATTTCTGGTAGTTGATATACTGAAATTGTTACACTATCACTATCAGTACCACCAAGACCACTAGCATTAATTGTGTACGTAGTGCTGGTTGATGGCGAAACTGAAGTATTTGATGTTAAAACAACAGCACCAATACCTTGATTAATAGATGCTGTGGTGCCACCAGCACCAGAAACAACCCAACTCAATGTAGAATTTTGTCCAACAATTATTGAGTTAGGAGATGCGGAAATGGTAGCAATTGTTGGTGGATAAACTGTAATGCTAGCATCTGCTGTATCATTACCTGCTAATCCAATTGCAGTCATTGTATAAGTTCTAGAACTACCAGGACTAATTGTAGTTGAACCAGAAACACCAACAGAACCAATACCTTGATTGATACTTCTTGATGTAGAGTCAGCAGTATTCCACGACAATGTAGCAGATTGTCCAGCAATTATAGTATTAGGTGATATAGTAAATGAAGTGATCTCGGCAATTGTGACTGTGAATGATAGCGTCATGCTACCATTACCACTATTGGTTGACTGATTAACAAAACTAACTTTACTGCTGTTGTATCTGGAAGTTCCACCGCCTCCTCCACCGCCGCCATAGTTACAATCAACACCTTGACCGCCGCCACCGCCGCCTGAAGAACCGCCGCCTCCACCGCCGCCGCCTCCGCCGTCTCCACCACCAGGAGAACCGCCACCGCCACCATTAGATAAACCAACACCACCAGATGAAAACCCACCACCAGTGCCGCCAGTGCCACCAGGACGTTGAGCACCACCACATGAGTAGGATCCACCTCCACCTCCACCACCGCCTCCAGCGGTAACTACAATATTTCCACCCAAATAAAATACAGATGCTGCTCCCCCACCTGCTCCACAACCAGACCATCCACTAGTTCCATCATCGCCACCTTTGCCACCTTTGCCACTTCCACCAGCAATATTTCCGCCAGGACCACCAACAGCAGCACCAGTTCCACCAGGACCATTACTACCTCTAGCACCCCATCTACCAGTAAAAGATCTATTG
>Ga0181399_1000210_pt1 | contig 21750 bp, 12 predicted proteins | sample 22SPOviralmetaG_FD_130128 | JGI IMG/M metagenome (GOLD analysis project Ga0181399, IMG submission 130128) | Marine viral communities from the oligotrophic San Pedro Time Series (SPOT) site, San Pedro Channel, CA, USA - 22 SPOT_SRF_2011-05-21 | ecosystem: Environmental > Aquatic > Marine > Strait...
ATATCAAGTAACACACTTACAATTGATGTTATCTATGCTTTAGATATGGGATCAAACAAATTAGCGAAAGCTAACGTTGTCTATACTAAAGGCGCTTCTAACTCTTTCACTAAGACTGAGGCAGAATATTTAGAAGCATTTGCAAGTGCATTTGGTAATGCAATGGGAACAAGCGGACCAGCTCTAGTTGGACCAATTGTTGAACAAAAAGTAACATCTACTGGAATACTAGTAGGTACAATTACACCGGTAATTACGTTAAAGCTTAATGCAGCTATAACATAATTAAGGTTATACTTAAGATCCCGCTTCGGCGGGGTCTTTATTAATTTATATTATATTATATTATGGAAGAAACAAAAGTAAAGAAGGCTCCAGCTAAAAAAGCTGCGCCTGTAGAAAAAAAGCCAGTAGATAACTGGGAATACAAAGATAGAAATTATTACTTAGTAGGTAATAAAACACCTTTAACTTATACACTACCTAGTAGACATTCTTTAAGATACCCATTAGTTTGGTTTGATCCAGATTTAGGATATGAAAGAGAATTAAGATATGCTACAAATCAAAAATCAGTGTTTGTTGACGAGCAAAAAGGTCAAACAACGTTAAAGCATATTGTCTTTGAAAAAGGTCATTTATTTGTACCTAAAGAAAAAAGAAACTTACAAGAGTTTTTAGAAAAACACCCACATTGCAATGTAGTGTTTAAAAAGTTTGATCCTATTGTAGAAGCAGAAGATCAATTTGATATGTTAGAAATAGAAATAGAAGCTATGAACATGGCTTATGAAATGGATATAGATCACGCTGAAGCTATATTAAGAGTTGAAGTTGGATCAAGTGTTTCTAGTTTATCATCTAAAGAACTTAGAAGAGATTTATTATTATTTGCTAAGAAAAATCCTTCACTGTTTATAGATTTAGCAGAAGATGAAAACGTACAATTACGAAATTTTGCTATTAGAGCAGTTGAAGAAAAAATCATAGCTCTTAGTCCAGACAATAGATCATTTAATTGGGCTAGTAATAATAGAAAATTAATGAATATTCCTTTTGATGAAAACCCATATTCAGCTATGGCCGCTTGGTTTAAGACTGATGAAGGTTTAGAAGTTTATAGATCAATAGAGAAAAAATTCAAATAACAAGTGATTATAATTAAGGGTGGTATACGCCACCCTTTTTTTTAAATATATAAATATGGCAATTAATGTAAACACAGTATATACGACTGTGCTAGCTATTCTTAATAAAGAACAAAGAGGTTATTTAACACCTGATGAGTTCAATAAGGTAGGTACACAAGTACAATTAGAGATATTTGAAAGTTATTTTGAAAACTTAAATCAACAACTAAGAGCTCCTCAAAATAGTACTGAATACGCTAATCGTGTTAAATTGCTACAAGAAAAAATAGCTACATTTGAAAAAGCAGCAACTGCTACTGTAGCTTTATCTGGTCAGTTTGGCCAAACAACTTTACCTGCAGATCTGCATAGGTTTGGTATGTTAGAATATACTAATGGTTCTAAATTACCAGTTGAAGTAGAAAAACTATCACGTCATATGTTTTTACAAGCAAGACGTTCTCAGTTAACATCCCCAACACAAGATTATCCTATATGCTATATAGAGGGAAACAAGTTAAACATATTACCAGGTATAGCAACTGCGGCAGCCGGGGGTAATGGTAGTCCTGCTCAAAGCTATATGATAGAATATGTTAAAAAACCAGCTGATCCAGTTTGGGCTTTTACAGTTAATAGTGTAGGTGCTTATGTATACGACGCGAATAATTCAACAGACTTTGAAATATCTGACGTAGACCAAACAGAACTAATTACAAAAATATTAATGTATACTGGTGTCATAATAAGAGACACAGAAATAATACAAGCTGCAGCACAAGCGTCTGCCGCACAAGATCAACTAGAACAAAGCTAATAGATTATGACTAAGACAGCAGCTACAATACCTATAACAGAAAACGACGCGCAATATTATGCAGGGCAATATGGACCTATACAAAATACTTCTGGTGCAAATCAAACTGTTTGGAGTTTTCCAGATTTAAACACTGTACTAATTAGTAATTATGACGTGCATGGCGTTCAAGTTAGAGATACAGGTAATTTTACTTTACACATATTAGCCACATCGACTACTGTACCTAGCGAAAGTAATCAAATAGCTGTTGGAAATGTAATAGTAACAAATACTACAAATAACACAGTTGAATTAAAAAATATTCAAGGGTCAGCTGTACCTAATGGTGAGTTTATATTTTTACAATTAACTGATATAGCTAGAGGAGATAACTGGGGTAGTTATAGGAATTTAACATTAAACGATATTGTTAGTAATTTTTTAGTAGCTTATACAGGTGAAGGCCAAATACTAACTACAGTAGCTAGAACACAAGTATTGTTTCATGCTAGAAGAGCTATGCAAGAATTATCGTATGATACATTAAAAGCTTTTAAAGCTCAAGAGCTTACTGTTCCTACAGGTTTATCAGTTCCTATACCTATTGACTATGTGAACTATGTAAACTTATGTTACGCTGATCCTAACGGTATACTGCATCCTTTATATCCGCTACAAGGCTTAAGTGGAAATCCAACTGAGTTGCCAATAATCGATGGCGCTACAGGTATACCTACACAAAGTAGTTACGATACTAACTTAGAAGCATCTCAGTCTATAATAGAAGACAGATGGAAAAACGCTAATGATAACGATATTACAGGTAATTATGATGCTTATAATACAAGTGGTGTTTATGACTATACATGGTGGAAAATGGCTTATGGACAAAGATACGGATTAATACCTGAGATAAGCCAACGCAACGGTTGGTTTAGCATAAATGAAAGAACTGGAACGTTTAGTTTTAGCAGTAATTTAGTTAACAAGGTAATAGAACTAAAGTACATATCTGATGGCTTAGCTTATGATTTAAACTCTTTGGTACCTAAGTTTGTAGAAGATGCCTTATATTCAAAGATAATGTACAATATATGCGCTTCTCGTAGAGATGTAGATGGTGGGACTAAACAATTTTACAAAAGAGATGCTTACGTAAAAACACGTAACGCTAAAATAAGATTATCTAACTTAAAGCTAGATGAGCTATCACAAGTACTAAGAGGTCAGTCTAAGTGGATTAAACATTAATTGAATGCAAAGAAAATTTAACCATACATTTACTAAGTCTAAAATGAACAAAGACTTAGATGCTAGATTATTGGCTCCTGATGAATATAGAGATGGGCAAAACATTGCTGTATCTAGAGCAGAGTCTGATGATGTAGGTGCTTTAGAAAACATATTAGGTAATAAAATATTAAATTCTTTAAATATACCTGATATAAGACAAGGCGCTACTGCTAATTACGAAGCTTTTTTATCTCAAATTATAGGTTGGTATATAAATGAAAACACTGATAAAGTATATGTTTTTACAACTAGTTACCAAGACAACTCTTCAAATCAAATAAATAATTTTAATCCGTTAGGTACTAGAAACACAATAGTTATGTGTGATCTTGTAGCCGAAACAACTTTAATTATAGTTCAAGGTAGATTTTTAAATTTCTCTTCTAATAGTCCAATTCTTGATACTACAATGATAGAGAATTTATTATTCTGGACTGATAACAGAAATCAACCTAGAGTTATAAATGTTGAAACTGCAGAAAATAATCCATCATATTATTTCAACGAAGACCACATATCTGTAGCCAAATATTATCCTAGTAAACCTATACAATTAAACAACACTTTACAAACAACCGCCGCTTTAGTAGCTGCAAACTGGGCGTATTATGTAGGTGCGTTTAACACTATGTACCCTACATTTCTCACATCAGCTGCCGTTGGTAGTGCGTTGTCAAAAATGTTAGGTACAGAAAATACTCAAGGAGCTGGTAACATTGGTTTAAAAGGCTTTTTACAAATAGGTGATGAGTCTTGGGATTTTACTGTGCAGTATGCTAGTAGAGAAGGTCTTTCAGGTGATGAAGTTCTAATAGTACCTAATAGAGATTTAAGTACTGCTAGTACACCACAGACTTCAAAAACTGCTACTAAAAATTTACAAATAGTATTTATAGAAGAAAACTCAAAAGATGTAAGTTCGCCTTGGCTTAGAGAGCATCAAGCTACATTACAAATAAATGGATTTGTATCTACTGGTCAAGGTGTAGAATATGCTGGAGCTAGTTCAGGTAGTAACTATGATTATGCTCCTGCTTTATATTTACACGGCACTAGATCAGCATCAACTGGTACGGCTACCGGTATAGGAACTTCAGCTTTTTTCAGAGATAATCATTTTACAAAGAACACTTTAGCTGCTGATAAAAAATGTTATTGTAGAGTAACTCATCCTAAACTAGATCCAGGAAAATATTATGTAGCAAGAGATCCTAGTATTAGTACTCAGGTTTCTTTGTCTTTTAAAATATATGAATTAAGTGCTTTACAAAACGGAACTTATAGCGGACCTATTTATCCAGCAACAGAATTAAATTTAGCAATAGGAGATAGATTAAAAATACACTATCCTAACAAGTATTACGATGCTAATTATTCTGGTGATCCAGATAATTTAAAAGATAAATTTGTTAGGTTTGCTTATAGGTTTAAGTATGATGATGGTGAACACTCTTTAATATCTCCATTTACTCAAGAAGTATTTATACCTAAACAAAAAGGTTATTTTTTAAAAAACATAGGAAAACAAGATTCAACAGGTAGTGATCAAAACGCTTATATACCTCAAGAAAGAGTAGCAGGGCAAACCACTATAGTTAACCACATGGAAAATGAGGTTACTCAAGTGGTTCTTAGAATACCTTGTGAGTATGCTATAAATACACTAAAAGAAAATTTAAAACTATCTGAAATAGATATACTTTATAAAGACTCTATGAGTCAAAACATAAACGTAATTAAGTCTATAAAAGTAACAGATCCTTTGATAATAAACAATTCTACTAATGATATTGTATATACATACGACGCAAGAAAACCTATTAAAACATTAAGATCTGCTGAAACAACTAGAGTGTATGACAACGTCCCTGTAAGAGCTAAAACATTATCATCTGCTGGTAATAGATTAATACTAGGTAATTACTTTGACAGACACTCAGCGCCTAGTACTTTAAATTATTTAGTAGGCGCTAGTAGAAAATTTACACCTACAGAAACAGCTAAAGTAGTTAGCGGTAGTAGTGATTTTCCTTCAGATCTATTGCCTAATAGATATTCTAACGTTTCATATCCTAACCATAGCTTGAAACAAAATAGAAACTATCAAGTAGGTTTAATATTACAAGATAGATACGGTAGATCTTCTGATGTAATACTGTCAAGCACTTTAGATGCTAATTACACTTTAGGCACAGGTGGCACAAGCACTACGTTTGAAGATAATCCTATAACTTTTGGTGGATCAACCATATATCATCCGTATAATACAACGGCAACCTCGCCAAATACTAGTAACGCTACTATATTAAGTAAACAAAATCCAAAGTCTGGATATGTTGATTGGCCTGGTGATTCTTTAAAAATACTTTTTACAACTACTATACCTTCGTCATTACCAAATTTAATTGGTTATCCAGGCTTATATAAAGAAGCTTATTTTACAACTACTTTAGGCGCTACTTCTTTTGATTATATATCTGTAAGTGTTGGAGGACTTGGAGATAATATAAATCCTGGAATGAGAGTAGAGTTTACAGAAACTGTAGGTGGAGCAACTGGTAACTTTGTTCTTTTTGTTTATATGATATTAAATTCTTCTAGTGGATTTAATCTCATCTATTTAAGAAAAGGAGATGGTGTTAGTCCAACTGTTAATGATATGCCAAAAACTGGTAGCGTAGCAAGCTTTTATGTACAAGATAAACCATTAGGATTTAATAGTTATAAAGTAGTTGTTAAACAAACTCAACAAGATTATTATAACGTATATTTACCAAGCTTACTTGACGGTACGCCAGTTATAAAACCTTTTGATTTAAATTGTGTATTTACTTCAGGTAGTAAACTAGTAACTGTTTCACCTATAGGTACTATAGAATATTTAACATTTCCTTTGTTAGAAGGCATGAAGGTTGTTGCAGGTGCAAATACTTATTATATAAATAATATATTAAACTACACACAATTTGAGTTAACAACTAATGCTGTTGCAACTGCTACTGTAGACGCTGTATTTAGTACTAACTCTAGTGACGGCGTATTAAACGTAACTACTTTACTAACTGACAACGCTAATAAAGTTCCGCCTGCATTAAATGAAACAACCCCAGTTCAAGTTCAATATTCAACTAGTGACGTAGAGTTAATACCTAGAGCTGCTAGAAATCCAGATAGGTTTCCAAGTGGAACAGGTCTTATATATCAAACACTTACAGAAGCAATGTCTGTATTCCCGGGTGTATCACCAATTACCTCTAAAGTAACAGCTATAGGTAATTTTGAAGCTTTATATAAAAGAGGTAGTTATAATGGGTTGTACAAAGCAGACACAGATCCGCCAACTGCTGTTATAGAAAATCATTTTAATTTAGGTGAAAGTTCTCAAACAGCTAAACCACCATCTGAAGCTGAGTTTGTTCCTGCTGTGTATGAGACTACGCCAACTATTTCTGAAATAGATATATACTATGAAACTAGTACAGCTGGATTAATATCTGATTTAAATGATTTAGTTTTAAATACTCTATCAATACCAAATGACTTTTTGTTTTTTAACACAGATGATATAGTTAAATTAATAGAAGTACAAGAAAGTTTAGATTATACTACAACACCAACTATAGCTACTATAAATTTAATAAATCAAAATGCTACTATATTAGCTTACAACAGCGCGGGTGTAGATGTATATAATCTTACAGGTATTACAACGCCTTTGTATAGAGATGGTACACCTGTTGCTGGTTCAGGCATTACTTTAGAGCTGTTTGGAACACAGCCCGATGCTAGTCAAAGATTATTAGTAAAACTTAATAGTAATTTTCCTGGATATAATAGCGGTAACGATGATTTAAATTATATAACTTTCAATGCTATAATAAGTCATACGCTTTCTAATAGTAGTGGTGCTATTTTTGGTACACAGCAAATAACTAGTGATTATGAAATACCTATAACTATATATATTGATAATGTTGCTCCAGCTAAAAATACAGACTTTATTAATGATGCTAGTACTGTATATTATTTAAGTAATGCTTTTGCTTTTGATCCTTCACCAACTAATGTAAGTGGAGCTTCTATACCGTGGGCTAACAACAATAGCACAAGTACAACGTTGAGCTCAGCAACAAACGGAAGTAATGTTAATAACGTAGCTCAAAATAGTAACACTGAAGAAATAAAGTGGACATTAGAAGTTGATTTAAATGATGGAGAAGGTTATCAAAATGCTGAAAAAATAGAAAGTATAGGTTTATTTTTAAGAGATAGCGGCACGGATGGTGGCAGTGTAGTGTTAGCTACTTCAGGAGGTTCTATATACAACTATGAAAACATAGACATAAATATATATGCTACAGATAATGGTGGTAGAGGTATTAAAACCTTAATATCTAACTTTATAGTAAGATTTAAAATATAAATTTTTTAAAAAACAAGTGATTATAAGTTATGGCTAATCAGTTACCTATTATAGAAGTAGACTATTACAATTGTATTTGGAATAAGAAGATATTAACACCACAGCCTATTAAACAAACTGGAGCTGCCATAGTGCCAGGCGGTAGCGGTGTTTCTGCTGCTTATGGTGTGTGGCCACTTAATAATGTATTAGCACCGCCATTAACATTTTTAACAACTAGTGATTTAGTTGCTTGGAATTCTACAGGTGTAACAGAAGATGAATCAGTTACAATACAAAACTTTATTGTTGAAGAAATGTATATTAGAGGTGGTTTTAATAACAACTCTATGTCTTTAGGTGTTAGAGCTTATTTAGATGAAGAGGAACCGCTACAACAGCATAGATTAAATGCTTTAATATACTCAGGTATATTTAATTCTAGAACAGGTATAAATAGAACTAACGAGTTTCCAGTAGGTACAAACATAACTAAAGCTGCTAATCCTGAATATGGATCTATACAAAAAATACATGCTGACGAAAATGACATTGTTGTTTTACAAGAAAATAAATGCAGTAGAGCTTTAATTGATAAAAATGCTATATATAATGCTGAAGGTGGTGGTAGTGTTACTAGTCAAAGACAAGTATTAGGTGAGATAATTCCTTACGCTGGTGAATACGGGATAAGTAGAAACCCAGAGTCTTTTGCAGTATATGCTTTTAGAAAGTATTTTGTTGATAGAAATAGAAATGCCGTGTTAAGATTATCTGGTAATGGTATAACTGAAATATCAGAGTACGGTATGCGTGATTGGTTTAGAGATAATTTAAGTCCTTTAAATGATGATTACACTAACTACTTTGAAATAAATCTAGATTTAGGTAGTGGCGCTTCTTCAACTGCTAATTTTGGAGGAGGTCAAAGTTGTATATCTTTTGGTAATCCAATTGATCCTATAAGCCCAACAAAACAAATAGGTAGTTTAGGTAAAAGAATATTAGTAGCATATAGCTCTGCTCCAAATGACTTTATAGACTTAAATGTTATCTGTATAGGTATGAGACGTAATAATAATGATGCGTTCTTGCTTATGAATAGAACTTTACCACAAAGTCAAATAATAGGTATAATTAAAATAAGACTAGTATCTGATAACAGAAGTAGAGTTTATGGAGGTTGGGATGCTTATAATAAACAGTATGTATTATCTATACAAGAAAATAAAGCCTCTGTTTACAATCAACCAACTGGTGCAGCTACTGTTCCTAAACCAAGTAGAGATTTTTATACTTTAGGTTTTGACGAGCAAGTTAGTGGTTGGCCAAGTTTTTATAGCTATGCACCTATAGCGATAGGTAGTAGTAAAAATACTTTTTTAACTTTAAATAATAGATACTGGAACAATGATGCAACTGTTAAAATAACACAAGGTATGTATCAACATTATAATAATACAATTCCTCATTGTCAATTTTACGGTATAGATAATAGAGCTAAAGTATCTATTATTGCAAATTCACAACCTTCATTGCAAAAGAACTTTTTAACAATGGAATATGAAGGAGACAGCGGGTGGGAAGCTAGTATAATTACGTCTGACAAAACAGGAGCTTCAGCAAATAGAACAACAGGTGGTGCTTGGACAGGCACTTGGGAAAGAAGTAATGATGTAGCTTTGAATATAAAAAGTTATATAGAAGGAGCTTATGATAGCGCAGGAAATATTGGAACATCTGCAAATCCACAAAATGCACCTTTACTTAGAGCTGGTTTCAATAGAAAAGAAAATAAATACGTTGCTAACATAGTCAACACTAGCTCTGCAGCTGAGGGTGAAATTAGATTTGGTAATGTAATATCTGGTGTAAAAGGCTATTATTTAGACGTTGAATTTACAACAGATACAACAACAGATCCAGGTGGTTTTAAAGAATTATATTCTGTAGGATTAAATTATTCTGTATCATCAAGATAAATTAAATTAAATGAAAATAAGAAAATTATTAGAGTCTGACTACAAGACTTTAGAAAAGTGGTGGCTAGCTTACGGCTGGGAAAAAGCACCGGCTAAAGAGACTTTACCAGACAACGCTACTGGTGGATTAATGGCTATTAAAGACGATAAAGAAATAGCCGCTTGTTTTGTATATTTTACTAACTCTAAAACAGCGTGGGTAGCTTGGCCTATTTCAGATCCTGATTATAGACAAAGTGATAGAGAAATAATAATGGAAGCGTTACTACAAGCATTAGAAATGACATGTATACAACAAGGTTTTAAATGTTTGTTAGCGCTTGGAAAAAGTAAGTCTGTCGTAAAAAGACATAAAAAATTAAACTGGTTTGTTGATGAAGATAAACCAGGTTTTGAAATGATTAAATTAATATAAACAATATGGGTAAAAAAGCAGGAGCAATAGCAGGTGGAGTAGCAGCAATAGGTGGAGTAGTCACTGGTGCTGTAGCTGCTAATAAAGCTAAAAAAGAAGCAGCTAGACAAGAAGAAATAGCTCAACAACAACAAGACGCTTTAGCAGCACTAGAATCAGAAAGGCCTGCTATGACTAATCCGTATGAAAACATGCAGAACGAGTTTGAAGATTTAAATAATCCTTACGCGAACTTAACTGTTGCTACTGAAGCTTTTAAAATGCAAGCAGAGCAAGCTGACCAAGCGCTGGCTAATAGTTTAGATGTAATGATGGAAACTGGTCAAGCTGCTGGTGGTGCAACTGCTTTAGCGCAAGCTGCTTTACAAAGTAAACGTGGTATTGCTGCTAGTATAAATGCTCAAGAAGCTACTAATAATAAAATGAGAGCTGAAGGTCAAGCTAGTGTAGAAAAAGCAAAAGCTCAAGGAGCTCAAAGATTACAAGAAATGATGGGGCAAGCAGATATGACAGTTCAAAAAGATGCTATTAGGTTTCAAGAAATGAAAATGGATAGAGCTGCTACTTTAGCTGATAATGCCATGCAAAATGCTGCTGATGCTAGAGGTTCTAGAATAAAAGCAATATCAGGTATGGGCGATTCTATGATGCAAGCGGCTGGTAATTTTGCAAAACTAGGAAAATAAATTAAAAAATAATCATGAGCTATAGTAATCCACAAAGAGTAAGAAACAAAGAATTTGATGCTTTAGACAAAATGTCTACTGGTTTTAATAAAACTTCACAAGGTATTTTTGATGTTGTTCAAACGCAAAAAGCGTATGACAAAAAACTACAACAAGACAATGTAGATAAAGAGTCACAATTAAGAGACAAAGTAAATGAATTTACTAAACCAGGCGCTGGTCAAACAATGAATAGCACTGTTAAATTTTGGGATGAAAAAATTGAAGATTATGTTAATAATCTAAACTTAGCTGCTAATGGTGAGATAACGCAAAGAGAAGCCATGATAAGAAATAAGCAGATAGAAGGTTTAATTCCTATGTTTAAATCTAACACTGAGAAACTATATGGAGAAGCTACTGATTTAGATGAGTCTATTCAAAATGGCACATTATCTAGTACAGGATCTGTTGCTAGTAAGGAAGTTTTAAATAGATTAAACAACAATGGATATGTAGATATTATAGAAAAAGATGGATCTATATATTACTGGGCGCCAGAATTAGATGAAGAAGGAAAACCTATTGAAGGTAGTGGTGTAATGTTAAATGGATCTGAAATGTATGCTAATACTGATAAACCATTATTCAATAAAAAAGCAGACGTTAGTGGAGTAATAAGTACTGGCTGGAATAAATTCAGCGGTGAAGAATCAGGTATTAGTGATTATGTAAAAACTATAGCAGTTAAAAACGGTGACAAACACCCTATTACAGGTGAAATTATTAGTGGTTTAGAAGATGGTTACGAGCAAGTAATAAGAGTACCTGTTACTGAAGCTAAAAACGATTTTATAGCGGAGGTTGAAGCTAGCGCTTATCTTAATCCTATGTTAGGTAATGAAAAAGAAATGTTAAGCGTTTGGCAAGATCTTATACCAGATGGTGAGCCAGATGAAAACGGAGAATATCCACCAAATACTCTAGGCTTTTATGCTAGTGGCGGAGACCCTAATTTAGAAATAAATCTAGATGAAATGGGAATAACTATGGAACAATGGCAGAACTCTGTATATGGAGAGTACCCAGAAGATCTTGAGCCAGAACAAATAGCAGCTATAGATAAAGCACAAAAAGATGTAGCAAAAAGATGGATGTCAAACTCTATGTGGGATGAAAATTCAATAGCAGCTGGAGCTAGTAAGACTGTAGGTAAACGTAAAATAGCTGAACCTAAAACAAGTGGTAGTGATAAAAGCAGATTTACAACTACACAAAACACTGTATACAATAATAGAAAAGATGACTTTATAGATAACAGAGATGCAGCAGAAGAAATGTATGTTGATGGAACGCCTGATGCTCAAACATTTGTTACCGCATTGCAAAATGCTGATCCTACAGGTGATTACTTTGTTAATGATAAAGGTTTGATACAAAGTGGTAATTCTATTGTAAACATACCAACAAGTGCTAAAAATGCTAGTATAGTATTAAACACTAAAGGTGGTATTGATAGAACAATGCAAAACGTGTTTAATAAAGAAAATCCTTATAAAGCTCAAGAAGTAGAAGAAGAAGAAGATGTTAATCAAACTTCTAGTGCACCAGCTGGCGCTACTGTTTATAGATCTAGTGCAAAAGAAAAGAAAACTTTTGAAGGCGTATTAACAGAAGAAGAAATAGCTGTGTTTAATGAAGAAAATCCAGATGAATCTTTTGAAGGCGTATTACTAGATGAGCAAATAAAAAAATTATCACAAAACCCACCTGAAGGTATGAGCAGGGCTGCATATGCACAATCTCCTGAAGTTAAAGAACAAGCTTTACGAATATTAAAAAGAAGAAAAGCAGTAGCAGATAAAAAAGAAGATTCTAATTATTATTCTAACGATTAAGTATGGATGAGAAATATATCATATATGTAATACCCACGACAGGTAAAAAAATGTATGTGCCTGAAGCTGAGGTAGAGTCTTTTCAATTAGACTATCCTGATGCTGTATTGTTTGAAGAAAGCGATGAGTACAACAATCAAATGCAGGCTGATAACGAAAAAGCTTTACAAGAATCTAAGTATAGAGAAGCTTTAATGGAACTTGACAAAGAGCCAGAGCCAGAAGATGAAGATACTTTAAATAAAAACCATAGAGATAAAGTAATAAAATCTTTAGATGATCTTACTGGTGATAGCATGATGAGCGCTGATTATATAAAGCAAACAGAAGACTTTGATAAAGATCCAAACAGAAAGTGGCTACAAAACGAGCAGGGTGAAATAATAGAGTGGACTGACTTTCAAGAAGGTCAACAAGTTCCTTTAGGTTATAAAGAATATACGCCTTCTAAACGTGCACATGATAGAAGTAAAATACCTACTGAAATATTAAAAAACGATAGGTTGAGTTTGTTAAATCAAAGTGAAAGTGAACTTGCTCCCGTTTTAAACAGTATATACGGTGATTATGGTTTTTCTTTTTCAGGTGCTAAACTAGACGCTAATGGTGAGGTAATAGAAGACGGATCTGATATGCTATATGTTACTGCTGCTAATGGTAAAACTAAAGAAATATCTATAGATAATCATGATATAGGTAGTATGATGATGAAGTTTGGGTACATGGGTGATCCTAATTATTTTACTACAGATAAAAAAGCAAGTGCTGACTTAGCTAGCTTTTTAGAAGAGAACTCTGCAGGATATGCACCTAAGACTGTTAAGAGTATAGAGCAAGCTAAAAAAGACGGTAGATTAGTACAGTTCTATGATCAAGAAGTGATCAATGATCAAGCAGATATAATAGAAAGAAGAGCGTCTGCTATTGATAACATAGGTAAAGAACTTGAAAACGACATTGTTACTTTAAATGAAGACTTCTCTGCTTTACAGTCTGACATAGATAAAGGAGTTATAAAAGATCAAGCTGCTTTAGATGAGCGAATGAAAGAATTAAGAGAAAGAGAAGCTCAAATAAAGATAGATCAAAAAGCTATTAAAGGTGTTTATGATAAAGAAGTAATACAGCAATATGCTGCTATAAAAAATTTAGCTGCAGAAAAAATGCAAATATCGGCTAACACTGGTAATCAAGGCAAAGTGTTAGGTAATACTGTTTTAAAATCTATAGATGACTTGGGTGAATGGGCAGAAGATATGGCTTTTAGTGGTGTGAACTTAGTTACTGGTGAAGACGATATAGAGCAAATTGAACAAGTTTCTAGAGACATAGGTAAAAATAATAAGATAGAAAAGAGAGAAGACGAAACGCCTATACAGTACAAAGAAAGATTAATAACTAATATGAAAACTTTTACTGATGATAAAGGTAGAGGTTTGTTAGAAAGAGAATTAGGCTTTAACGAGTTCGGTAAATCAAATGAGTTTGAGCAAAAGTTTTTAGAAACAACTTGGGGACAAGTAAGTACATCAGCTGTTCAAATGTTAACTTATGCTTTGCTAACTAGAGGCGCTGGTGGAGGAACAGCTGCTGGCTCTACAGCTAGCACTATGGTAGGTAGAGGACTTGTTAATGCAGCTAAGTCACCTTTAACATATATGTTTGGAGCTAGTGCTTCTGCAAACAGTATGGACGAAATGGAAAAGCCAGAGTTTGATAAAGTACCAATGTGGAAGAAACAGGCATTTTCTAATTTAAGAGGATCTGTACAAGGTGTTTTAGAAAACATAGGCGTGTCAGGAGCTTTAAACGGTAGCAAAGTAGTTAATAAAATATTAACAAGAGCCATAGGTAGAGCTGGTACAAACGCTACTTATAAGACTGTAGAAAAGTTATTTGAAAATGAAATAAAAAACTCTTTAGCAAAAGGTTTAATTAGAGTTGCTGGAGGAGCATTAATTGAAGGTGAAACTGAAATAGTACAAGAGGTAGCTGATGTTGGTTTAAAAAACTTATTTAATACTGTTGAAAAATCAGGAGTATTAAAAGAAGAAAACTCACCTGAATTATTTGGTGATCAACAAACTGATTTAACTGTAGAAAATTTAGCTCACGTAGGTAAAGTAGGTTTTTTAAGTGGTTTAATGTTTGGAGGTTTTGGCGCATCAGTTCAGGCTTATCAAGAAAATGCTTTAGATAAAATAAATAAAAAGCAATTTGCATTAACAGATTATTTAGTTAGTAGTCCTGAAGCTAGAAAAATATATAGATCTAATTTAAGAAACGAAATACAGCAAGGTAAAATAACTAAAGAAGAAGCTCAAGAAAGATTAAGAGCAGTTAGACAAATGGGTGGCGTAATGAAGCAGCTACCGAAAGATCTTACTAGAGAAGGAAAACAAAAAGCTTTTTCATTAAGTTTAGAAAAACAAAAGCTTGAATCTCTAGTAAAAGATAAAGATAAAAGTTTATATAAACCTCAGCTAGACAGAATATCAGAAATAAACGAAGAGTTAGAAGTAGTAGCCTTTGAACAAACAAAAGCAAAACAACTAGCAAGAAATTTACAGTTAACAGCTACTGCAGCGGGTGATAGAAAAATTGATTATGTAAGTTTAAAAAGCCCTGAAGATTTTAATAAAGCTTTAAAAGATAGAAATGTTAAAACAGATGATGTAGTTGCTTATAGTATTGACGGTCAAAAACTAGGAGTAGCAGATGTAGCTGATGGTTTGTATTTAGATTTAGGTAATGGTACTATATTAGTTAATGAGACTGTTGCTGCTAATACTGGTGCAATATCTGTAGGTACACATGAATTACTACATGATATAACTAAAGACAGATTAAAAACAGGTGATATTACAACTGAACAATTAGTTAAGGATTTTAAAAATATATTAAGCAGTAAAGAAATTGCAGCTGTTCAAGAAAGAGTTGATAAAAACTATGGAGGAAACCCTACTACTGAAGAATACTTCAATGCTTTTCACGATGCTATTGTAAAAGGAGATATACAATATAGTGAAAATGTATTCACAAGGATGAATGAGTGGATAACAGAGAACATATTAAAACCTATGGGCTTTAAAAAAGCAGGTTTTAAAGACGCTAAACAAGTTTATAGATTTATAAAAGATTATAGTATACAAACTAAAAGGGTTGTAGAAGGAAGACAAGAAGGTTTTGAAGGTGATATTGCAAGACAAGTATCTCAAAAATCAGATACAACTGCTAGTGAAGATACAACAATTAAACCTTCAGTTACTCAAGACATCGTTAATGAAAATACTAGATTAAGCGAAGAGTTAAGTGATGCTATAGAATCTGATAATCAACAAGCAATAACTGATATTAAAAATGATTTATTCTTAAACAATCAAGGTGTAATAAATGAATTTATTAATAAAAAATTTAAACCAGGTTTAGGTATTAATAGAGAGGAGTTTGCTTCTGCGGTTAATGAAGAAGTATTATTAAGATTAAATAGAACGTATGATCCTAGCAAAGGAGAATATGGTGCTTATATAAGAGAAGCTTTATTTGGCGGTGGTAAATTTGGTGGCGGTAGATTAGGTAACATATTAAGAAGCTTAGGTCAAGATGGTGATTTGTTTGCTAAGGATGTAGAAGATATTGATGTACAGAGAGAAACAGCTATTGAGCAAGAAGAAGTAGCAGAAGATGCTAAGCGTAAACCAAAGATAAAATTAAAAGATAGATTATCAGGTGATTTAAAACCTGTTTTAGATGCTATAAATGCTCAGATAAAAAACTTAGATATTGAAACTTTAGATTTTAAAAACTTAAAAAACTTAGTTACAGATCAAGTTCAAGAATTGTTTGGCGTAGTACCTAAGCCAGGTAATTTAACAAAAGCAGATGTTAGAGCAGCACAACAATATATAAATAAAAACGCTGACGCTTTAATAGCTTTATTACCTGAAGGCGCTACACCTAGCGGCACATCTACTGGTGTACAAAAAGTTTTATTAGAGAATTTTTATAATAAAAGAGAGCGTGCTAAAATGGCTAAGACAGGTAGTGCTGCTGGATTATCTATATTTGAAAAGAAGTCTAATATAAATCCTAAAGATTTTAAAGCTGTATTTGGAATAACACCTGCTGGTCAACCTAATTTAGCTGATAGAAATACTAGTGCTAAAGTTAAATCACTTATAGCACAAACAGAGCGTATGCTTGTTAATCAACAAGTAAGAGAAATATTAGGTAAACAAGGTAGAGAAATACCATCAGCTATAACTGAAGGTAAAAGCGATCAAATGTTTTCTATAAGTAAAGATGTTTTTTCTACAGAAGAACAAGCTCGTTTAGCTAAACTTTCTCAAGCAAGAGATATAAATACTGTTACTCGAGAGTTAGGCCTTGGTAGTGTTGCGGTAACAGAGAGTAATAGAAGAGACATACAGCTTTCAGTTGAAGCAGCTATAAAAGAATATGGATTAAGTGTTAATGTTTTTGAATCTGCTAGTCCAGCTTCTGGTGGAGCTGTAAGAACTAGAGTGGGCAAAAAGAAAGCTGGTCAATTATTACCTATTGCTAAACAGTTAGAAAATTATTTAAAAGATAAAGGTATAAAATACAAACAAGGCGATGTATATTATAAACTTAAAAATAATAAAGGTTGGGTAAAAGCTGAAGTTGAAGGTAAACAATTTGTTCCTCCAGCTGATGTGGTTGAAAGAGGAGATTTAGTAGCTGCTAGAGGTAGATTATATTTTGGTAAAGACGATCCTGCTTATCAAAGAGCTATGAGCGCAGCTCAAGCTTTTGGTGGTAAAGATCTTGCTAAGCCAAAAAGAATAAGTATTAAAGAAGGTACTAGAATAACTAAAGAGTGGTTAAGCGGTGCAACTAGAAAAGGTGGTCCTACTAGATCAGAGCAAACTGCCATTAACATGGACGTTCTTGAAGATGTAGCTACACAACTTGGTAAAGCTGTTAAAGCAGGTATGGATCCAAAAATAGCAGCTATGTTAATAGCTCAAGGTTACCAAGCTACAAGTGGTTTAATAAAAATATCTGCACCATTTAATTATGTTTCTGAAACTTTTGAATACAGCGAAGAAGGAAAACAAAGTAAAGGCAGGGTTGCTTACAGAGAAGAACATAATCCACCTGCTTCAGTTATTGGAGCAACTTTAATAGATGCTATAGTTAATAATAAAGTAGCAGAGATATTTCCTTTCATAAGAGAAAATTACTATCAAACTCAATTGTCATTTAAAGATGATTTTAAATTAGATAAAGCTAGATTAGATGCTACACTTCCAGAAGGTACTAGCGTGTTAGATAATTCAGCAATAAGATTAACTAAAGCTGGGATTAATTTAAATAATATAATTAATGTTCGTACTGGTAAAACAATGGCTCAAGACGTAGGCATAGCTTTACCTAACGATGCTAAAGATAATGTCACTGCTGTAGCCAGACAAAACGAGTTAATAGAAGAATCAATATTAGAAAACACTAATAAAGAGTTAGCACAAGAAGCTTTATTAACAGAATTACCTGTATTAAAGTCTGAACAGCAAGCGGCAGTATTTAATGAAGGTGTAATTAATAGTACTGGTGTTATGGCTTCTATATCTTTAAGCAATGGCCAAACAATAGAACAAGCAAAAGTATTAGATAAAGCTTTAGATAATGCTAGAGCTTTAGACATGCCTATAAAGAAAATTAGAGTGTTTGACTTTGATGATACAATAGCTAGAAGTAATAGCTTAGTATTTTATACTAAAACAGATGGTACTCAAGGTGAATTAACCGCTGAGCAGTTTGCAGAGCGTGGAGCACAGTTAGTAAAAGATGGTGCTGTGATGGATTTTAGTGACTTTAATATCGTAAGAGAAGGTAAGCGTGGTCCATTGTTTGAAGTAGCTAAAAAAATTAAAGCAGCTAGAGGTAATGAAGATTTATTTATATTAACTGCAAGAGCTCCTGAATCACAACAAGCTATATATGATTTTTTAAAAGCCGAAGGTTTAGAATTTAAAAAAGAAAATATAATAGGTTTAGGTAATTCTACAGGTGAAGCTAAAGCTGCTTGGTTAGTTGGTAAAGCTGCAGAAGGTTACAATGACTTTTACTTTGCAGATGATGCTTTACAAAATGTTGAAGCTGTTAAAAAAGCAATGTCAGTTTTAGACGTTAAATCTAAAGTACAACAAGCAATACCTAAGTTTAGTATAACTTTAGATAACGAGTTTAATAATATACTAGAACAGTCTACAAAAATATCTGCAGATAGAGAATATTCAGCTGCTAAAGCAGGAACATTAGGTGCTAATAAAGGTAGATTTAATTTCTTTATACCTTATTCTGCTGAAGATTTTGTTGGTTTAATTTATAAGACTTTAGGTAAAGGTAAACTAGGAGAACAACAAATGGCTTGGTATCAAGAAAACCTATTAGATCCTTATTCTAGAGCTATGCAAGGCTTATCTCAAGCTAGAGTTCAATTAATGGCAGATTTTAGACAGCTTAAAAAAGATTTAAAAGATGTACCTAAAACATTGAAAAAGAAAATGGCCGATGGTTTTACGTATGAGCAAGCTGTTAGAGCTTATATTTGGGATGAGCAAGGATTAAGTATACCAGGTTTAGATGCTACTGACATAAAAGAGTTTAGAAAAATAGTAGAAGCAGATCCAGATTTAAAAGCATTTGCTCAACAGTTAATGCGTATAAATAAAACAGGTTCTTATCCTGCACCTAGCAGAAGTTGGCTAGCTGGTGATATAGGCAGTGATTTAATAAATGGACTAGAAACTACTACTAGACAACAATTATTACAGCAATGGCAGCAAAATGTTGAAGCTATATATAGTGAGAAAAATTTAAACAAGTTAGAAGCTTTATATGGCACACGATATAGAGAAGCATTAGAAAATATATTAGAGCGTATGAAAACCGGTAAAAATAGACTTACTGGAGGCAGTAGGTTATCTAATAGAATACTTGAATATATAAATGGATCTATTGGTGCTATAATGTTCTTTAACATGCGTTCTGCTGTTCTTCAAACTATATCTGCCATAAACTTTTTAAATTGGTCAGACAATAGTCCTATAGCTGCTGGTAAAGCTTTTGCTAATCAAAAACAATACTGGGCTGATTTTATGGAGTTAATGAACGGTGACTTCTTAAGAGACAGAAGAGATGGTGTTAGAATAAATGTAAGTGAATCTGAAATAGCTGATTTAGCTAAAACATCTAAAAATAAAGCTAAAGCTGTTATGGCTTATATAATTGAAAAAGGTTATTTACCTACTAAATTTGCTGATAGTTTTGCTATTGCTTCAGGTGGTGCTACATTTTATAGAAACAGGTTGAACCGTTACATTAAAGAAGGCATGACAGAAGCTGAAGCTAAAGAAAAAGCAATGATGGACTTCAGAGAGATAGCTGAAGAATCTCAACAATCAAGTAGACCTGATCGTATATCTCAACAACAAGCTAGTCCAATGGGTAGGTTATTATTAGCTTTTGCTAATACACCTATGCAATATACTAGATTAAGTAAAAGAGCTTTTCAAGATTTAATAGCTGGTAGAGGAGACAGAAAAACTAACATTAGTAAAATAGTTTATTATATGGCAGTACAAAACTTAATATTCAACTCTTTACAAAGTGGTTTATTTGCTTTAGGTTTTGGCGATGATGAGGAAGATGATGAGAAAAAAGAAAAAATGTATTTACGTACTGCTAATGGTATGGCTGATTCTATATTAAGAGGTTTAGGTATTGGTGGTCAAGCTGTATCAGTTGCTAAAAACTTTTTAATGGATCTATATGAAAGATCAGGAAGAGATAGACCTGATTATGTTGACTCAGTTTATAAGCTATTACAGTTTTCACCACCTATTAGTAGTAAAATATCTAGACTTAGACAAGCTGCATATCCTTTTGATAGTAAAAAACGTAGACAAGAAATGATAGACAAAGGCTTTAGTATAGATAATCCTGCTTACGAGTCTGTTTCTAAAGTAATATCAGCTACTACAAATCTACCTGCAGATAGAGTATTATTGAAATATAAAAACATAGAAACAGCATTAACAGAAGACTTACAGACTTGGCAAAAAATAGCTATGCTACTTGGCTGGCCTGAATGGCAGATAGCAGGAGATAAAAAAGAAGGAGAAAAGCCTAAGTCTAATAGAAAAAACAAACGTGTACAAAAAAGAACAGGTAGTAGATTACAATCAAGAACTTCAAGATTACAAAAACAATAATCATGGCTAAAAGAACAAAAAAAGTAGTTAAAGATGCTTGCTACAAAAAAGTAAAAGCACGAGTTAAAGTATGGCCAAGTGCTTACGCATCTGGTCAGTTAGTACAGTGTAGAAAAGTTGGCGCTGCTAACTGGGGTAGTAAATCTAAAAAGAAATCTAAAAAGAAATAATTATGGCAAAGAATTTAGAAGAAGTTGTAGAACAACTTAAAGCTGCTGTGGTTGCTCATGGAAAACAAGCTAAGACAGTGCAAAAGCATATTAAAGAAATGAACAGAGCTAAGGCTCCAGCAATGAAGCAAAAGTTTCCAGAAATAGAAAAGAAAAATGAAGGTAAATTTACAAGATGGGTAAAGAAAAATATGCCTAATGAGTCTACTTGTAGTGCTGCTGCTAAAATAATGAAAGCAAAAAAAGGTAAGTATAGTGGAGATGTTGTAAAAATGGCTAACTATGCTAATAACATGGGTTGTAAAAAGAAGTAATGGCTAAGAAAGTTAAAGGTGGAGGCACCAAAAAAGTTTGCCTACCTGCTGCTAAGGTAAGGTCTATGTCTAAAGAAGAAAGACAAAAAGTAGTTAATGCTAAAAAGAACGCTGCGTCTAGAGGTAAATACAGGCGTAGTTCAAAAAGCTTTGTTAAAGGAGCAAGGAAAAAAGGTGCTACACTTAAAGATTGGTTTGAAAAAGAAAACTGGATTAATGTAGCTACAGGTAAACCTTGTGGAGAAAAATAAGGAACACGAAAAAACTGGGCACCATACCCAAAAGTTCCTGTAACCAAAAAAGGGGATCTCATTACGAGGTCCCCTTTTTATTTTTAGATGTGGAGAATATCAGAGTCGAACTGATGACCTCCTGCGTGCAAGGCAGGCGCTCTAGCCAGCTGAGCTAATCCCCCAACATTTTA